>Ga0207419_1000246_pt1 | contig 45094 bp, 37 predicted proteins | sample ElkSloMetagenome_4_FD_184723 | JGI IMG/M metagenome (GOLD analysis project Ga0207419, IMG submission 184723) | Hot spring microbial communities from Elkhorn Slough, Monterey Bay, USA - MD2A (version 2) | ecosystem: Environmental > Aquatic > Marine > Intertidal zone > Estuary: Microbial mat ...
AAACCCTTTCACAGTCTACTGTTCCCTGTTCCCTAAGATTGCAAACTAAGTCTCGCCGGAAACCGCCGGGCCGCAAGGCAAGCGCTGTTCCCTGTTCCCTAGCGCGTAGCGCTATAACTTGACAATTTTTTATTAAATTTTAATATTTGTCGAATAGTTTTCTAGGTAAATCAACAATTATGTTAAGAAAGTTGGACAAAAATCAATCTTAATTGCAATGATAACCGGATCATGTCCACAGAGAGAGTCTAGGTGTTACGGTTATTAAACACATCCCAAATGACTCCTAAAAAAATCTGATTCTGGAAATAACAAATGTACAAAAAAGATTCAAAAGGCGATCCGGTCGTTGCAGTTGTAACGGCTGCCTTAGGTGCTGGGGTAGCAACTTCCTTTGCGGTTAGTCAAGGTCAAAGTCCCTTTGTTGCTTTAGGAATAACAATATTCGCTGCAACTGTTGCTTTTGTGATTGATCGAGCAGGTTTGGTCTAAATTAAAACGACCTGAGAATTGATCCTTAATATAGAATAGAACAAACGATAAGTCAGAGGCTGATAGTCTTTGACTTGTTGTTTCCATAGATTTTTTTCGCACCTGAAATTATGATGGACTCTTATGCTTATCTTCATTTAGCAGTGGCTTGTGAAGACCCTCCTGAGTTCCAATTTAAAGCACCTACCTGTATTAATTGGAAACAGTTTTCATCTCTAACTTACCCCTATTTTTTATCTCTAGCTGTACTCACCACAGCCTTAACCCTACCTCAATCTGCTGTTGCTCAGTTAATTACACAAGGTAGTCGCGGAGCAGAGGTGAGTGCGATCCAGCAATCTTTACAATCTCTTGGTTTTTTTAATGCAACCGTAACCGGATATTATGGCCCAATTACTCGGGATGCGGTGATTCGGTTTCAGCAAGCCAACGGACTTTCTGCCGATGGTGTTGTTGGCCCCAATACCTTAGCGGCTTTAGGACTTGCGACTAATCCCAACCCTGAGCCTCCTCCCCTGGGCCGCGCGGCGATCGGTTTGGGTCAGGGAGATAGAGGCCCCGGAGTGACAGATTTACAAACCCGTTTGCGTCAACTGGGTTACTTTAGTACCGAACCGACAGGCTTCTTTGGTTCAATTACCCAAAATGCGGTGATTCGTTTCCAGCAAGCCAACTTAATCCCCGCTACCGGGTTAGTCAGTGAAGAAACGCTAGTTTTTCTCAATAATCGGGTTCCCACCTTACCGGGAAACCCTACACCTTTGCCTTCGGGAGTCCTCCAACAAGGAGACACCGGGCCTGCTGTGGGTGTCCTCCAACAACGACTTTTCCGGTTAGGATTTTATAACGGAGAAATCACTAACTTTTTTGATGCTCGTACAGAGCAAGCGGTGATTCGTTTTCAGCAAGCTTATAGAATTCAACCCACCGGACAAGTTGGACCGACAACGGTGAGTTATTTGATTCAGGCGACGGGAGAAGGTATTCCTTCAGTTCCGACAACTCCTGTGGCTACTCCTCCCCTTCCCTTGAGATTAGGCGATCGCGGAACCTCTGTCAGTTTGGTACAGCAACGACTCCGGGTACTAGGTTATTATAATGGCTCGGTAAACGGGATTTTTGACTTAACGACTCGACGAGCTGTACTTGCTTTTCAGCAAGATTATGGTATATCTCAAACTGGAGTGGTCGGAGCCACGACTCAATCTTATTTAATCAGTGCTGTTCCACAGGTTCAGCCGAGAGTAGTTTCTCAGGTGCCGAGTTTTGGCATTCCTCAAGGTCGCCCCATCGGGGGAATTGCTCCAGTTAATCAACCTGTTAATCAACCTGTTAATCGGCTTATTGCTCAAGGTCGGCCTTTGAACCCTGCTCCTTTGAATCCGACTCCTTTTGCTCCTGTTCCTCAAGGTCAGCCCTTAAATCCTTCTCCCCTGATTCCTGTTCAACCTGTGGCGACTTACCGGAGTTTTGTCAGTGTGGGAGATACAGGATTTGAAGTGAGAAAAGTACAACAACGTCTGCGAGAGTTAAATTACTACAGAGGGCCGATTAACGGGTTTTTTGACCGCACGACTCAGGATGCTGTCGTTCGCTTTCAACGGTCAAATGGAATTACCCAGACGGGTGTAGTTGGGCCGACAACGCGCATTTATATGTTTAATAGCGCTCAGTCTTCAGGATCTTCTTTAAAGGCTGATATTTCTACTCCAGCGACTCCGACGACGACTGAAATTTCTCAAACTCCTCTTGAGACGATACCCATAACAACCACCACAACACCTGAAAATTCTCGCTTGGGTACTGCTAGTGTCCAAGAGTTACAGAAACGATTACAAGTTCAAGGGCTTTATGAAGGGCCAATTGATGGAGTTTATAATCCTCAAACGGAAGCGGCTGTTAATCAAGCACAAGAGGTTTATGGTAGCAGTGCGAATGATGTACTGTTCGGCGGATTGCAGTCTCAATCCCGTTAAATTTTGAGACAGTTGAGCAACATTTTCGCGGGGAGACGAACTCAATTTCCCCGCTTTGATCTTTCTATTCAATGCCATCTAGTTCTAGGTCTGATTCTGCTAAACTATGTTCGGTATGTTCGGCTTGTTCTGCGATCACTTGTGAGCAAGACCATTCACTTGGAATCAAAGAAGGCCACCCCATTCTCAAGGCTTCGTAGCAAACGGTATGAATTGTTAATTGACAGTCTAATAAGTGAAGTCCGGATTTTTCGGCTTGCTTCATGCCTATTTTTGAAATAGAATCGTTTTTAAATTCGACTGTTTTATTGCACTGAACACAGACTAAATGATGGTGATGATGGGGATAGGGTTGATTAATTTCGTAGTGCTTATGGCCTTCGGCGAGTTCGAGTTCTCGTAAAATCCCCAGTCGGGCCATGAGTTTTAGGGTGCGGTATATTGTTGATAAACTGATTGCTTCGCCTCGGCTTTTGAGAAGATTGTATAGATCTTCTGCGCTTAAATGGTTTCCTTTGGGAAGATTTTGAAAGACGTGCAGAATCGTTTCCCGTTGAGGAGTTAGCCGCCAGCCCTTATTATTCAGTTCAGATTTGAACGAGGAAGAGGTGTATAAAGGCATAATTTTGTTATCAATAAAGCTTTCATACTGAAAATGATACACAATAACTCTATCTATTGTCAAAAAAGGTGCTTATTGAGAATAACTAGCTATAATCAGAGTTACAGACTTTCGCCCTCGTTAATTCCGAAAATATCTTATAGCGTTTCTCCCTCTGACAGAAGCCTCTCGAGTTGATTCAGGAAATATCTATGCTTCTGTTGTTTTTGGCTTTGGGGTAATTGGAAATGCTTCCTTTTAGGTTGTAAAGGTTAATTAAGTTTAACTTGACATTGAGGAGAATTCAAGAGAATAATTTACAACTGTAAAAATACCCTAATTCGATCTCAGCTGAACTTTCTTGATTATAACACAGTTTGTCAAGGTCAGTTTATTCTTAGAAAATTCAAGTTTTTTAGAGTCAACTCCGCCATAAAATTTCCATAGTTCAATCAGATAACGGAGTTAATTTATACAATAAATATTAGGTAAGTTAATTAGGCTGAATTTGTAACTCAATCTGAATGGTATTATTAAGATCAGATGGAAACTGCCACATTTTTAGGGATTGCCGAACTCGATTAACTACAATCACTGTATCACTCGCCTTAGAAACAATGAGGTTGGAGTCAATATCATCCCAGATAATCCGTTCTACATTTCCCTGACGAACCACAACTTCAAACACCAATTTACCTCGAACCCCTGATGGTAAGTTAACCCCTTGTAAATAGCGGTTGAGTTCAGTCGTAATCTCTTGATCTAATCCCTCAACTGCAATCACTTTTAGACGGGATTCTGAACGGACAGAAACAGGAGTAGGGAGAGACGAAACTGGAGGAGGAGAAGGTGCAATTTCCGACGAACGAATCCCTCTGCGTGTAGGTGTAGACTGTTGAGGGGAAGGAGATGCAAAACTGGGAACCGAATTAGAAGAACCATTAACTGAAGGTTCAGATCCAAAAATCCCTTCATAACTAACCCCTTCTGGTAATTCTACCGGAATTTGTACCGTGCGGCGCGTGCCATCTGGATCGACTCTTACTTCCTCACTGACGGCAACAAATGCGGTATACTGCGACAACAACTGGTAATCTAGAGCGGTCTGTGTGACTGCATCAACACCGGATCGGGTTTCACCCCCAAACATTTGATTCATTAAGTGTTTAATTTTTGCTCGTCCCCACAACCCAGCGATTGCACTATTACCAAAATTATTGTCGATTGGAGTTGATGAAGTTGATTCAGGAATATTAACATTTGTCGAGGCTGTAAAGTTGACCGGAATGATTTGTTCATAGCGATCGCCATTAGCCGTTATTCCTCTAATCTTCAGTTTACCATTACGAAGGTCAGTTTTTCGCCCAAAAATTACTAGGGGCTGATGATCAAATAAATCTGCAACTCTCACGGGGTAAATTTCAACAGGTTCCCCACCCCCTTCCCAACTGACTTGAATATTCGTTAAAACGGGATTATTGATTTGATTCACAAACAATTCTACCTGATCTTCTGTCGGTTCATCAGGGCGAGTAATTTGAGTTGTTCCTCGTCCAAGTTCCGCCAAACGATTCAATAAAAAACGATTAACCGAACTTCCCACGCCAAAACTATAAAGACGATTTCCTGATTTTAACTGATTTTTGACAACCGCAAGCACTTCATTTTCATTCCCAATATAGCCATCTGTAATTAAGACAATACTGCGTAAACGTTCAGCCGGGGGAGAGGGATAATTCATCACCGTTTGAATTCCGTTTAATAACTCAGTTCCGCCATTAGCTTCGAGTTGATTAATATAAGTAATTGCTTTTTGTTGATTGGTGACTGTATTAGCAATAGGCGTTGAAGAAAGAGCGGTTGTAGTGTCAGAAAAGTCGAGAATAGTAAACGTATCATCAGGGTTTAAAGATTGAATAAACCGTCGCATCAGTTGTTTCGACTTCGCCAGAGGTTCACCCCGTTGAGAACCCGAAGTATCAATCAAAAAGACAACATCTTTTGCTACAATATCATCTTGTTTATATTCTAAACCCGGAATCAAATAAGTAGCAAAATGTCCCCCGCGATCATCGGCTTGGATTAATGTTTTTAGTTGTGTTGTTTCACCCGAAACCTGATAACGAATGATTAAATCTTTGTTCGGGATTGTATCTGATTCTGCTAAATTTACTTCTATCTTATTGCCGCTATTTTGAGTTATAATCTGATGAGAAGGCGAGGTAATTTGTTGACCCAAAACATCTGTATCTATTTCTAACTTGACATTAATATCATGTCCAGAACGAGTCGCGGGAGGAAGGACAGGCGGAGTAATTCGAGACGCATCGGGAACCCTTTCTGTCTCTCGTATTTGTTGATTATTTGAAATTCCTGGAATATAACGAGGACCAACAACCATCGGAAAGACAAATTCATAGTTTCCCTCTTGAAACTTCAAACTTTCTGTATAGCTAATTTTAACTTCTATTTGTTCACCGGGTTTAATATTTGCCAAAGATTGGGTAAAAATATTATCGCGTTCTTGTTCAAGTAAAGCCGTCGTATTTCCTTCTACTTTGGCTTGTTCATAAATGGCTTGTGCTTCTTCACGTTTTTTGAGAATAGACTTAACAATGCGATCGCCAATCTTAATTTCAAGAGAATCTACTGCGGCTTCATCGGGTAAAGGAAAAACATAAATCGCTTCCAATGTTTCCTCAAACGGATTTTCAAACCGTTGAACCATTTCAACCTGTGAAATATTTCCCGATATTTTACCTAAAACTTCTGTTTTTTTAAGAGGAAATACCGCAGAAATATCATTTTCTGAAAAAACATACAAACCTCCCCCTTGACAATTTGAAGTACAAGCCGAAGAAGTCCCCGAAGCAGAATTAACCTGAGCAAGTTCCTGAACACTCACTGACGAAAAAAGCCGTTGGGAAGTCGTTGCAGCAACAGCTACATTTAAGGAAATCTGAGTAAGGAAAAAAAAACCGAGCGAAACTCGCACTAAACCGATTAAACTAGAAAAAAATAGCATTTTAATTCAAAAACTAGACAATGACCAAGATTTGTCGATCCACACCAGTGATACAAAAAATAGAAAAAAAATAGAAATCAGGAGAGAGGCTAAAATTTTAAGTTAGAATCCAACTGGTTATCAATAGAATAATGATTCATGCCCGATTGATTTTTCCAGATATTTTGACATCATTGTTATCTTAATCAATCCATCTCACCTCTCTAAAAATCTGCAATTCCAAACAACACAATTCCGGCAAATTTACCAAAATATTATCCTTAAAATCAATCCCCACCCCATTAAAACTTCAAGAATTAAAAGATTGTTCACAACGGTTGGTACCCCCTAGAGAGAGGGAATTAAAAGATTGTCAAATCGAAAAGATTTTATGGCACAATACAAACTGTGCCTCATGGATTGAGTTGAGATGGGTAATTTTTATGACTAAGTTTGTTTTTATTACAGGTGGAGTTGTTTCGAGTATTGGTAAAGGAATTGTAGCTGCGAGTTTGGGACGTTTACTCAAATCCCGAGATTATTCAGTCTCAATTTTGAAGTTAGACCCGTATATTAACGTCGATCCCGGAACCATGAGTCCATTTCAACATGGGGAAGTCTTTGTCACTCAAGACGGTGCTGAGACTGATTTAGACTTAGGTCACTACGAACGGTTTACAGATACCTCCATGTCTCGCCTAAACAGTGTTACAGCCGGATCGATCTACCAAGCAGTGATCAACAAAGAACGGCGAGGAGACTATCAGGGAGGAACCGTACAAGTCATCCCCCATATTACCCATGAATGTAAAGAACGCATCCGTCGAGTCGCCCGAGACACCAATCCCGATGTCGTGATCACCGAAGTTGGGGGAACCGTCGGCGATATTGAATCTTTACCCTTTTTAGAAGCCATTCGTCAGTTTCGTAAAGATGTCGGACGCCAAAACGTGATCTATGTTCACGTCACCCTCGTTCCCTATATTGCTTCAGCAGGGGAAATGAAAACCAAACCGACTCAGCATTCCGTCAAAGAATTACGATCAATTGGAATTCAACCGGATATGTTAGTCTGTCGCTGCGATCGCCCACTCGCCAAAGGAATCAAAGAAAAAGTCTCTGAATTCTGCGATGTCGAAGTCGAATCCGTCATTACCGCACAAGACGCCGACAGTATATACGAAGTTCCTCTGATCCTCGAACGAGAAGGACTCGCCCAGCAAACCCTAGAACTCCTCCATCTCGAATCTCGTCAACCAGACTTACGAGGGTGGCAAACCATCGTTGATCGCCTGTATCATCGAGATACGGATAATTTAGGGACAACCCCCCCAACGATCGAAATTGCAATTGTCGGAAAATACATTCAACTCAGTGACGCCTATCTCTCTGTCGTGGAAGCCTTGCGTCATGGGGCGATTGAAATCGGAGTCGAACTGAATATTCGTTGGGTCAACTCCGAAGAAGTCCAAAATAACAGTATTGAATCTGATCTTGAAAATATTGATGGCATCATCGTTCCCGGAGGGTTTGGAATTCGAGGAATTGATGGTAAAATCGCAGCGATTCAATATGCTCGTCAACAGAATATTCCCTTTTTAGGACTCTGTTTAGGAATGCAATGTAGTGTGATTGAATGGGCGCGTCATATTGCTAAACTGGAAAGGGCCGACAGTGCTGAGTTTGACCCCGAAACCCCAAATCCAGTCATCAACCTTTTACCCGAACAGCAAGATGTCGTCGATTTAGGCGGGACTATGCGCTTAGGTTTATATCCCTGTCGTCTGCAACGAGATACCTTAGCGTATCAACTTTATCAGCAGGAAGTGGTCTATGAACGCCATCGCCATCGTTATGAATTTAACAACGCCTACCGCAACCTGTTTGTGGAGTCCGGTTATCAGATTAGTGGAACATCTCCCGATGGACGTTTGGTGGAAATGGTAGAACTCTCCAGTCATCCTTTCTTTATTGCAGTCCAATTCCACCCCGAATTTCAATCTCGACCCAATACCCCTCATCCCTTGTTTAGAGGGCTAGTCAAAGCGGCAAGCTGTCGGCGATCATTGCATTTAAACGTTTCTACTCAGCGACAGTCCACAGAGATCAGCACTTCAGAGAATCCTCAAGATTCTAACCGGGTTCAGTCCCCGGCTGAGGTTTCCTAGTTTAGGAGAATAGGGCTAACATCTAAACAGAGAGGATTTGAGAAACGATTCATGTCGGGTAACTGAATTCTTGATCACGCATCGATTTAGAGGTTTGAGGTACTCCTGTGGCTCACTGGATTAAAATTTTAGAGGACAGAAAACAATATATCGTCAATCTAGAGCGGATTGGCGCTTTTTGTGCCGAAGCCAACCAGCGGATCAAATTTTGGTTACCCGATAGTGGTCAACCTCTTGTGGTGAGTGGACAAGCCAACCCGGATGTGTATCAGATCCTCTGGAACTATATTGAAAAAATAATCGCCCCAGTCAGTCAGAATTATTGGATTCGGTTAGAGTATGAACGCAAAGAATATTTAATTAATCTCAGTCGAATTCAGTCTTTTGCTTGCGATGCCGGAAAGCGAATTACATTTTGGCTACCCGATGGCGTTGAACCCATTATTCTCAATCCTCAGACTTATCCAGAAGTTTATCATCAAGTCCAAGAATACATTCAGAATACGACGGGTTATTCACTTCCTTAATCACAAACCCTAAAAAAATCTTAATAAATCTTAACTTTTAGTCGCCATATCGTAACCTATAAAAATGGCTAAGTATCTATACCTAAAATTTAGTTTTCTAGTTCTAGAGAACTTATTTTAGGTCTAAAATAATGGTTAAGATTTTAAAGATGCACAAAATTAGTGTAGGTGAGTTACGGTCGCAATATGCACAAGGAAGACGAAATTTTAGTGGCATCAGCATAGAAAAGGTTGATTTATTTGAGGCGAATTTAGAAGGAATAATTTTAGAAAATAGCCAACTCAACCAAGCTTATATGCCCTATGCAAATTTGAGTTATGCTAACCTAAAAAATAGCGAAATTACCAAAGCCGAACTTGGAGATATTCGACTTTATCAAGTCAACCTTTCTTCGGCTAACTTAAAAGGGACTAACTTATCAAGAGCTAACTTACGTTACGCTAATTTACAAGGGGCTAACCTCTCCAACGTCAACTTACAAGGCGCCGACTTGTATAATGCCAATTTGACGGATGCCAACTTGCGCTATGCTGATCTAAATGGTGCCAATTTAGAACAAGCCAAACTGAATAATACCGAACTCTCTGGCTGTAATTTATTTCGCTCTAAAATGGCCGATCTCTCTGAGGCTAAATGCGATCATACAACCATTGGGCCAGAAGGATATTAAACCTTGATCCGACACCATGAGAATTTTACTCGTTGAGGATGATCAACGCATTGCTAATTAATAGTACATCCCATCAATCTTTAAGTCTAATTAATCTCAGTCAAAGTCTTGATTTAAAATGCCCCATCGCCCAAGCCATTACTCGCTGTCATGGTGGAGAAATCACTGTCAAAAGTTAAGAGAGAGTCGGGAGTTGCTTTCAAGTCCGTCTACCCTTAGCCTAGATAACGGTTGACTGAACTAATTTTTTGATTTTAACTTTTGAGGGTGTTTTTATGTGCAGTTCTAATTCTGACATTATCCAACGCACAATTGAATATATGACAAACTTTTTAGAACAACCTCATCCAGTTTTTGGGGGTTTACCTGTTTGTCCGTATACTCGTAAAGCTCGTTTAAGCAATCAGATTCTCTACAAAGTTGATCATTTTGGTGTAAATTATAGTCTCAATTCGGATTCTACCCTCATTCAAAGTATTCAAGACTTTCACCAAAGTCAACACTATGAAGTTTTACTGATTCTTCATCCCAATCCTCAAGCGATGACACCCGAACAAACCCAAGAATTTATTCACTGTTTAAATCCGATGATTTCCGCATGGGGTTTAATTGCATTTGGTGGACATCCTGATGAATCCTTTAATATTCAAGGCGTTTATACTCGGAGATTGCCTTATATTAATTTGACCATTCAAGCTCAATACTTACTCACACAAGCTTCTGATACTTTACTCAAAACAAAATATTATCACAATTGGACACCTGAAAATCTTAAAAATGTAGGGTTTCCGCGATCGCATTAAGTTGATTGGTTTGTCATCTTTCGTGAAACGCAGAATCTCACCTTAACTATTCGCCCTTTCTCGTCAAAGCCGGATAATTCTCAACTTTTGACATTCCACACCCAACTCCTGACGGTCTACTGTTTACCCGAAAAACAGTTCACGCAGTTCACAAAAAAGAGAGTTCACTATTGAGAGTAAACCCCCCTTATCGCAAATAGGGGGCGACATTGTTACAAAATCTCGGTAAATTGGGATAAGGTGATCGCTCAGTTGAATTTATAGATTCTTAAAATTGGCTGATCGCACTTGCATCTGACGAAATCACTGGAAAATCAAACTTGATTAATCCAAAAGTCAGATTTTCATTGAGTCACAATTTACTAAACAGACAAGGGTTGAGAAAGTCAATATGAAAGCCATGATTCTGGCCGCTGGCAAGGGAACTCGCGTTCGTCCGATTACCTATACGACCCCCAAACCGATGATTCCAATCCTTCAGAAACCTGTAATGGAGTTTTTGGTGGAGTTGCTTCGCAAACATGGGTTTGACCAAATTATGGTGAATGTCAGCCACCTTGCTGATGAAATCGAAAACTATTTTCGCGATGGTCAACGCTTTGGAGTTCAACTTTCCTATTCCTTTGAAGGAAGTATTCAAGACGGAAAACTGCTCGGAAAAGCACTCGGTTCGGCGGGTGGAATGAAAAAAATTCAGGACTTCTACCCTTTCTTTGATGATACCTTTGTGGTTTTGTGTGGGGATGCCCTGATCGATTTGGACTTAACGGCTGCGGTACAACAGCATAAGGAAAAAGGTGCATTAGCGACCATCGTGATGAAATCTGTTCCTCGGGATGCAGTTTCCAGTTATGGAGTCGTCGTAACTGATGAAAAGGGTCGCGTGAAAGCGTTCCAAGAAAAACCATCCGTTGATGAGGCGCTCAGTACCAGCATTAACACAGGGATTTATATTTTTGAACCCGAAATTTTTCAACATATTCCCTCGGGTTGTGAATTTGATCTCGGGGGCGACTTATTCCCCAAACTGGTTGAGATGGGCGCGCCGTTCTACGGCATTACAATGGATTTTGAATGGGTGGATATTGGTAAAGTTCCCGACTATTGGCAAGCGGTTCGGGGTGTATTATCGGGAGAAGTGAAAAATATCTCGATTCCAGGCCAGGAAGTTCGACCAGGAATTTATACGGGTTTGAATGTTGCCGTCAATTGGGATAAAGTTAAGGTTCGTGGCCCTGTCTATATCGGCGGAATGACTCGCATTGAAGATGGTGCGGAAATTGTTGGCCCGACGATGATTGGTCAAAACTGTTGGCTTTGTAATGATGCCTATGTCAGCAATAGTGTCATCTTTGAATATTCTCGCTTAGGGCCGGGAGTGCGTTTAGTAGACAAGCTGGTATTCGGACGTTACTGTGTCGATAAGACAGGCGCATCAATCGATGTTCAAGCGGCGGCTTTAGACTGGTTAATTACCGATGCTCGTCAGATGTTGTCTGATCCCCCGGTTGAACGTCATGCGATCGCAGATATTCTCAGTGGAAGCTAGATGAATTAAAATTTCTGCTAAACTCGCTTAGATCTGCTCTTTAACCCATAATCACAATGTTCACAATTACTTTTGATCAATCTCCTCTGAAAGTTGCTGAAGCAGGTGCATCCTACAATACAAATTCTTCTTCAGACAATTCTTTAGATGACATCCGTTTGATCGAAGTGTTGGTGGACATTCCAACGGGACAGTTAAAGACTCAAGATCGCGAGCAACCTCCTGTTTTTACCTACTCTATTCCTCCTCATCTGAATGTTGAACCTGGAGATATTTTGAGTGTACCCTTTGGAGCGATGTATCTGGGTGCGATCGCCATTCGCCCAACAACTCAAATTCCTCCGGGTTTGGATTCAGATCAAATTAAACCGGTTGATGAGGTGGTTTCTAAGGGCTTATTTCCACCTCACTATTGGCAATTATTACAACAGGTGGCGACTTATTACCAAACGCCTTTAATTCAAGTGATTCGGACTGCTTTACCTCCCGGATTATTGCGGCGAAGTCAACGACGAGTTCGGTTGTTTGTCAATAAGATTCCCTCTGGGGTTGAAAATTTTCTCCATCATCCGGCTTTGACAATCTTACAGCTTTTACAAGCTAAAAAATCAAATGATCTGAGTTGGGCGGAACTCAAGAAAAAAGTCGGTGGTGATTATGGACTGAGAAAAGGATATAAAGATTTACTAGCGAGGGGTTGGGTTGAAAGTTATTTAGAGAGTCCCAAAAAAGTCCAAGCCAAGCAGCAACTTGCTGTAATTTTAATTGGTGATCCGTATTCAGCTGTCGATGTCACTAAACGTCAACAGGAAGTCTTACAAATTCTTAAAAGTTGTGGGGGCCAGGCGTGGCTGAGTGAATTTTTACGCTTGTGTAAGACCACTTCCCCTACTCTAAAAACTCTTGCAGAAAAGGGCTATGTTCTCATTGAAGAACGAGAAATGCTGCGACTCGCTCAAGGGATCGAACAAACACCGGATCAACCGAAAACCCTCTCTCCCCATCAAACAAATGCCCTCAATATTATCGATCATTTATCGGGTTTCGCTCAAGTGTTGCTGCATGGCGTTACAGGTTCTGGTAAAACAGAAGTCTATCTACAAGCGATCGCTCCGATTTTAAAACAAGGAAAATCCGCTTTAGTCTTAGTTCCCGAAATAGGTCTAACGCCCCAACTCACGGATCGATTTCGCGCCCGTTTTGGTGAAAAAGTCTGTGTTTATCACAGTGGGTTATCGGAGGGTGAACGGTACGACACTTGGCGAAATATGACCCGCCAACACCCTCAAATTATCATTGGTACCCGTTCGGCTATTTTTGCTCCCCTTTCGCCTCTGGGCTTAATTATTCTAGACGAAGAACACGATAGTAGCTTCAAACAAGATCGACCCGCCCCCTGTTATCATGCTCGCACGGTGGCACGTTGGCGGGCTGAAATGGAAAACTGCCCCCTAATTTTAGGTTCAGCAACGCCGTCTCTAGAGAGTTGGATCGCTGTTCGGGGGCAGGAAGGCAGAGGAACACCAAAGCATCAAAGTATTGATATTTTCGATACAGAAAGTTCAGTGCCTATTTCTAAATCGCTAATCTCCAATAGCTATTATGTCTCGTTACCGGAAAGAATTCAATCCCGACCTTTGCCTCCGGTGGAAATTGTTGATCTGCGCCAGGAGTTGCGCCAGGGAAATCGCTCAATTTTTAGTTCTCGCTTGCAACAGGCGCTACAACAGTTACAAGAACGAGGTCAACAGGGAATTCTGTTTATTCATCGGCGGGGACACAGTACGTTTGTTTCTTGTCGCAGTTGTGGGTATGTGATGGAATGTCCTGATTGTGATGTTTCGTTGTCCTATCATCATATTCGTGAAGATGTACTACAAACGTCTCGTCAGGTTGTACCGACACTTCGCTGTCATTATTGCAATTATGGTGAACTTTATCCTCAGCGCTGTCCTGAGTGTGATTCTCCCTATTTTAAACATTTTGGGAGTGGAACGCAGCGAGTTGTCGAAGAATTAGGTAAACTATTTCCCGAGTTACGGATGATTCGGTTTGATAGCGATACTACTCGCACAAAAGATGCTCATCGGATTTTGCTGACTCGCTTTGCTCAAAGAGAGGCTGATTTATTGGTGGGAACCCAAATGCTGACGAAAGGTTTAGACTTAGCCGGAGTGAGTTTAGTGGGTGTTATTTCTGCTGATGGATTGTTACATTTATCGGATTATCGCGCCAGTGAACGAGCGTTTCAAACCTTATTACAAGTGGCAGGTCGAGCGGGTCGAGGAAATGATCCCGGACGTGTTATTATTCAAACTTATACACCTGAACATCCAGTTATTCAAGCCGTACAGGGTTATGAATATGAGTCATTTGTTGAACGAGAATTAGAACAGCGACAAGAGCTAAGTTATCCGCCTTATGGTCAATTGATTGCGTTGAAATTGAGTAGTTTAAACTCAACCGAAGTGGAAGAAACGGCTCAACATTTTGCCGAGATTTTGTTTACTGTTGCTGATGAAATCCCGGATATGGAGGTATTAGGGCCTGCTCCTGCCCCAGTTTTGCGAGTAGCAAATCGATATCGTTGGCAGATTTTACTGAAGTTATTACCGGGGACTTCGATTAATACTGCTAGTTTAGAACAATTGCAAGAGGTGTGTCCGACTTCAGTTCGTTTAATGATTGATGTTGATCCGTTACATTTCGGTTAGGTTAATTGTTATAGCGCTACGCGCTAGGCAAGAGCTTATATGGCAAGATCTCCCCATCTCCCCCAACGGGATAGCCACTCCCCTCAACGCGCTTGTTCCCGCGCACGGCGGTGGACTCACCATCTCCCTACCTCCCTACCTCCCCATCTCCCTACCTCCCTACCTCCCTACCTCTTAGAAATAGAATAGGGGGACGAGATTATCGTACCCCCAAAACTGATTATTTTTGAGTCGGTCTGTAATTATCGATCAACAGAACCCATAATGATATCAATGCTACCCAAAATCGCGACGATATCAGCTACTTTTGTTCCTTTCACAATCTCGGGGAAAATTTGTAAATTGCAGAAGTCAGCCGCCCGAATTTTGAACCGCCACGGGAAAACATTATCATCCCCAACAATATAAATTCCCAGTTCACCTTTACCGCTTTCGATGCGAACATAATGTTCACCTGAAGGAATCTTAAAAGTCGGAGCAATTTTTTTCCCAATAAACTGGTAATCAAAATCATTCCATTCAGACTTCGGCCCTCCCATCATCCGTTGTGCTTCGAGGTTCTCGTAGGGGCCGCCAGGGAGTCCATCTAGGGCTTGATAGAGGATTTTCACAGACTCGCGCATTTCCCGAATTCGGACAAAATACCGGGCTAAACAATCGCCTGCGGTTTCCCAATGAACATCCCAATCAAAATCATCGTAACATTCATAATGGTCAACTTTCCGCAAATCCCACTTGACCCCAGAAGCCCGTAACATCGGGCCAGACAAACCCCAATTCAGGGCTTGTTCACGGGTAATTGTGCCTAATCCTTCAATCCGACGTCGGAAAATCGGGTTATTGCTAATTAGACGTTCATACTCATCAACCTTGGGAAGAAAATAGTCGCAGAAATCTCGACATTTATCAATCCAACCATAGGGTAAATCTGCGGCGACACCCCCGATGCGGAAATAGTTGTTATTCACCAGGCGATAACCAGTTGCAGCTTCCCAGAGGTCATAAATCATTTCCCGTTCCCGGAAAATATAGAAAAAGGGAGTTTGGGCGCCAACATCTGCGAGGAATGGGCCAAGCCATAATAGGTGGTTGGCGATGCGGTTCAACTCCAACATAATCACCCGAATATAGCTAGCCCGCTTGGGAACCTCAATATTGGCGAGTTTTTCCGGTGCATTCACCACAACCGCTTCGTTAAACATTCCGGCTGCATAGTCCCAACGACTCACGTAGGGAACATACATGATATTGGTGCGGCTTTCGGCAATTTTTTCCATCCCTCGATGAAGATAGCCGAGTACGGGTTCACAGTCTACGACATCTTCTCCGTCTAGGGTGACAATTAACCGCAAAACCCCGTGCATAGAGGGGTGGTGTGGCCCCATATTGATGACCATCGGTTCGGTGCGGGTTTCTATTCGACTCATCGGTGTTTGCCTCTCAACCTCAATGTTTTATGCTGGTACTGTAAAAGTAGACGATACAACGAATGTATGGCGTTTGTTGACGGTTGTTTGTCTCCCTTGTCATTATAGGGAGTTTAGACCGTTAACAGTGATGAATGATCAATTATCAATTATCAATTATCCCTCTTTTGTGTCCCCTGTAATCTAAGATTGACCTCACAACTTGTGAACTTGTGAACTCCCTAATTTCCTATGCCTGAGTTGAATATAAATGAATTAACGGTTAATTTTGTTCATGTTCCCGTATTGAGTCGAGAATTGATTGCGGGATTGTTTGTGGTTGCAGGTGGACATTATTTGGATGCCACAGTTGGGGGTGGAGGTCATAGTATGTTGATCTTACAAGCGGCGCCGGATGTACGAATCACGGCGATTGATCAAGATGAAGTGGCGATCGCCGCAACGAGTGCTAGATTAGCAGAAGTTGAACCCAGTTTTGCAGATCGAGTGCAGTTTTGGCGAGGAAATTTTGCCGATTATCAACCCCAAGGGATGCAGTTTGATGGGATTATTGCCGATTTAGGTGTAAATTCTTATCAACTTGATACTCCAACTCGGGGGTTTAGCTTTCGCCACAGCGCCCCGTTGGATATGCGAATGAATTTGCAACAATCTTTGAGTGCGGCTGATATTATTAATACTTGGGATGAGGTAGAACTAGCCGATATCTTTTTTCACTACGGCGAAGAACGATTGTCCCGTCGCATTGCTAGACGGATTGTCCAACAGCGTCCGTTTGAGACTACAACTCAACTTGCTGATGTGATCGCGTCTTGTTATCCGCCCAAGTCTCGTTATGGTCGTATTCATCCGGCGACTCGTGTTTTTCAAGCGCTGCGAATTGCGGTTAACCAAGAACTAACAGCCCTCGAAACCTTTTTATCTCGCGCCCCACAATGGCTAAAATTGGGGGGTAGAATTGGGGTGATTAGTTTTCATAGTTTAGAAGATCGGCGAGTTAAACAGAGTTTTAAAAGTGATTCGGATTTACAAGTTTTAACGAAAAAGCCAATTCAAGCACAAGCACTAGAAATTGCTGATAATCCTCGCTCTCGATCTGCTAAACTCAGACTGGCTGAACGGATAACGATCTGATGACTCACCCTTAAATTGTAATTTTATTGATCAGTATTGATCAGTATCAAAAATAAAAGTGTGTAGCAAACTCAAAACGGTGTACAAACTTCATCCATCTAATTTATTTACCTGGGAGTAACCAATCGCATGAGTCGGGGAGAACAGTCCAAGCTGAAACTAATGGTAGTTGATGACGAACAAGATAACTTGGATTTGTTATACCGGACGTTTCGGCGTGAGTTTAGAGTTTATAAAGCAGATAGCGCCCTCAACGCTCTTGAAATCCTCCAACAAGAAGGGGAGATGGCGATTATTATCTCAGATCAACGAATGCCGGAAATGAACGGTACGGAGTTTTTAAGTCAGACGGTTGAACGTTTTCCGGATACGATTCGTATTCTGTTAACGGGCTATACTGACGTGGAAGATTTGGTTGAGGCGATCAACTCCGGTCAGGTGTTTAAGTATATCACGAAGCCTTGGAGTCCCGAAGCACTCAAGTCCGTGATTCAACAAGCTTCTGAAACCTATAAGTTCTCCAAAAAACGGACAAATTCTCTGCGTCGTGCTTTACGTCGAGAGTCTCTTTACAACGATGTGATCAGTGCTTTGCGAGAGTCGTTAGACTACTCTAGTATGCTGCAAACGATTGTTCAAACTCTTGGAGAAACGTTTCAGGCTAAAGCGTGTTATGTTCGAGCCGTGGAGGATGGAAATCTCTTGCCCGAAGTGTTTTTCTATACACCGATTGATGAGGCGGAGTCGCAGCAGAGCGACTGGCTATCCGATAGTGAATCGTTGATGCAGGCGGCGATAGAAACTCGTGAAACCAAGATTCTCCAAACCCTCGATCATAATAATCTGGTTCAAATTATCATTCCTCTGAGCTATCAGTTGAATCTGCTGGCGGTATTGGCTCTCTGTCAAGAAAGTGATGCCGATGCTTGGTCTGATGAAGATATTAAACTGTTGGAAGCTGTCAGCGAACAGGCGGCTTTGGCGTTGTCTCAAGCTAGACTTTATCAGCGTACTGTGCAACTGGCTGAACAGATGCGCTCGGAGTTGGAAGTCGCTCGTCAAATTCAGGGGAATTTACTCCGACAAAGTTGGCCGGATTTACACAGTGTTAAGGTGCAAGCCTGCTGCTATCCGGCGCGAGAAGTCGGAGGCGATTTTTTTGAGGTTTATGTTCATTCTCAAGGTGATGTTTGGGTTGCTTTAGGAGATGTATCGGGTAAAGGGGTGCCGGCGGCTTTGTTTATGGCGAGTGCCATGTCCGTGATTCGCCGAGAACTGTCTCAAGAGTCATCTCCTGACCCAGAACAGGTGATGCACAATCTCAATCGGATTTTGGCGGATGATCTGATTAGCAACAATCACTTTATTACAATGGTGTTGGCTCGTTATACTCCCACGACTGGAGAGTTGATTTATGCGAATGCTGGACATATTTATCCGCTCGTTTGGTCTCAGAAAATGCTACTGGAACAAACGACTCAGGGTGATTCTGCGATTACGGTAGAACCCAATTTTCTCAAAGCCCGAGGAATTCCTTTGGGGATTCTCCCGGCTTGGCGCGGTAAGATTGGGAGTTTGAATCTGTCAACGGGAGATATTTTTCTACTCACCAGTGATGGGATTACAGAAGCGACGGTTCTTCAGCAGAGTCAGGAGGATGAAACTCAAACCCGAAAGATGCTTCATCAAGAGGGATTATGGCAGCTTCTGGTACAACAAAAGGAGCCTTTAAATTTGGATAATTTACTTGCCTTTGTCCGGGAATCGAATTCGATTCAGGAAGATGACCAAACAATACTTGCACTGGAGGTCTTATTCACCGATGAAAACTGAGCTTCATGTGCCGAGCGATATTCGATTTTTAACCGTTGTGGAAAATTGGCTGTTGAGCAGTTTGGAAGTTGAGTTGGGTAGTCATATTGACTGGCCTCGTCAATCCAATCGGTTTCGTTTGGTACTGGCGGAAGCCTACTCAAATGTTATTCGTCATGCTCACAAAGATCAACCCCATTTGCCGATTGTGATTCGTCTAGAGTTGCAAAACCGAGATATTGCTCTGGAAGTTTGGGATTGTGGAACGGGTTATGAAGTGGGTAAATACAAGCAACCCGACCCGGAAGACCGACAAGAAAGTGGCTATGGCTGGCTGATTATGAATCGATTAATGGACAGAGTTGACTATTCTTTACAAATTAATAATGGTCATAACTGTCTGCGTCTGGAAGTCAGTCTCGGAGAAAAAGTTGATGAGTCTCAACAACTCCAAGCTTGAAGATTGATGGGATGGTCTGGATGAAGTTTAAACCGTTATGCCGTCATTTTCTTAACAACAGTCAACTAAAATCCACTCAATTTTAATTTTTGTAAATTTTAGTTGCAATATTTTTGAGGGTTAAGTCAATAATATTAATAATAAGTTTTAATGATACTTCAAAGACAGGAGACTGTGGTGAATCAGCTATTTCCGCTTGCCCCTCGCTATCGCTTAGATGATGAAAATCCTTGGTTAAAGGGAATTGATCCTTCCCGTCATTATTGGGTTCAGGTCAACGGGGATCAACAGTTAACGGCAATTCTACCGGGCTTAATGGTATCGTCGGCAACAGAATTTAAACAAATGATTCTGGCTTGGCGATCGCTGCAACCGGGACAACAAATGACCATTGAGCGAGCGGCCGGAAGCTGTATAATCTATTGCATCAGTGAAAACTGCTACGCGATCGAAGATCAAAACGAACCCGTTAAAGTTTGGCATTTGTTTGATCAAGAGACGGTAGAAAGCTTACTTATGACCAGCCATCCTGATTGGAAATGTTCGACTAAAGATGTCGAGTTAGGACGAGAATTATTAGCCCGTTCTCTACAACTTCCCGCTAAAGCTTAGATTTTATTAGGTTTTAATCCTAATGATCAGACTTGTTTTGTAAGTTAAATAACTCTTGGAGAGAAGCCAGCAGTTTAACGGTAACAACGGCAATTTCCCCGCCGGGATGCAAGATAAACTGCCAAGCCACATTTACCCAAAACAAAGGTGTTCTGACTTTCCCCATAACGCGAATTTGCTGCTGACCATTGTCTAAGGTTTGGCTAATTCCCTCTTGGGGTCTAAGCTGCATTCCTTGAGCTTCTGCTTGGAGATAATTGGCGATCGCTTCTTGTCCATTCAGACGATCTTCAAAAGGTGCTTCTAAGATGCCATCTTCGGCAAATAAAGCCGCAGTTTCCTGAAAATCTCCGGCGTTGAGGGTTTCAAAATATCGTAGAACTTGCGGTTGTGTAATGCCTTCTATTTGCAGTAGACAATCGGAATTTAATAAAGTTCTTGTCGTCATAACGTTCAATATTGTTTTCAATTCACAACTTCAATTAAAACAAAAGAACAGCGATCCGTTTTTATAATCGCTGCTCCGGTTCTATTATAGATTAACTAGGCGAGGGGATCGATTCCCATCCCTGAAACGGCATTCCGCAGAACAGTAATCTGTTGGCTAAATTCTAACTGCTCAATGGCAGCGATCGCTTGACTTGAAGCGCGAGAAACCGGATAACCTGCGGGGACTCCAATCACAGACCCTTCCTTCATCCATTCTGCTAACTGATACCAAAATGCTAGCTTGGTATTATCTCCGAGAACACCGTAGGCGCGGCTAATCGGGCTATTGATGCTAGCAACAAGATCACGCATTGCTTTCATTTGATCTTGAGGGGACATTTGCTTGATCTCGTTAAGCAGACCTTCGGCAAACTGGAGGCGAGCGGCGCCGGGGGCGGCCGGGGTGATGGTGCGACCCATCTTGGTGTACAAGAACCACAGAACAGCAAGCTGCTCGTCTACATTGAGAGCTGTGAAGTCTGAGGTTACACGGGCAACAGCATTAGGATTGCTGGAAACGAATACTTTGGCAAAATTTGCAGTTGAGGACTCAGTAGTAAAAGTCATAACAGCTTTCAAGGCTCCTTGGTAAACAACCATTCTCAGGAGCGGACCTTGGTGAGTCTTGCTTCCCTTGACTCTTATTATGTAACGTTAATTTAAGATTTGCAAATAAAACTTGCAAATCAATTTGATTTGTAATTGTCATAGATTTTTATACCTAATTTATGTCCGAAGGTAAATGCGATCGCTACATTGATAGATGTAATTGTGCTATATAAACCCTACACCGACGGTCATGCACCCCCCAGTCCAGACGAATCAAGTTAAGCAGCAAGCCCTCACGCTCGGATTTCACAAAGTTGGGATAGCGAGCGTTATCGAACCCATTGCCGAAGTTGAACGGTTGCAGGCTTGGCTAAATCAAGGCTATCAAGCAGAGATGGCTTGGATGGCGAACCCCCGGCGTCAAGATATTCGTCAAGTCATGCCCGAGGTACAGTCGGTTATCTGTGTGGCGTTGAACTATTACACTCCTCACGAACGTCGGGAGGGCGCGGAATATGGCAAGATTTCTCGTTATGGTTGGGGACGAGATTATCATAAGGTGATGCACAAGAAGTTAAAAGCATTTTCCACCTGGTTGCAAGCCCAAGGGGAAGGCATTCAAGCGCGATATTATGCAGATACAGGGCCAATATCAGATAAAGTTTGGGCGCAACGGGCGGGTATCGGTTGGATTGCGAAAAATAGTAATCTGATTACACGAGAATATGGATCTTGGGTGTTTTTGGGAGAAGTGTTGACGAATTTAGAATTAACGCCTGATTCTCCTCATACCGAACATTGTGGAACTTGTACTCGCTGTATTGAAGCTTGTCCGACGGATGCGATTACAGAACCCTTTGTTGTGGATGCCAATCGATGTATAGCCTATCATACAATTGAAAATCGTGCCGAACAGTTACCAGAGAATATTGAGTTAAAAGGTTGGGTAGCCGGGTGTGATATTTGTCAGGATGTTTGTCCTTGGAATCAACGATTTGCCCAAGAAACAGACGTGGAGGCGTTTCAACCGTATCCGGGAAATATTGCCCCAAAATTAAGTGAATTAGCTGAACTTTCAGAAGAAAAATGGAACGAACAATTTACCGCCTCAGCGTTACGACGAATTAAACCTCAAATGTGGCAACGAAATGCCCGAAAAAATTTAAAAGAGTTATGAATTTATACAAATGAAATGATGATTCTATGATTTTATTAGAATTGTCTCTACTTATTTTAAAATATTTTGTATAAATTTTGTATTCTCTATTTTTTTTATTTGCTACATCATAAACTGAATCATTCTAACAGTAGATTTTAATTTTTTTTAAGGGTTGACAATGATCTTTTAATCTATCTTAAGACATCATCCTAATGAGAGAGTATAATTAATGCCGAATCGAATAATTTGGTAAGTGATCTACTCTATCTTAAATTCATTTATGGATACTTATATCCTGATTTTACTTGTCATTAGTCTACTGTTGCTGGGAGTCACTTGGGGGTCGGGCTGGATTTCCCGTTTACCTTTGTCCTATGCTGTCATCTATTTAGCTGTAGGAATCATTCTCAGTCCCTACGGATTAAACTTAATAAACCTCAGACCTAATACAGAATTTTTAGAACGTTTAAGTGAGCTTGTTGTTATTATTTCTCTCTTTGGCTGTGGACTAAAAATGAACCGTCAGTTAAACCTAACCTCTTGGAATATAACAGTCCGATTAATTGCTGGTTTGATGCCTTTTTCTATCTTTGCAGTTGCAGTAATAACTCACTTTATCCTCAAATTAAGTTGGGGTGAAGCCATTCTATTCGGTGCTATTCTTGCGCCTACCGATCCTGTTTTAGCCTCTGAAGTTCAGCTTAAGCATCCCCATGATCCTGACGAACTGCGCTTTGGTTTAACATCTGAAGGAGGATTAAATGATGCACTTGCTTTTCCCTTCGTTTATTTTGGTATACATTGGTTAAAAGATGATAATTGGCAAAATTGGTTTAAACAATGGGTAGTTATCGATTTAATTTGGGCAATTTTTGCAGGAATTGTCATGGGAATTATTGTCACTCAAAGCATTGTTTGGGTAGATAGAAAACTTCTCAAAATCCGACCCACTAACGATATCATGGAGGATTTTATTGCAATTAGCATTATCCTCGCGACCTATTCTTTGACGGAACTTGTGAATGGATATGGTTTTTTAGGCGTATTTGTTGCGGGTATCGTAGCGCGAAAGAGTTATAAACAGAAAGCCAAGCCTTTCTCCCAACTAGAATTTATTGAGCAAGTTGAGAAACTTTTAGAAGTTGTAACAATTTTGTTGTTAGGTTCACTTTTGCGAATTGAACCCATTATTAAATATATTCCCGCTGCAATTTTGATTGCTGGATTATTAATTTTTGTGGTTCGACCTCTGGGAGCTTGGCTATTTACAATTGGGACTCGTTATCATAACCTAAAACGATTACTTTTGGGCTGGTTTGGAATTCGAGGGGTGGGATCTATTTATTATTTAACTTATGCTCTCGGTGAAGGTTTACAAGGTTCAGTGGGGGAGTTAATAGCTTGGAGTGTTTACATCATCGTTACTGTTTCTATTATTATTCATGGTATCAGTTCTACCCCTTTAATGAATTGGTATGAAAAACATATTGATCTACAAAGTTAAACAAAATATTGAACACTGTCAATTCTTTTAACTCTAACTTTTCATAATCAATGATTGGTGTTCTCAAGCAAGTAATTTCAATTTGTTTGAGATGATTCCATCAGAAATGATACATGAGAAATAAAAAGTTTTATGTCAGTAGTTTGACAAAGTAGAGTACGTCAAATGAAATAATGTTAACGCACTCTACTATTGGGTTTAAAATTCACCCGCTAAAGCAGCGACGCAACGTTCACAAATAGTTGGATCTTCAGTAGACTCTCCCACATGAACCGAATAATTCCAACAACGATCGCATTTTTCCCCGTCGGCTTTGACAATGCCAATCCCTAAGTCTTCGGACTCATCGCTGTATTCAAGTCCTTTTAAATTGTTGGGATTTTCTAACAGTTCAACCTGGGAACAAATAAATAGGTAACGCAACTGATCAACGCCGTTATACTGTTTTAATTTTGCGGTTGATGGGTTCATTTCGTCCAACTGTTCGCGTAGTTTTTCATCCGCAACATACAGCAAAACTTTCGCTTCTAGAGACGAACCAATCATCTTTTCTTTTCGCGCTTTTTCCATCACTTGGTTAACTTTTGCGCGAATTTCCCGCAATTTTTGCCAGAATTTAGCAAGTTGAGGCTGTTTCCAATTCTCCTCCAATTTCACCCAACCCGACTCGAATACAGATGAATAAGGAGTGGAATAGGGTAAATTTTGCCAAATATCTTCCGCCATGTGACAGAGAACAGGTGAAATAGCTTTGGCGAGGTTTTCTAAAGCAATTGCTAACACCGTTTGACAACTGCGACGTCGCAAAGTATTCTCCGCACTAATATACAGCCGATCTTTGGCAATATCGAGGTAAAAATTAGACAGATCGACAACGCAGAAATTCTGAACGGTTTGGAAGAAACGGAAGAATTGAAACTGATCGAACGCATCTTTTATTTCAGTAAAAACTTCCGTGATCCGATGCAGCATATATTGGTCTAAATCCGGCAAATCTTCGTAAGCAACCGCATCTTTTTCTGGGTCAAAATCATGCAAGTTCCCAATTAAAAATCTGGCTGTATTTCTAATTTTGCGGTAGATATCCGACATCTGTTTGAGGATATTTCCACCTAACGGTACATCTGCCGAATAATCAACCGATGATACCCACAACCGCAAAATATCGGCACCGTAGGGGGGGTCTTTTTGTTGGTTTTTACCACCTTCAATTACAATCGCCGGGTCAACAACATTCCCCAAAGATTTACTCATTTTATGTCCTTTTTCATCCAAGACAAATCCATGAGTTAATACCGTTTTGTAGGGGGCGTGACCGTAATTTGCAACGCTAGTTAACAAGCTGGAATTAAACCAACCTCGGTGTTGATCGGAACCCTCTAAATAGATATCGACGGGATAACCCAACCCCCGTTGTTTGGCAACCGCAGCCCAGGAAGAACCGGAGTCAAACCAAACATCCATTGTATCGGTTCCTTTGCGATATTTTGCCGCATCTTGGCGATATTTTTCGGGTAATAATTCCTCAACGGACATTTCCCACCACGCATCAGAACCATTTTCAGCGATAATATTTTGAACGTGAGAAATCGTTTCTTCATTCATTAAATGTTCGCCCGTTTCTTCATCGTAAAAAACAGGAATCGGTACGCCCCAACTGCGTTGTCGGGAGATACACCAATCTGAACGTTCGGCAACCATTGGCGTGATGCGGTTTTCACCCTGGGCGGGAATCCAACGCACATTTTGAATAGCTTTTAAGGCTTCTTCGCGGAACCCTTCAACGGAGGCAAACCACTGTTCAGTTGCCCTAAAAATGGTTGGTTTTTTGGTTCGCCAATCGTAGGGATATTTATGTGAGTAGGGTTCTTCTTTGATTAATGAACCCGCTTTTTGTAATGCCTGAATAACCGCTTCGTTGGCATCTTTGAGAACATTTAAACCCGCAAATTCTCCCGCTTCTTCGGTAAAGTTTCCATCCGCATCCACCGGACACAATACAGCTAAACCATAGCGTTGACCAACGATAAAGTCATCTTGACCATGACCGGGGGCGGTGTGAACAAGTCCAGTACCGGATTCTGTTGTGACATAATCTCCCCCAATTACTACCGGACTTTCGCGATCAAATAGGGGATGTTTGTAGGTCGAATGTTCTAAATTTTCGCCTTTAACTGTCGCTTTTACGGTTAGATTTTGGTCGAAGGTTGCGGATAGTCGTTCAACCAATTCTGCCGCAACTAACAAATATTTAAACTGAATCGGATGTTCAGCATTTTTATCGGTTTCTACGACAGCATAAGTTAATTCTGGATTTAAAGAAACGGCTAAATTTCCGGGAATTGTCCAGGGTGTTGTTGTCCAGATTGCGACTCCTAAATCGGGCAGAAATGGGGTGAGTTCTGACTTGACTGATTCCGCCAAACTGGTAATAGGAAATGCCGCAAATAAACTGCGAGAAATATGCCCGTCTGGATATTCTAATTCAGCTTCAGCTAATGCCGTTTTTGAACTCGGACTCCAATGAACGGGCTTTAATCCTCGATAGATATAACCCTTGAGAACCATCTGGGCAAATACCCCAATTTGGGCGGCTTCGTATTCCGGGTTTAGGGTTAAATAGGGGTGATCCCAATCGCCCCAAACGCCATATCTTTTGAAGGATTCTCGTTGTTGATTAACCGTTTCTAAGGCGAATTCTTTGGCTTTTTGACGCAGTTTTAACGGGGTGAGTTCTTCCCGTTCTGACTGTTTCATTTGTTGTAAAACTTTCAATTCAATCGGCAAGCCGTGACAGTCCCAACCCGGAACATAACGCACTTTTCGCCCTTGCAAAAGTTGGTAACGATTAATAATATCTTTAAGAATTTTATTGAGGGCGTGACCAATATGTAGCGCACCATTGGCATAGGGCGGCCCGTCGTGTAAAATAAACGCATCGCCCGGATTGTTTTCGGCAAGGCGTTCATAAATTTGATTTTCTGCCCAAAATTTTTGTAATTGGGGTTCGCGTTTGACAGCGTTTGCCCGCATATCAAACTTTGTCTTTGGCAGGTTCACCGTATCTTTGTAGGATTTGGCTGCCTTTTCTTGTTCTTTTCCGTTTACATCGCTACGTTCAGCCATGATTTACCCTTATTTGTGGCCAGCTTGCAATACAACCTTTAGTCTACCGTAGAAGTCTACGGCGCTGTCAGATTGCGTCATTGTCTGTTAGATGTAATAACACTATGTTGCAAGTATAATACATATTGGTCAAGTTGATTGACTCCACCAATGCTACTGCTGCGAATCACAAATACTGATTTTTGGGTTGATTTTTTAAAGGTTTTTAAGCTTAACTTGTTTTTATTCCCACTTTAGATAGGCTTTAGCCGTCATAAATTCGGACTTGAAATGGGCGATCATAAAATATATTATATTTTTAAGTAAAGTTCAACCCCAGACTATTTTTAAGTTAAGAACAAAACCCGGTAATACTTCCTCTCCTGATAAAGTTGTGGGAGAATTCAACCGTTCTACTGATTTTCCTAAACGATAAATTTCAATATAACGGTTTTTTCGTTCTATCAACCAACCCAATTTTACTTGATTATCTATATATTCTTGCATTTTTGATTGTGTCGATTTCAAACTATCAGAAGGAGACATCAACTCTAGCACGAAATCAGGTGCAATTGGGGGAAATTTCTCTTTTTCTTCTGGGGTAAGTTGATCCCATCTTAATTGGTTGATCCAGGCGATATCAGGAGAACGATTTGCACCGTTGGGAAGTTGAAAACAGGTAGAAGAATCAAACAGTTTACCGAGTTTATTTTGACGATTCCAGAAGACAAAATCTCCAGCAATTTCAATATTACGATTTCCGGTTTCTCCCCCCGTTGGCGACATAACAATCAATTCTCCGGTTGCATTTCGTTCAAACTTAATATCGGGGTTATTACGGCAAAGCTGATAAAATTGTTCGTCACTCATTTGACAAACAGAACTAAAATTAATGGTATAAGCAGTCATCGTTAGAATCCTATCCTTATTTGTTGCCTGCTTTGAAGCCCAACTTGTCGTTGACAAAAGGTCAATCTCGCTTTTTAGGAGAGGCGAGTGGGGGATGGGGTTAATATTGAGTTTTGTAACGATTATTAAAAAACTGTGCGATCGCCTGTATGATTAACAGTTGGTTCTTAGCATAACGACTAAATCTTTCATACATTTACTAGCTTTCTTCGGGAGGAAAAATGGACTTTATCACTAACTTTTTCAGCAGCATCAACTTTGAACTGATCGCACAGCTTACGATGTTAGCACTGATTGTCATTGCTGGCCCTGTGGTCATCTTTTTGCTGGCTTTTCGCGGTGGCGACCTGTAAAAAAAGTTTATTCTGGGGGCTAGGGTAACGATTTGGGTTATTCTTACCCATCCCCCAGATAAGAGCGAATTGATCAGTGATTGATCTTAGTCTTGAACATACTCTTGTTCAGTGGTGAGTGCGATTTCTGCCCGCATAAACTCTCGTCCTAAGTAAAGTGCATGATCAAAAGTGCTTAACGGACAAGAATCAGTTTCTTCAGTTATTTTGATGCCCAATTCTTTCGCAGTTCTACCCTTAAATACTGCGGTGGGTTGACGCTTAAAACTTCCGGTACAAGAGAAAGGTTCACCTGTCTCCGGATCAACAGCAAGTCCCTGATCGTTGATATTATTTGTATAGTGTTCTGCACAAATTAGAGCCGCTTCTTGATCAACATAAATGATAAAGTAACCTGCCGGATCAAGATGAATAAAGCGTTGGGAAAGCTGATCATCAATCGCTTTGATTTTTTCAGCCGTCGGTATTTTTGAACTAGATTGAATAGACACAGTTGCCAAACATTACAGATCTGAACCTCTAATTATACCTCTAGGATGAGGCAGATGGTAATCAGCACGCAAATTTTCCCCAACTTCACCCAGAAGCTGAGGGAACACAAACTCAATAATTAGTTAGATAGATACTTGAGTTTATTTTAATTGATTATGATTCTTGTTTAAGATTGCGAAATTGTTCAGCTCTCATGCTGTATCCTTTTCCCTCTAAACACTGACTAAATTCAATTTCTGCTTGGTTGAGTTTCGGATTATCTTTGAGTTGAAAAGTGCGTTCTAAATAATCATTTCCCATCTCTTTTAAGGCTCGACCTAAATCAGGTTCACTCAACTCCTCGGGTAAACAGTTGATAACCGCACTCAAGCGTTCTCCAGTGACACCAGTCTCATCAGCATATCCCATTCCATTCGTTGCTGCTTGAGCGGGAGTGAGAGAAAGTCCCAATATCCAAAGCCCACTTACTAATACAGTCATTACAGTCATCTGACTGAATCGATGCCAAAATCTTTTCATCCAATCCATTCTCTATAATCTCCTAGTGATTAAAAATTTCTGAACTTAAAAAGTCCTTCACTAAGATAACAAACGAAGAAGTAACTTACCCTCTCTCTCTAGAAGGATTCTAAATTTATACCTATAGCAAGTTCGCAAGTGAATGAAGTCGGGGTAAGGATGAGAACCCGAGAAAATCACAATAGAAATGGTTAAATTTGACAAATGGTGATCACTAACAATAATAACACTATTGGGGTTCACTCTATATAATTAGACCTTAAAATGCTCATGTTCTGATCATTTGAGCTAGCTATTCCGAAAAATTTGAGTGTAATCGATCCTGAATATCTTCTATAATAAATGAGTTTTCAGTAATGTTCTGTTGAAATCAAAGTAGCAAGTATGATTATTAACATTAAAAATCTATGACACGATATATAATTAATCGTCTTCTGAGTGCAATTCCGACTTTAATCGCCATTAGTATTGTTGTATTTGCGATTTTAGCGCTCGCGCCAGGAGATCCGATGGGAGAATTCGCGACCAATCCTTCAATTACAGCAGAAGTTAGAGAAAATATTCGTCGTTCTTTGGGTTTAGATCAACCTTTGCCAATTCGATATATCAAGTGGGCTTGGGCATTTATTCAAGGTGATATGGGCTATTCATTTACCAGTCGTAGCCCTGTGAGCGAATTGATTTTACAACGCTTGCCAACGACTTTATGGGTAGCAGGTTTAGCCTATTTATTGGCGGTATTTATTGCGTTTCCACTGGGAATAATTTCTGCAATCAAACGCTATTCTATTTTTGATCAAATTGCGACAACTTTTGCTTTTTTAGGGTTTTCATTACCTCCTTTTTTCACAGGATTACTGTTCATCATCATTTTTAGCGTTCAGTTAAATTGGTTTCCGTTTATTTACAATAGTACCTTAGAAGTGACAAACTTGCAAACTTTAATTGAACAGATAAAACAGTCAATTATGCCAATTTGTGTATTAGCTTTATATCAATCTGCGGTGTTGATGCGGTTTATTCGATCTGCCATGTTAGAACAGTTAAATCAAGATTATGTTCGCACCGCTTATGCAAAAGGATTACCGAATTTTACAGTCATTCAAGCTCATGTTTTACGCAATGCTTTGATTCCGGTTGTCACGTTAATTGCGTTAGATATTCCCAGTTTGTTTACGGGCGCATTAATCACCGAACAAATCTTTAGAATACCTGGGATTGGAGCATTATTAATTGAATCGATTTATCGCAGTGATACCCCAGTTGTAATGGCGATTACGTTTATTTATGCAATTTTAGTGGTAGTCTTTAATTTAATGGCTGATATTTTATATGGAATTTTAGATCCTCGCATTCAATACCAATAAAAAAGGGTGATTTAAGCACCACCCTTGAGGCGTGAAAAATTGTCAATTAACTGTTTTGTTCCGGATCAATTCCTGCGGCTCGTAATAACTCCTCTAACCTGCTTGATCGTAAACGTTCTTGTTCTAACTGTTGTTCGGCTTGTAATGACTTCTATTAATCAATCTCAATCTAATCTAACAAAACCCCGAACACTTTGGGGTGATGCTTGGCGACGATTTAAACGGGATAAAATGGCAGTTTTAGGAATAATTGTTTTACTTTTAATTATTATTTCTGTTGTCTTTGGGCCGTTTATTTATACCACACCGATTGATACAATCGACTTTGGAAATTCTACCTCTCCTCCGAGTTGGGAACACCCTTTTGGAACAAATGATCTCGGACAAGATCAACTGGCTCGAATGTTAGCAGGAGGACGAATTTCTTTAACCGTTGGTGTGGCGGCGATGATCGTGGCTATTTTTGTGGGAACATTAGTCGGAGCAATTTCGGGGTTTTATGGGGGAATTATTGAGAGTTTATTGATGCGAATGACCGATTTATTTATCTCTTTACCTCAGTTACCTTTATTGTTACTGGTAATCTATCTATTTCGCGAACCCATGAAAGCAATTGCCGGGCCAGAAGTCGGCATTTTTCTGTTAATTGTTTTTGTGGTAGGCGGATTAACTTGGATGTCAGTCGCGAGATTAGTTCGAGCCAGTTTTTTAACAACAAAAGAAATGGATTTTGTGATGGCGGCGAAAGCTATCGGTGCAAAATCTTCTCGTTTAATTTGGGTTCATATTCTCCCCAATGTTCTTAGTCCGATTATTGTCGCTGCAACTTTAGCCGTCGGAAATGCAATTATTACCGAATCAACACTGAGTTTTTTAGGGTTAGGATTTCCGCCCGATGTTCCGACGTGGGGACGGATGCTTTATGATGCTCAAAACTATATTGAAACCGCTCCCTATATGGCATTATTTCCGGGTTTAGCTATCTTTTTAACCGTTCTTTGTATTAACTATGTCGGAGATGGTTTAAGAGATGCCCTCGATCCCCAGTCTAAACGATAATTTTAAGCAGTTGTCTGAGTCATGGGTAAGATTCCTAGTCGTGTTTAGTCTTATTTTAAATGAAATTTACTTTAAATGTGATCCTCAAACTGTGCAAATTTGGTGAAAACGTTTAACATATATGAACTACAATAATTGTATAAATCAAAAACCACGATATGGTACAAGCACCGACCCGCCAAACTACAACAGAATTAGCAACCCTCGCTATTGATTTAATTCGTCAAGCCGGATGTGAATATGGAGATGTTCGCTTCTGCACTTATCGGAAACAAAACCTCTTTGCTCGCGATCGCTCTTTAAGTCGTCTCGAAGATAATGTGAGTTCCGGTTTTGGAGTACGAGTTCTTCTTAAAGGGGCTTGGGGGTTCGCTGCTAGTTATCGCAAAACACCCGAAGAAGTAACTCGAATTGTTAATTTAGCGGTTGATATTGCTAAAGGAAGCCGTCTTTCCCTACAAAATCCTGTGCAGCTTGTTCCGGTTGAAGCCTATCAAGATAGCTACGTTACCCCGATTAAAATTGATCCTTTTACGATTCCAATTGCTGAGAAAGCTGAGTTTTTATTGAACCTCAATGAACGGTTACTCGCTTACGAAGAACAAGGCATCAAAAAAGCAACATCTTATCTACAATTCATTCAAGAAGATAAACTCTTTGCGTCTACAGTGGGTTCTCTGATTGAACAAACCATTTACCGCAGTTATCCCGGTTTTAATTGTACCGCAGTTGCCAATGGAGATGCACAAACTCGGGGTTACGAACGTCCGCCTTTAAATATTGGTTACGAACATATTGATCTTACAGATTTAAGCAATCAAGTTGAGAGAGTGGCTGAAGAAGTAATCGAAAAAGTTCATGCACCTAAAGGGCCGTCTGGTATTCTTTCGACGCTGATTCTAAAGCCGTCAAACCTCTATTTAACGATTCATGAATCTGTCGGACATCCAACTGAATTAGATCGGGTTTATGGCTATGAATCTAATTTTGCAGGCACCAGTTTTGCAACCACAGATCAACTCAATAAACTGCAATATGCTGCCCCTTGGGTAAACTTTAAATGCGATCGCACTCAAGCCGGTGGACGCAGTACAATGGGGTATGATGATGAAGGCGTTCCGGCACAAGATTGGTATGTGGTTAAAGACGGAATTTTAGTGGATTATTTAACAGATCGCGAAACGGCTTATCGACTCGGACGAGGAAGTAGTAATGGCTGTGCTTATGCTGATAGTTGGTCAAGTGTGCCGATGGTACGCATTCCCAATTTAGGCTTAGAACCCGGGCCAGAAAATGGCAGTCATACCGCTACTTTAGACGAGATGATCGCCGATACCGAAGATGGGATTTTAATTGATGGAATTGGGAGTTTTTCTATCGATCAACAACGGCGTAATTTCCAATTTGGAGGGGATGCGTTTTGGCAGGTAAAAAACGGTAAAGTGGTGGGAATGTTAAAAGATGTCACCTATCACGCCATGACGACAGAATTTTGGAATAAAATTGATGCGATTGGCCCTGAGTCTGAACGGGAACAATTGGGAACAAGTTACTGTGGAAAAGGTGAACCCATTCAACTGGCACAAATGACTCATGCTTGTGTTCCGGTACGAGTACGAGATATTCACATTGGTGGCGCTTCGTAATTCTAAAGAAAGGGAGGAGATCATATCAGTTGGGTTAAAAGAGCGATCGCTTTTTGAAGTTTAGAAACTGCGATCGCCCTTTTTTGATTTACAGCATTATTAGAGAATTGATTTTACCATCAATAAATCGTCTAAACTCCAGTAAACAAGCATCCCAGGGGGCTAAAAATACCACACAAGAACATTGCCGTTCAATTAATCCATATTATCCACTGGAGTCAGAAACCCGTTACTCGCCAATGAACTTACGAATTGCTCGTAACTGCTAGTATCGACTGAGTACCCCGATATTTCTTGGCAGGTGCGCTTTTGCCACTCCATGTACTCTTGTATATTTTCTAGGTTTTTGTGACCCTTAGAGGTTTTCCAGAGGGCATATGTGATATCCTCGGGAGTACCTGAAAAGGTCATGCTGCCATCAAAAAGTAAGTAGGTATTGGTGTTGTCTGTCATTGTTTCTCTAAGTTATTGTACTGATTATCGCAGAAAATCTCCTACTTATTGTACAATAAAATCATGATTTTTTTCTATTTTTTAAATTAGGGATTATTTAGGATTCGTGGTCTTGCCATAGAATGAGTTTTACGTCACCAACGGGAGAACATAAACGATGATAAAATTATACGAATATCCGTCTTCTGGAAATTGTTATAAAATTCGGTTATTGTTAACCCAATTAGAGATTCCGTTTGAACGAATTACAGTTGATATTTTGAAAAAGGAAAGTCGCACTCCAGAATTTTTAAGTAAAAATCCTAATGGACGAGTTCCGCTTTTAGAACTTGAACCGGGAAAATTTTTACCCGAATCTAATGCCGTTTTATACTATTTTAGTCAAGACACAGATTTTTTCCCAACGGATAAGTTTGAACAAGCACAAGTGATGCAATGGATGTTTTTTGAACAATACAGCCATGAACCCTATATTGCCACTTCTCGTTATTGGATTTCTATTGTCGGAAAACCAGAGGAATATAAACAAGCTTTAGAACAAAAACAACCCTTGGGTTATGCGGCATTAGGAGTGATGGAAAACCAGTTAAAAGATCATCCTTTTTTTGGGGGAGATCACTATACTATTGCGGATATTTGTTTATTTGCTTATACTCATGTTGCCCATGAAGGGGGGTTTGATTTAACTCATTTTCCGGCGATTTCTGCTTGGATTAATCGGGTAAAAGAACAGCCTAATTATATCAGTATCACTGAATAATTGTCTAAACTCCTTTAAATCCAACAGTTCGATCTATATCTTCGGTTGAGCGATCTAAAGGGGGAAGTTCGGACGGTTGAGAGGGAACTTTAGAAACACCAATTTGATTGAAAATAATTCCCAAAATAATCACACTTCCGCCAATATATTGAGGAGTTGTGGGAACTTCTCCTAAAATTAAATAGGAGGCTAAAACTCCGGCAATAGGAGCAAAAGAATTCGCTAAAGAAATCTCAGAAGCACTTGATTTTTGTAATCCTGAAAACCAACAAAATTGACCTCCAACAACAATTACAAGACTATAAAGTAACATCCATTGCCAAACAAGCGGAGAAAAAATATCCATAAAGTGACCGATACCAAATAGCAAAGTAACAATAATAAAAAATACAACTGTACTCAAAAAAGTTCGATAAATGTTAAAAAAACCAAGTGAAATATTACGGAGACTGACTTTACTAATAATCGTTGCTACTGCGGCAGAAACTGCACCGACCGCAACCATCAATTCTCCAGTCCCAATTTGAAAACTAGCCATACTCATCATTTCTCGATTAGGGTCTGGAATAAAAACCGTTAATCCGACACCAATAAATGAAACAATTGCTCCGATAATCACCCAACGATTTACCCGTTCATGGAGTAAAAAAATAGACAAAGCTAAAACTAAAGGCGGTTCAATGCGACTTACTAAAATCACATTATTAACCATTGTCCGTTCTAAAGCCGAAAAAAACAAAGCGGGAGCTAAAGCACCTGCAAGTATGGCAACACTGGTTAAACTTAACCAATCTTTACCTGATAGTTTTTTGATGGTTTCCTGATTAATTTGTTGATAATAAAGCAGTAAAAAAATGACTAACGCCCAAATATTACCCACAAATAAAACATTACAAAAAGAAATGGGATTTCGACCATCAATTAAATTTTCGGCACCCAATTCAGTTAACTGACGAGTTACAGCATTAGCAGCACCAAAAATTGTCACGCCAAGCAAAAGATAAGCACGTCCAGGAATGCGCTGAATTAAATTCATAAAATTCTAGATATTGACCTCAGAGCCAGACTAGCATAATTAAGTATTGATGCTGCTGAAATTTATAAAAGTTAGTTTAATTCTTGCCCCAATGAATTGAATCAATCAATTGCAGGTAAACTAGATAATGTCATGATTTAATCCCTTAAAAAGGATCGTGAATCGGTCAAAGTAGAGGATCAAGGAGTAGGAGATTTTGAATTTAGAAGTAGTTGCTCATCGGGGTTTTTCGGCAATGGCTCCAGAGAATACCATAGCGGCCTTTAGTGCAGCGATCAAAGGGGGAGCTAATTCGATAGAATTTGATTTACAATTATCTCGCGATGGTGTACCGATTATCTTTCACGATGAAACTTTAGACCGAATTACGGGAACTGCGGGTCGAGTCCGGGAGAAATCTTTACAAGAGTTAAAACAACTGAATGCAGGGGGTTGGTTTGCAGAACAGTTTGTTGGGGAAACCATTCCGACTTTAGCCGAAGCGTTAGGGTGTTTTAAACAGGTACAAAAATTTCTTTATTTTGATGTTAAACCTCATTGTCAATGGTCACAAACAGAGATTGAAGGATTAATTCAACAAGTGACAGAGGCGGAAATTTTAGAAAAATGTGTGATCACGGCATTTAATGAGGAGTTTTTAGAGCAAGTTCGCGCTTGTTGTCCTGAGATCAAATTAGGCTATTTTCTGATAGAAGCTACCGATTATCCACAACAACTGCACAAAGCAACTACAGCCGGAAATGCGATTTTAAGTAGTTTATTTGATGTGGTGCTAGAAAATCCTCATTTTGTTGAAGACAGTCGCAGTCAGGGGGTAGATTGGGTCGTGTGGACTGTTGACCGTCCCGAACATTTTCAAGAATTGATCGAACTGGGGGTGAAGCGAATTATTACCAATTCCTTGATTGGTTGGACATGATTGCGATCTCCTGTGATATCGGGCTTTTGAGTGATGTAGATTCCGAGTGTATCAACAGATGTTGCAATTCTTAACGCAGTAAATGTCTTTTGGGGCGGAGAGGTTGATAAACTAAAACTCATACATTTACAACTTTTGATCCCGGCATTGGTTTGTGCGCGGAGTAGGGGTCAGTATCCATTGCTTTGTCCCGAAAAATCTCTGTACCTTAAACCTGCAATCATAAGATGACAGAAACACTATGGTAGACTCTCTAAAAAAACCAGCATTTGATGAAATCCGGCCGGGGGTTAAAGTTCCCGCCAAGGAAACCATTCTTACCCCTCGGTTCTACACGACAGACTTTGATGAGATGGCGCAGATGGACATCTCAGTCAATGAGGATGAACTGCGGGCAATCTTAGAAGAATTCCGGGCGGACTACAACCGTCATCATTTTGTCCGGGATGCCGAATTTGAACAATCCTGGGATCATATTGATGGCGAAACTCGTCGCCTGTTTGTCGAATTTCTGGAACGTTCCTGTACGGCTGAATTTTCTGGGTTCTTGCTGTACAAAGAGTTAAGCCGTCGTCTCAAAGGTAAAAGCCCGGTTTTAGCTGAATGTTTCCAACTGATGTCGCGTGATGAAGCTCGTCATGCGGGATTCCTCAACAAAGCGATGTCCGATTTTAACTTGTCGCTGGATTTGGGATTTTTAACCAAGAGTCGCAAATACACCTTCTTTAAACCTAAATTCATCTTCTACGCAACCTACCTTTCAGAAAAAATTGGGTATTGGCGTTATATCACCATTTATCGTCACTTACAAGCGCATCCTGAAGATCGCATTTATCCGATTTTCCGCTTCTTTGAAAACTGGTGTCAAGATGAGAACCGTCATGGTGATTTCTTCGATGCCATGATGAAATCTCAGCCCAAAATCCTCAATGATTGGAAGGCGAAACTTTGGTGTCGGTTCTTCTTGTTGTCGGTGTTTGGCACCATGTACTTGAACGATGTTCAACGCTCTGGCTTCTATGAGGCGATTGGGTTGAATGCTCGCGATTACGACAAGTATGTGATTCTCAAAACCAACGAAACTTCAGGTCGGGTGTTCCCGGTTATCTTGGATGTCGAAAATCCGGAGTTCTACGAACGATTGGAAACTTGCATCAAAACTAACGAGAAATTGACGGCGATTGTTAATTCTAATACGCCCAAATTCTTGCAGTTTTTCCAAAAATTACCCCATTACCTCTCTAATGGTTGGCAGTTTATCAAACTGTATTTGATGAAGCCCATAGATTTTCAGGCTTTGGAAGGAACAGTTCGTTAAACCAGGTCTTGAAGCTTTCGACTAAAATAAACAAATAGGAGTAGGCTCTGTGTTAATAGCAGAGCCTCTTTTTTATAATTTCAGCAGGTCGTCTCTCTCCGGTGCGACAGGGTTTAGCATGGAGAATTAAAATGGATAAGCTTCACTTCTCCCAACGAGGTCAACAGATGATTCGCAAATGGCTAATGTTGCTCCAACGACTGTCGCCGATTCGGGGATTGTTGACGTTTCTCAGAAATGCAAACGCCTACCCAGAAAATTATGGCAATTTAGCCGCGCTTTCCTACGAAGCATGGCGTAATCGGTTTCTACTCGCCAGATTGAAATTAGCCTTTGGGTTAGTGCTATGGGCTTACTTAACGAGCTTTGTATTGAACTTAGTGCGATTTTTTTATGCGGGGGAAATTTTTTTTGATAAACACCTGATTATTCAATTGATTGGGTTGTTTAGCTTATGTACCGGAATGGGAGTCCTACAAACAAACTGGGGGCGTCGTCATCTCGGCTTAATTTTCCTGGGGCTTTCTTGGTCTTTGGAGATGAACGAACAGATTATTGAGACGATTGTCGAGGTTCTCAGACCCGATTCACCTCTCGTTAGCCCTGAATTGTTGGGTTGGGGTTCGACTTTTTTCACCCAAGCGACTTTAATTCCCGTTTGTTGGCCGCTGCATTTATTATCCCAGATGATTACATTGGGGTACTATTTCGGGATTAATCGAATCTTTGGGTTTGATACAATTCCTAACTATGATGAGCCACTGCGGTTGATTTTGATGTTGTTTTGGGTTTGTTTAATTTGTGATTTGTCTGTCTATTTGTACGAACGTCTACAACGGGCTGAGTTTAACGCTCGTCAGCAACTTGAAATCGCAGAAGCAAAATATCGAAGCATTTTTGAAAATGCGGTTGAGGGACTATTTCAGTCTACTCCTGAAGGCCGTTTTTTAGATGTCAATAAGACTTTAGCTCGGATGTGTGGTTATCAGTCACCTCAAGAAATGATGGCTAAAGTGACGGATATTAAAAGTCAGATGTATGTCGATCCCCAACGTCGTACAGAGTTTATCCGTTTAATCGAAGAACAGGGCTGTGTATTGGCTTTTGAGTCTCAAGTGTATCATGCTGATAGTAATATTATTTGGATTTCTGAAAACGCCAGAGCCGTCAAAGATGCCACAGGTAATATTATTGTTTATGAAGGAGATGTCGAAGAAATTACTGAACGAAAACGAGCGGAAGCAGAAATGCGTAAAGCTCTACAAAAAGAGAAAGAACTGAATCTCTTGAAGTCTCGTTTTGTTTCGATGATTTCCCATGAATTTCGCACTCCTTTAACAACTATTATGGCATCAACAGAGGCTCTAGAATATTACGGAAATCGCTGGACAGAGGAGAAAAAAGATAAGTATTTCAGCCGAATTCAAGTCACCATTCAACACTTAACCGATCTCCTCAATGATGTTTTGATTATTGGTCAGTCTGAAGCTCATAAACTTCCCTACAACCCGGCTATTATTGATTTAGATTCTTTCTGTGAAAATTTAGTTGAGGAAATTCAACTGACGGCGGTTGATAAGTGTAATATTAGCTGGAGTATTCATGGTAAAAATATTTTAAATGGTCTGAATTTTACGGCGAGTGAAAACTCACAACTATTGCCGCTTACTGATGAAAGATTGCTTCGTCATATTTTGATTAACTTACTTTCAAATGCGGTAAAATACTCCCCAAAAGGCGGTCAGATTGAGGTTAAACTTTTTTATCAAACAACACAAGTCGTTTTTACAATTAAAGACGAAGGAATTGGGATTCCGGTTGAAGATCAAAAACACTTATTTGAATCCTTTCATCGAGCTAGAAATGTCGGTACAATTCCAGGAACAGGTTTAGGATTAGCCATTGTTAAACGCTCTGTTGATAGATTAGGTGGAACTATTACTGTACACAGTGAAGTTGGAAAGGGTACAATATTTACAATAGCCTTACCTTTGGAATTTCAGGAGAGAGAACAAGATGAAGCGGATTTTAGTGATTGAAGATGAGTCAGATGTGCGTGAGATTATTCTTGATATTCTAGAAGCTGAAGAATTTTCCGTAATCGGTGCAGAAAACGGTAAGGAAGGTGTTAGACTCGCTCAAGAACATCTGCCTGATTTAGTGATTTGTGATGTGATGATGCCTGAGATGGATGGATATGATGTTTTAAAAATATTACGGGAAGAAAAGACAACTTCGACGATTCCTTTTATTTTTTTAACCGCTAAAGCCACTCGTGAAAATATCCGCCAAGGGATGAATTTGGGTGCTGATGATTATTTAACTAAACCCTTTAGTCGTAAAGATTTACTGGGTGCAATTTCAAGTCGTATTCAAAAGAAAGTAGCGATAGAAGATAAAATACAAGCTCATCTCGATGATCTTAGAAGTAGTCTGAGCCTTTCGCTTCCCCATGAACTCCGGACACCTTTGAATGGAATTCTCGGTATATCTCAACTGTTGATAGAAGATTTTACGGAGATGGAACCCCATGAAGTACAGCCGATGTTAGCAGATATTAATACTTCTGCTCAACGCTTATATCGATTGATTTCTAATTTTCTTCTTTATGCAGATTTAGAACTTTTAGTTCACGACTCAGAACGAATGAAATTTTGGCCAAAAGGTTCTGTTAAAGATCCAAACACATTAATTCAAAAAGTTGCGAATGAAACACTAGAAATGTTTCCAGAACGTCCGGCTGATTTTTCTTTAGAACTTCAGCAGAATATTGAAGTTGAAGTTCCTCCAGATATTTTGAAAAAAATTGTAGAAGAACTTCTCAATAATGCGTTGAAATTTTCAGATAAACTTGAAAAAGTCTATATTAAAACTCACCAAGATCAACAACAATATTACCTCGAATTTTTCAATCAAGGACAGGGAATGACAGCAAATCAAATTGCTAAACTTGGGGCATATAAACAATTTGATAGCAGTCGCTCCGAACATCAAGGAGCCGGATTAGGGCTAGCTATTGTTAAACGTCTTTTAGATATACATAAAGGAGATTTGACAATCAACAGCATACCCAATCAAATCACAACAGTCAGGGTTAGTTTACCCATCGTTAACGTAGAAGTTGTTGAATCATGCGATTAGCTTGTGAACCATAACTGCCACCAAATAAGTTAAAATGATTGAGAATATGATAGAGATTATACAGTATTTTGCGACGTTCGTAGCCTGAATCTAGAGGAAAAACTTCATCATATCCTTGATAAAAAGCAGGTGAAAAGCTACCAAATAATTCAGTCATTGCTAAATCCACTTCGCGATCACCATAATAAGTTGCAGGATCAAAAATTATCGGTTCTCCATCCGCAGTTACCGCAGCATTTCCAGTCCATAAATCACCATGAACTAGAGAGGGTTGAGGTTGATGATCGGCTAATAATTCGGGAATCTTTTCAATTAAAACCTCTGCCTTTTCAAACTGACCTCCACGACGTTTTGCAAGTTTTACTTGATAGCCAATTCGATGATTTGCCCAAAATTCTGCCCAATTTTCTGTCCATGTATTAATTTGAGGTGTAGAACCAATGGTATTATTAATTTCCCAACCAAACTGATGTTTTCCAGGATAGTCATTAGCCGGAGTCCATTGGTGCATCATTGCTAACTTTATACCCATCTCTTTCATCGCTTCTGTATTGCTATTCCCCCCTATTTCTAGCCATTCCAGCACTATATAAGCTGAGTTATCTGCGGTTCCCCAACAAATAGGTTTAGGAACTCGAATCGTGTGCGTTTCCCACATTTGTTTGACCCCTAAAGCTTCTGCTTCAAACATCGAAATTTGAGACGCTTGATTGAGTTTGACAAAATAGTTACGAGAACCATCAGTGAGGTGATACCCTTGATTGATACAACCTCCACCCACAGAACGGGTATCACTGACTTGAAATTTTTGTTCTGTTGCTTGGCTAATGTTTTCAGCGATTTTTTCCCACATCATTTTTTGATCCAATTATCTTTAATAAGAGTTTACCATTTTCGTTCAACTAACTTAGTTATTTTTTGTGAATTTATTGATTATTGTTTGATTTGATTATTGTTGTATTGTCTTGATTCTCAAACAGCATCACTTCTGATTTTTGATAACGCAGTTGAAAGTTTGGCATTGTTTTCAGTTTATCCACAAGACGATAAACCAGTTCTCGGGAACTATCCCAACCGGGGTAGCTAGCATTGAGTAAAATATATTTAAACTCGTTTAAATCAAATTTTTCGGCGCCTTTTGTGGTTAACATGAGGACTGAACGATGGGTTAAATGAGGAGCAATATGATCAGCCGTTAAAACACTGCCTTTTGTCTCCACTAAAGCAACCGCTTCGTGAGAGGCTTTAACCGTATCAAAATGCTTGAGATATCTTGAACCAAAATAGCCATATTTTGCCAAAGCAAAAAAAGCAATTAATGACCACAAGATAATTTTTTTAGGTTGGCGGAACCATCCCTCTCCAGCAGCTAAACTTGCAATAACAGCCACTAACAAAAAAGGTAAAATGGGGAGAGAATATTGTTGAGTTAAGTTTTTTTGCTGAACACTGTCACTGAGCAAATTTAACAATAAAATGGGTATGGCACCCACTAAAGGTGTTAAATGTCGAAACGAAAGACCCCAAATAAGAGGAATAGTCAGGAGAACTAAATATTCTAAATTAGATAAAGTAAAAATTTGTTGGAAAACTATTCCCGGTTTTAGTAATATATTCAAAGCAATTTCAAAAACTGAATCTCCCAGAGAATCGTAAAATTTAACTCCGGCAGGTTCACCGCCACTAAAATGAGGAATAATCACCTGAGTCGCAACTAAAAACCAGGCTAGACCTGTAAATATTGCGATTATTCCACAAATTCGCTTTTTTTCAAACAACAGTAACCCTATTCCTAAAGCCATGACCGTTAAAGATAACACTGCTTTGCAACTTAAGATAATCACAATAGCAACAGTAAATCTAAAAACTTGCTCTAAACGAGCCGCTAAAATTGCAAAGAGTAATGTCGGAAGGGCAATAACTTCGGGATGAAAATCAAATAAATTGAGATTAAAAACCAGTGGATAAAGCAAATATACAGCCGCCATAGTCGTTGCTTGAGATTGCTTTAATCCGGCATTAATTGCTAAATAAAAAGTCGGAATAGCCCCAATAGATAGACTAAAGGCTTGTACAAACAGTAACCAATGTACCTGCGGAAAAATCTTGTACAATAAAGCTAAAGGATAAAGAATAAAAGCTCCATGATCACCGAGAATATGCAAACCTCGAAAAGTTACAAAAGGTTTTTGACCTTGGCTCAGAAGATAAATTCCATTATCAAAAATTCCTAAGTCAAAAGCATTAGATTGAAATAAAGCATGACGAAAACTACTACAAACAAATAATATAATGGTACTAAAAACAACCATCCAGCTTACAAAATTAAGTTTAGAAAAAATTTTGGGCATACTCAGCTTGTCAGTCAAACCTCCAGATTGAACTCAAACTGCCGGGAACACAGCTTAAGAGAAATGCTACCATCTTAAATTGAAAAAGTGAGCATTTCAGAAATTTTTTTATCCTGATGGAACCTAAAACTGGTAAATTAGGGTCTGAGAGATTGAATATTGGAAAATGACACACTAGGAATGACAACATTGAAAATAGCCAAATCCCTCACGCAATACTGGAAATCATTTGAGCAACATCCCAAAACAACTTGGAGATTCTCAATTTTAGGGTTATTCTTGATTTGTAGCATCGCATTTCTCTGGAATTTAGGGAATACAGGATTAGTCGATGAAACAGAACCCTTATTTGCCGAAGCAGCCCGTCAAATGGTACGAACTGGTGATTGGATTACGCCCTATTTTAATGGTGAGACTCGCTTCGATAAACCCCCCTTAGTTTACTGGTTAATGGCTATTGGCTATCAAGTCTTAGGGGTGAATGAATGGGCGGTGCGTTTACCCTCAGCTTTGGCTGCAATTACTTTAAGCGTGGGTTGCTTTTTAACTTTACGATATTTTGGCTTTTTCCCCTCAAATTTAATAGCTGATTCTCGACAAAAAACACGTCAATTGTGGTTGTCGGCTTGGATCGGAGGAGCGATCGCAACCTTGAATCCAGAAACCTTAATTTGGGCGCGTCAAGGGGTTTCAGATATGCTTTTAAGTGGGTGTATGGGAACGGCTTTATTTTGTTTTTTTTGGGGATATGTTGAGGAGGGAAGAAATACAACAAAGAGTATAAAAAACTTATCTATTTTTCAGTTATTTTTAGACTTTTCTCTCCCCAACAAATGGTATTTAGCTTTCTATATACTCTTGGGATTAGCCGTCTTAACTAAAGGCCCTGTTGGTCTTGTTTTACCTGGATTTATTTTAATCTCTTTTGTTTTTTATCTGGGAAACTTTAGACAAATTTTGCAGGAAATAAAGCCAATTGTAGGGGGAATTATTTTTACAATTATTGCCCTCCCTTGGTATATTTTAGTCATTCTTCGTAATGGGCAAACCTATATTGATTCTTTTTTTGGCTATCATAACTTTGAACGCTTTACCAACGTTGTTAATGGTCACGCAGCACCCTGGTATTTTTACTTTATTGTTGTTTTAATTGGCTTTATGCCTTGGTCAATTTATTTACCCTTAGCTATCTTTCGTTGTCAGTTTTGGCAACGTTCTTTTTGGCGTCAACAACCTCGCGATCATCAGTTAGGTTTATTTGCATTTTTTTGGTTTGCTTGTATTTTTATCTTTTTTTCTATTTCTGTTACCAAACTCCCCAGTTATGTTTTGCCTTTAATGCCAGCAGCTTCGATTTTGGTTGCCCTTCTATCCAGTGAATTCATTCTACAACAAACTTCATCAATCTCAGAAATAAGAACAGATAAAAAAAGAGGAATATTAATCACTGGAGGATTCAATCTTTTTTTCCTCGTGCTTCTCGGTATTGTTTGTATTTTTAGCCCTCAATTCATCGGTAGTGATCCGGCGGTGATTAATTTACCAGAAGTGATTGAACAGTCAGGGTTACATTTACGAGCGGGTATAATCTGGATAATCACAGCAGTATTAATTGCTTGGATACTTCGATATCCTTCTCAATGGCATTGGTTAATAGGAGCAAATTTAGCTGGATTTATAGCCTTTTTTGTCTTTCTAGTTAACCCTGCTATTTTTCTAATTGATCAAGTTCGTCAACTTCCCTTAAAACAACTTTCTCAGCAAATTTCTCAAGTCGAAAAATCTCAAGAAGAACTCTGGATGATAGGCTTTAGAAAACCCAGTGTTGTCTATTATTCTGAACGTCCAGCTTACTTTTATACGGTGCTAGATTTCTTCAAGGGAATCGTAGAAGATCAGCCAATCTATCATCTTTTTGATTCGATTCAAAATCGTCCAAATCCCTCAACAATTATGATCATTAGCCGACCTAAAGATATTAAAAGACTTGGTTTACAATCTCAAGATTATCAAAT
>Ga0207419_1000248_pt1 | contig 45079 bp, 43 predicted proteins | sample ElkSloMetagenome_4_FD_184723 | JGI IMG/M metagenome (GOLD analysis project Ga0207419, IMG submission 184723) | Hot spring microbial communities from Elkhorn Slough, Monterey Bay, USA - MD2A (version 2) | ecosystem: Environmental > Aquatic > Marine > Intertidal zone > Estuary: Microbial mat ...
GAACCGGGATTTAAGACTAGAACGTACCTCACTTGGAGAGTTAATTGTGAATCCTCCTACGGGTGGTGAATCAGGTAAACGGAATTTTAGTATTATTGGACAACTTGCTCGCTGGTATGAGGAACATCAAGAGTTAGGAGAAGCTTTCGATTCTTCGACAGGATTTAGACTTCCGAACGGTGCTAATCGTTCTCCTGATGTGTCTTGGGTAAGTCGAAACCGTTGGGAAATGTTAACTGAAAAACAACGAAAAGGCTTTGTTCCCCTCTGTCCTGATTTTGTGGTAGAATTACGGTCTGAATCAGATCGTCTTTCCAAACTTCAAGCCAAACTGCGGGAATATATGGATAATGGCGCTCAACTTGGATGGTTAATTGATCCGCAAAATAAACAAGTAGAAATCTATCGCAGCAGTCAAGATACAGAGATTTTAGTTAACCCCACTCATCTTTCTGGTGAGGATGTTTTACCGGGGTTTATTTTAGACTTGAAACAGATATTCTAATTTGAAGTAATAGCCAGAAAACGGGAAAGCAATTCGCTGAAATCTGGGGAGGAAAGATCACTCAAATCGAGAGCTACTTATCTTGATCAGAAAGGATAATCTGACGTAATTGTGTTGCTGTCCATTCGGCAGTTTCGAGAGGAATAAGATGTCCAACATTCTCAATGGTAATCAGTTTAGCATTCGGAAGAAGACCGATAACATCACTTTGAATCAGGCTATAAGAAATTACCGGGTCATCTTTAGACGCTAAAACAGTTACAGGTATGTGCAATTGTACAATTTTATCCGCAATTGAGTGATTCATTCCCTCCAATAACCACCAGCGCCAAGCCGCATCTTCAACAATTTTATGAGTTTGAATTGCCACAGCATATTGTTCCTTATCTAAAGGTTTTTGAGTTGCATTTTTAATTGTTGTTGCCGCATTTTCTGTACTGGGATGGTGATCGAGCAATCGCTGTTTTTCTGCCTCCGGCATAGGTTCTTGAGTTGGGGGTGACGGAGCAATTAAAATAATTTGTTGTGGGGAAAAATCACAATTTATAGCCACTTGCAAAGCCAATTTGCCCCCCATTGAATGTCCGATTAAAGAATAATTTTTTAGATTGAGATCTGCGAGGGTTTGCGATATAGTATCAGCATACTGCTGCAAAGTCGGTTTTTGAGGGGCAGATGTTCCACCAAATCCGGGGACATTAAAGGCAATACAACGAAAGTCGGGGAGTTGTTGAGCCACCCACTGCCAGCTTATAGCAGCACCGCCAAAATAGTGAATAAAGACTAACGTTTTGTCTCCACTGCCCCACTCAACAAAGGGATGCACTTCTATTTCAGTTAACATTTTAATCTCCATTTATTGTAGGAATAGTTACTCTTAATGATGGACTGACGCAACTGAGCCACCATCAACACGATAGTTAGAACCCACAACAAAACTGGATTGTTCTGAACAGAGAAATGCAATTACAGCAGCAACTTCCTGAGCCTTTCCACGACGTTGTAAGACCAGATGAGGACGATCTTCTTTCAAGAAGCTATCAATCGCTTGCTCAAAACTAACATTGAGTTTTTGCGATCGCTGTTCCATCATTTTATCGGTCATCGGAGTCGCAATAAACGCAGGAGATACAGAATTAACCAGGATGCCATCTTGAGCATAGGCACTCGATAGATTTTTGGTTAAATTCAAAATAGCAGCTTTAGCGGCACAATAAGGCATCTCATCGGTGTAGGGCTGTACCGCATCTTCTGAACCGACTAACACAATACGTCCCCAACCTGCCTGTTGCATTAAGGGAATAAAAGCACGACAAACTCGTACTGCTGCCATAAAATCAACTTCAATGGTTTCGTACCAATCTTGATCCGTTAGTTCTAAAAATTCTTTTTGAGCGCCTGTAATTCCGGCTGCATTAACTAAAATATGAAGTGCGCCAAATTGATTGATAATTTTTTGTTTAGTTACTTCAACTTCTTCTAAATTTGTTAAGTCGGCTTGAACGGCTATCACTTCCCCAATTTTTTGGATTTCTTCAGCTGCCGACTCTAGCTTTTGAGAGGTTTTATCGAGTAAAACAATTTTCACCCCCTCGGCTGCCAATAATTTAGCGGTGGCTTGACCAATCCCTGAATCGCCACCTGTAATCAGCGCCACTTTACCTTTTATACCGAAGTCCATGAAATTTATCAAAATACTAATGTCGCTCCTAATCATAAAGATAATTCTACCCGAGATTCCTCTATCAAAAGTCAGGGACAAGTAATCAATAAATCAGAATAGTTTTCTTCTGTGGAACAGAACTTATGGTAGCGGAGCATAAAGCCCTGCCGTCTCAATACGGGGAATATAAGCGGTCTTCGCCAAATTGATTTGGCGGTGAAGGTTAACCGTGATGTAGGTCGTTATAGAATCAAGTATTCTCCTACTGCTGATTTTCCCCGTCGTATCAAACAGATATGGAGATGAACATGATCTGATGCCATAGTCACCATGCACCGGACAGCATTGATGACTCAACGAGCCGTGCTACAATTAAGGCTGAGAATTGGATATCGGTTGCAGTTGTTGCTTTCAGTGCTGACAGTTTCGTTTTCGTTCTGTTTTACTTGGCATTGCTTACCTTCCGAAATCTCTGTCTCTACATTTATCCGATTTGGGAGGTCAATTGTATGTCCGTTTATGTAGGTAATCTTTCTTACCAGGTAACTGAAGAAGATTTAAGATCGGTATTTGCTGAATATGGCACTGTTAAACAAGTGAGCATCCCCACGGATCGCGAAACAGGTCGTCCTCGGGGCTTTGCGTTCGTCGAAATGGATGCCGATACCCAAGAGCAAGCAGCAATTGAAAAGCTCGATGGTGCGGAATGGATGGGACGTGACCTCAAAGTGAATAAGGCAAGACCTCGCGAAGATCGAGGTTCCTCTTTCGGTCAAGGAGGCAGAGGAGATCGTTTCTCTAACCGCTATTAAGTTCCGAGATTGACAGAGATCAAATTTAGATTCAGTGTGCGACGGGATAAAACCCGTCTTGCTGCTGTTGAATGAAAAGCGATCTGTTGAGCAAGATCGGCAGAAATTTACAAGAGAGGAGATCGAATGGCTCAAGTTATCGTCGGTGAAAGTGAGCAACTAGAATCAGCTTTGCGTCGGTTCAAGCAAAAAGTCTCTCGGGCAGGTATTTTTGCAGATATGAAAAAGAACCGTCACTTTGAAACACTGGCTCAAAAACAAAAGCGGAAAGAAATCGCGAGACACCGGGAACGCCGACGCCTCCGTAACTCTCGTAAACGGTTTTAAAATCACCAAATTGGAGAAAGAGTAAGTGTCGAATCAATCCCTTTAACTCTCCTCAAACCTCTGACTCCCGAAGGTTGAATTTGTTGAATTCTTTGGGAGTTGATCTCAAAAAAATAATCGTCAGAGATAATTAAGTTAATAATTGAGAGCGACAAGGGTTAACAGGAGAAGTTTACTATATACTAAAGTCTGTTGAGAGGGTGACTCCCTTTTCTCCTTTTCGGAGAACCTCAAAATTAAGAGTCTCCTTTTTCTCCACCTTCTAAAACAGACTATGCCAAAAATTCTTGTTATTACCAACGGCAAAGGTGGCGTGGGTAAAACGACAACCGCAGTCAATTTAGCCGCAATCCTTTCCAAGCGCTTCTCAACTTTATTAGTCGATGCTGATCCGCAAAATTCGGCGGGCTGGTGGGTTGAGCGGGGTGAAATGCCTTTTGAGTTATCTTGTGAAACCCGTCCTCCACTGTTACAACAACTCAAACAAATCAAAAACGTTGACTTAGTTGTGATCGATACCCCTCCTACTTTACAATCAAGTTCTCTACTGACGGCGATCGCGATTGCGGATTTTTTAGTTCTCCCGAGTCAAGTCGCACCCATGGATTTAGTGGCTTTAATTGAAACCGTGAAACACACGATCACTCCAGCCAAAGTCGCTCATCGGGTTCTCCTGACTAAAGTCGATCCTCGGAGTTTGGGGGATGCCCTCGAAGCCCAAAAATCTTTGCAAGAAACCGGAATTCCTGTTTTTAGAAATTTCATTCGATCCTACAAAGCCCACGAACGTTGTCCCCTCGACGGTGTACCCATTACCCAAGCCAAAAGCAAAAACGCTAGAGAAGCCGCTTCTGATTATCGTCGAGTCGCCTCTGAACTATTAAGTCATTTAAACTAAAAAAAAACGAATAAAACCTTTTATTTTAAGACTTTTCCCTTTCGACAAACCATGAAGAAAACCTTGCGTGTCGAACCCTTGAAAGCTGTTTTGTCAGAACTGGTTAACCGACTCGTCAAGAACCGGGCTGCATTCAGTACGAACTTATACAAAACCGTGTTCCACTGATTTTACCTTTGTGGAAACTTGGGAAACGGGGATCGGCTTTAGAAACTGATCTCGCGAGCGATCATATTCAAGCGGCAACTGAAAAACTTCAGAATTTAATCGCTACTCCACCCGATATTCGGCGTTACGATTTAATTTTATGATGAATTAACCAGCATGATAGAAATTGGCGGATTTTCCGTTCCCCCTGCACACAAACGACGCATTGAAATTCCAGTTGCTCGTCTACCCACACAAACAATGTTGTCGTTACCTGTCGTTGTAATTAACGGTGTGACGAAGGGGCCGCGACTCTGGGTGAGTGCTGCCATTCATGGGGATGAACTCAATGGCGTGGAAATTATTCACCGAGTTCTACAACAAATTTCGCCGCAAGAATTGCGAGGAACAGTGATCGCAGTTCCCATTGTAAATGTATTTGGCTTTATCGATCAATCTCGGTATCTTCCGGATCGTCGAGATCTCAATCGATCTTTTCCGGGTTCTAAACGGGGATCTTTGGGAGGACGGTTGGCATTGTTATTCATGGAAGAAATTGTCAACCGTTGTACGCATGGTATTGATTTACATACGGCTTCTGATCATCGCAATAATTTACCTCAAATTCGCGCCAACCTTGATGATCCCCAAACCTACGAATGTGCTAAAGCTTTTGGTGCGCCTGTGATTATTCACTCTCAAACCCGTGATGGTTCCCTGCGACAAGCTGCAACTCAAAAGGGAATTCCGGTGTTACTCTACGAGGCGGGAGAGGCGTTACGCTTCGATCCTCATGCCATTGGAGTTGGGGTTGAAGGGGTGTTGCGGGTGATGACGAGTTTGGGAATGTACGAACCGAAAGTTCATTCTCAACCTAATGATCCGGTGGAAGTCCGCAAGACTCGATGGATAAGGGCTTCTAGCAGTGGAATTTTACTCTTGAGTGTTAAACTCGGGGAAAGAGTCTACGAAAAACAAATTCTAGGGGTGATCTCTGATGCGTTTGGAGATGCGAGTGTTCGGATACGCGCACCGATTAATGGGTTGGTGATTTGTACTCAACAAAATCCTTTAGTCAATCAAGGGGATGCGATCGTTAATTTAGCTGCTTTTTAATTCTGATTATAATTATTGGTTATGATACATCTATGTTCAAAAAAGGTTCTTGTTTGTCAAAATCGCACTTGTCGTAAACAAGGTTCGGCTCAAGTTTTAGCTGCTTTTCAAGCAGAATCTATTCCTGATGTTGGGATTGAAGCGACAGGGTGTTTAGGACAATGTGGTAATGGGCCGATGGTGATCATTTTACCGGAGGAAGTCTGGTATGATCGCATTCAACCGGAGGAAGTTTCGACTATTGTTGAACATCATTTGTATGGAGGAGAACCGGTTAAAGCTTTACTCTATCAAAAATTTGCTCCACACCATTCGGACTGAACTTGCAAGGAGAAAGAATTGATTTTCCTCTATCATTCCTTCTTTCTCCTCGTGATCTTTTACTCCGCAGGATGGGTTAAAAATGGAACTTCTATCACTTCACCCTCGACTGTTCCAACTTTCACTTTTAAACCCTTTCCACCTGCTTTGGTGCGAATATACCCTAACCCTAAAAATTCGCTTTCAGTTTGAATAAAACTGGTCAGTGTACCGATTTTTTTATCCTCTACTTTGATTTCGGTTCCCACAGTAACGGGAGCCTCTAATTTTAGTCCCCAAAGTTTTTGTTTGACCCCTTTGTAAGTATTTAAACGAGCGATAGTTTCTTGACCAATATAGCAACCTTTTTCAAAAGAGATTGTTTGCCATAATCCTGCTTCTAAAGGGTTATAATCATCGGTTAGTTCAGAATCAGGGAAAGGTCTTCCTTGCTCGATCCGAAGCTGTTCCCAGATGCGATTTCCCATGGCGATCGCTCCTGATCCGATCAAGGTTTTCCAGATCGAAACGGCATGATCAACGGATACAATTAACGTATATCCTGTTGTCGTTAAACCGCTCCCAACTGCCACTCGGACAGGAATATTTTCTATTTCAACTTGTTGATGGGTTGCATAAGGTTGATCTGTTAGAGGTGTTATTCCTAAGCTTTCTAAAAGTTGATGACTTTGCGGCCCAATTAAACTAAAAATAGCATTTTGATCGCTAATATCTTTTAATTCAACTCGATCCATCGGGAATATATATCGATCTAGCCAGTCGATTAACATCTGACGACGGTTCGGTGAAACTAAGATTAAAACCGCATCTTCGGTCACATAAAATGTGGTTAAATCAATGGTACGAGCTGTAGAACTGACAAATACGCTATCACATCCCTGTCCGGGTTGCAGAGATTGAATATTATTGGTACTTTGGTTGTGTAAAAACCGCAATCGATCTTCGTCAGAAATCTGGAGAAGTCCCCAATGACTCCGATCACATAATGCAACACCGCTTTGAGTCGCAGCGATCGCTTTACTATCATTTCCAAAACTGAGAGGAACCGTTGTAGAGTCTTCTAATGTAGCCCCTTGAGCGGTTTGAATGTCACGTAAAGGTTGAATCATGGTTGAGTGTTTGAGAGTAAAGGTTGAGTTTATATCATCTGAAAAATTATCCCGAACTTCACGGCTCATTATTATCTGAAAATTATCCAACCAATCTTTAAGAGGGCGCTGCGGTTTGCGCCCCTACCGTGTAAATTCTTGGGTTAATTCTGGGGGAGATGAACCCCAATTTTTTGACCGTTAGGTTTATAAACTTCTAAGGGAATCTTTGCATTATCACTAATAGATTCTAGGGCAATTTTCAATGTTTGAACGTGTTTTTCTGCCTCATTGCGTTTTTGAGGGTTGCCACTGCGATCGCCTGTAATGGCAGTATTTTCAATTTTTTCTACATAGTTCGGAGCTAGGCGAACCGTAATCAAATCTCGACTCACGCTATAACTACAAATTGTCGGAGAACCCGTACAAGCCGTTTTCAAATCTTGACGCGCTTTATTCACGCGAGTTGCGACCTTATTTTCCGCTTCTGCTTGCTTCCAAGACGCGGTATAAGACGTCATCAACGGTTGAATTTCCACATGATAGGAACTACTCATCGGAACTCGTTTCCCATAAGTCATCGCTTGAGACCAGTATTTTACCGCTTCTGACCAAGCCCCCCGCTCCGCAAAGATATTGGCTCGATCTGCATTATTCACCGCTCGGTTGTAAGCATCTTGTCCGACTTGTTCAATCGTTTTGCGATCGCGAGCGTCTTCTAACTGAGGCTGATATCGAGCCAGCAACAGTTGCGCCTCTTGATAAGCCGTAGTTCCGGGGGTAACAGAAGCTAATGTATTGGTCGAACTCTGCCAGGTCTCATAAACCAATTGCCAACTTTCCACGCCTCTGGCGACTCCCTGACGGGCTAGAGCGACTTGAGCGACTTTTTTGGCTTCGGCGAGGGTGCGGCCGGCTTGACGTTCGAGAGCGAGGCGTCCTCTAACTTCGGCTAAGTTTGCCCGATATTGTTCGAGTCGATTTTGAGCAAAAGGATAAATGGTATTTTCTGGGGGAACCTGTTCGAGTTGAGTGATGGCTTGTTCCCAGCGCGTTTTGAGCTGATCCCACTCCTCAACTTTATAGGGAGGGTTTTGGGCTTCTTCTGAGGCTAACCCTGCCATCCATAAGGCTTTGACGACTGCCTCTAATTCTTTAGAATCTTGTTTATAAGTCGAGAAAAGCGCTCTAGCTTGGCGATGATAGGGCGACCAAAAAGGAATTCTTTGGAGTTGTTTGATTGCTCCATCGAGCTGTTCTTTGGCAATTCCGGGCGCTTGAGAAGTGGTTACATTTCTAATGGTTTCTTCTGACTTTTGAGCTTGTTGTTTGGCGGTATCAATCACCTGACATTCACCAATTACACAAGGGCGAGTCATCACATACACACAGCCAAAAATGGCGAGTAAACTGATGCCAATTTGAGGGGTGAGTAAGTAATTCTTTTGCGTCTTTTCTGCGGGAACCTCTGGCTGTTCATCGAGGCTTTCTCTTAATGATTTTGACTGGGGGTTCTCAGATTTTGATTGGGGTATCGCGTCAATTTCTTGGATATCTTGAGGATCAAAAGGATTATCTTCCCAATCCGAAAAGGGGTTGAGTGTTTCGAGTTCCTCACGTTTGTCTTGAATTTCCACCGACGAATCTTGACGAACATCGGCAGAATTCTGGGAGTTGTCTTTTTGCAGTTTTCCTGGCTTTTCTTTAATAAGTGTAGTTTTCATGGGTTATTTTCCTCTGATGCTAAAACACACCCGAACTATGTTTGATAAAAGTGTTCGATACAGAAAAAATTATTCATCCTCAAGGCTAGAATTTTGAAAAATAATTCCGTTATATTTCAAAAAAATCACCATAGGTTTCTCCATAACAAACTGTTTGTAAACTAAAGCGTCCACCGTACCGTTTAAAAGGTTCTTCCGCATATCCCATCGCCAGGATACAACAAACATCCACCTCCTCGGGAATTTTAAAGGCTTCCTTAACTTGACGGGTTACAAATCCTTCCATCGGACAACTGTCAACCCCGTAACTTTGAGCCACAATCATCAGATAAGCAACCGATAACATCGTGTGGCGGTTTGTCCAAGCTTCGATCGAGTCAAAACAGGGACGATTTTCAAACAACGCCGGAACACTGGAGCGGATAAAATCAGCATAGGCATCATTCATCCCCGCTTCTTGCTCTTTACCCAGTTCAATCACGGATTCAATATAATCAGATTGATTAACACGGCGATCGCCACAGCAGATCAACACCACAGGTGCTTCTTCGACTTGACGCTGATCAAACGCACAGGCTTTCAACTTTTGTTTGTTTTCTTGACTGCGAACGACGATAAACCGCCAGGGTTGAAGGTTGTATCCAGAAGGAGCTTGTAAGCCGAGTCGGAGAATTTCCTGTATGATTACGCTGGGAATCACATCGCTTTTGAAAGCGCGAGCCGCCCGTCGCCGTTCGATCGCTTGTCTGAGATTAATTGAAGGTTCCATGATAGTTGCTTGAGTTTGATGAGTTGATCACAGGACAGGAGACGGAAGCATTAAACACCAGTTGCCATTTATTTTAAGGGAAGTTGTTGTCAATTTCTGCTATTTCAATCCCAACTCCCGTTTCAGCAAATTAATTGACTCGGCACCGATATAATTTTCACAGCAGAGCAGTTGTGGGGGACGGATAATTTCATCTCGGTTTCCTTGAACGGATTCTTTCACCGTCTCAAAACTCGCCTGATCGCAAATAATCACCCGAGCGCTGCGAACAATCGCGTTAATCTTGTAAGTATCCGTTAGTTGAGCGGTCATCACCAAGACTTGCTCACCCCGCAGACTGTGAATAATCACCTCTGTCGCTCGCAGTAACCCAGAACTAAGGCTGACAATTCCCAAATAGGTGCCTTTGGGTAAATCTTGAACCAGTTCGATTTCACGAGCGTAGTCATAAATATCAATGGGAATGACCCGAACTGATTTGGGTGCGGCGATCGCTTCTGCTTGGCCGATAAAATAACGACTGGTGACAATAGTTCCCGATGGGACTTGCTCAATCGTTTCAGCGAGTTGTTCGACTGGGACTAACTGTACAGGAATCCGCAGGGATTGTTCAAGTTCCTGAGCCATCAACTGACCAATCCCAATATCTTGCATGGGAGCGGTCACCAAAACTCTAGCACTACATCGCAGACGCCAGTCAATCTCGGCTAAAAACAGTTCTCTGGCTTCGCTGAGGGTACAACCTTGAGACAGGAGTTCATCTAGACCCCGTTGAATGATTTTGTTAGCTTCTGGATAATGCTCTAGGATCGGCGAATTCAGCCGAGAACCTCCTTCGTGACCCAAGGCTCGCACATAGATTCCGGAACCCGCCTGAGCTTCGACTAGACCGCTATCTTCAAGCTGACGGTAGACTTTGCTAATGGTATTACGGTGCAGTCCGGTTTGCATGGCGAGTTGACGGGTACTCGGTAAACGATGTCCCGGTGGAAACTGCCGGGAGGCAATCGCAAACCGAATTTGGTTAAATAACTGGTTAGAGGCAGGAATGTCACTATCTGGCTGAATATAGAACTGAACCATAACAAATCTCCTTAAGTCAGCCCCAGAAGTTTAAAAACGAAACCTCTGTGCTGTCATGGGTCTGTATAGGAATGTAACCTACCTCTGCCTAAAAGCGAGAGGCTTTCGTTTTGGACTACACACCCAACGCGACCAAAAACGAAAAACGATATGAGTTATTTTTGATCGGGGGTCGTGTTGCTGCACCGACGGGTTACTTCTGTGCCGATGAACTCACCGACCGTCCCGACATCCTTGAGTCAATGCAGCCAAACTGGACACTATCAAGGCTCTTAACAGGTTGGCGAGATCCGCGCCATCTCTTGCCGTACTACAGAGCTGTTTCTCGGATAGGAGTGTTTTTGCTTTTTGGGCATCACTAACAAATTTATCACGAGTTTTGGTGAGTCACTTGTCTATTTAGGGGCAATGACCTGTACTATGGAGTAGTTTACTGAGAAATTATGTTTGGCAAAAATATTTTGATATAGAAGCTCCACGAGAATGAGAATTATGTCAGATTTAGAAATTCGCACGGCTAATATTACAGTGGCTAACGGGGACTTACAGATCGCCGCTTATTTAGCTGAACCTGTTGGCGAGGGAGCATTTCCAGGTGTTGTTGTTATTCAAGAAATTTTTGGAGTCAATGATCACATTCGTGATGTGACTCGACGAATTGCTGCATTGGGCTATGTCGCGATCGCTCCGGCCATTTATCAACGTCAGGCTCCCGGTTTTGAAGTGGGTTACAGTTCAGAAGATTTACAATTGGGTCGAAAATATAAGGAGCAAACCATCGCATCGGAACTCTTAAGTGATGTACAAGCAACAATTGACTACCTGAAAAGTTTAAAATCAGTTCAGCCCGAGGGGTTTGGTTCGATTGGATTTTGTTTTGGGGGTCATGTCGTTTATTTAGCGGCGACTTTACCGGATATTAAAGCAACGGCTTCGTTTTATGGGGCTGGAATTGTCACCGGAACCCCTGGAGGCGGTGAACCAACCGTTAGCCGTACAGCCGAAATTACAGGGGTGGTCTACGGGTTCTTTGGGACAGAAGATCCTTTAATTCCCAACGAACAGGTTGATCAAATTGAAGCGGCGTTGAAACAGCATCAAATTTCTCATCAAATTTTCCGCTACTCGGCGACTCATGGGTTCTTCTGTGATCAACGGGAGAGTTATGATCAAACAGCAGCAGCAGATGCCTGGAAACACGTTAAACAGCTTTTTAGTCACGAACTGAAAGCAACCGAGTAAACTAGGTATTGGGGCTTTACTCCAGTTCAACCTTAGCAACCATAGCTCCCGACTGATGAAGGAATTGGTTATATTGGAAAATCCAGACACATTAGTCGCAGAAATTGGGTAGTTGAGAAGGGGGTCAGCATAAAAAAATTAGCCCAATAAATTGATTCTTTGTTTTCTTGTGAACTCCTATGAATACGAAAAATACGTCTTTTTCACTTGATGATTTTGCTAGAGCATTAGAGCAACATGATTATGATCTCCAGAAAGGCCAAGTTGTCCGAGGTCAGGTTTTTGAATATACGAGCGATGGTGTATACATTGACATTCTTGGTGGAAAGTCTCCCGGTTTTTTACCCCGAAAAGAAGCTTCTTTAGCCGATGTTGAAGATTTGTCTGAGATTTTACCCCTCCAAGAAGAACGAGAGTTTTTAGTCATTCGGGAACAAAATGCAGAGGGTCAAGTTATCCTCTCAATTCGACAACTTGAACTCGAAAAAGTTTGGGATCAGTTAAATGAATCTCAACAGCAAGCTCAAAGCTTTCAAGTTCGAGTCACAGGGATGAACCGAGGGGGAGTAACAGTAGATTTTGACTCGCTACGGGGATTTATTCCCCGCTCTCATTTGAGTGAAAAGGAAGACTTAAATAGCTTAATCGATCAGTTACTTACTGTTCATATTTTAGAGCTAGATCGCGATCGCAATAAATTGGTTTTCTCTCAACGTTTAGCTTCAGAATCTGTTAGTTTTGGTCAGCTAGAAGTCGGTCAATTAATTGAAGGGAAAGTCAGTAGCGTTAAACCGTTTGGTGTGTTTGTTGATTTAGATGGCGTAACCGGATTGATTCATATTAAAGAAGTCAGTCAGAAATATATCGAGTCGCTTCCGACTTTATTCCCCGTGGGTCAGGCGGTTAAAGCATTGGTGATTGATCTTGAAGAAGGGCGACGTCGCGTTTCTTTATCCACTCGACTGTTAGAAAATTATCCAGGGGAAATTGTTGATAAGTTTCCCGAAGTGATGGACTCAGCAGAAGCCCGGGCTGAACGAGCAAAAAAATTAATTATCGCTTCTTAAATTGACCGGGAAAATCTATTGATTCATCGATCAATTCGCCACCAAGACATAAAGACATGAAGGTTTATTCTTTTTGGATGTTTTTTGTGTCTTGGTTTTTTAAAACTTCTGAACTTCTCATTTCTCATGGTTTATGTACTCGGTATTGATGGGGGTGGTACAAAAACAGTTTGTTTGTTAATCGATGAAACTGGTAATATTCTCAGTCGCGGACAAGCTGGATCATCTAATTATCAAACTGGGGGAATTGATTCTGCTAAAAATGCTATTGAAACTGCTATTAATCAAGCCATTTCTATTTTTTTAGATCACAAAAATTACAATAATATTTTAATTCAAGGATTGGGAATTGGACTCGCTGGCGTGGGTCGAAAAGAAGATTTTAACGTGATTCAAAACTTAGTTGAACAGGTCAAAACTAACTCAAACTTATCAATAAATTGGGAACTAACAACAAATTCTACTGTTATTAAAAGTGATAGCATGATTGCTTTAGTTGGGGGTTTAGGTCATCAAGTCGGAATAGTCGCGATCGCCGGAACAGGTTCACAAATATTTGGACAAAATAGCCAAGGAAAAACGAAACGAGTTGGCGGTTGGGGTTATCTCTTAGGCGATGAAGGAAGCGGGTATTATATCGCAATTTCCGGGTTGAAAGCGGCGTTAAAATCACATGATGGGCGGTTGGGTTCAACTCAATTAATTTCGGCATTCAAACACCATTTAAACCTCGATAATCTTGAATCTTTAATCGAAGTTGTTTATAGACGCGGATGGACAGTTTCACAAATTGCCAATTTAGCTAAAATCGTTGATGAAGTCGCTAGAAAGGGAGATGAAATCGCCAATCAAATTATTAATACTGCGATAGAAGAATTAGTCTTCGCCACAAAAATAGCCATAGATAGTTTATTTGAACCGAATGAAAGCGTTGAAATAGTAACTATAGGCGGAGTGTTTCAAGGAATGAACAATTTTCGCTTAAAATTTATTGAATCTTTAAACCAAATCGCCCCGACTGCGAGACTGATTTTACCTCGTTATGAACCTGCTTATGGGGCGGGAATATTGGCGTTAAATGCGTTAGGATATTTTCCAGTCAACACTGGATTAGATGAAACTCAAACAGACCCTTCAACAAATTTGTTAAACTAACTAACAGTAGAACTTCACACTCAAGTAGAATGACAGCAACACAAGAAAAACAAACTCATCCAACTCCCCCCGGAAATCTCGGTTTACCGTTAATTGGAGAAACCCTTAGTTTTTTAAGAGATAAAGATTTTGCAAAAAAGCGACATCAAAAATACGGGTCTGTTTTCAAAACAAACATTTTCGGTCGCCCCACAATAATGATGATTGGAAGTGAGGCAAATCGCTTTATCTTTACGAATGAAAAGAAATATTTTGAAAGTAAATGGCCAGCGAGTACCAGAACCCTTTTAGGGCCAGATGCTTTGTCAATTCAAACCGGAGATATTCACAAATCTCGCCGTAAACTCTTAGCCCAAGCTTTTCAACCGAGGGCATTAGCAGGGTACGTTCCGACAATGGAAAGCATGACTCGTCGCTATTTACAAAAATGGGAACAGCAGAAAACTTTTGCTTGGTATCCAGAGTTAAGAAAATACACCTTTGATATTGCTTGTAAATTATTTATCGGTGATGAGACGGCTTCTGAAAGTTCAATGGGTGAATGGTTTGAAACCTGGTGTGGGGGATTATTTACGCTTCCCTTGCGTTTACCGGGAACGAAGTTTAATCAAGCATTAAATTGTCGTCAAAAATTATTAAATCAAATTGAAACAATTATTCGTCAACGCCAACACCAAGCCGAACCCGGAGAAGATGCGTTGGGTTTATTATTGCAAGCAGAGGATGAGGATGGAAATCATTTGAGTGTTGAAGAACTCAAAGACCAAATTTTAACTTTATTATTCGCCGGACACGAAACCCTAACTTCTAGTGTCACTGCTTTTTGTTTGCTTCTCGCCCAACATCGGGATGTTTTGGAAAAAGCAAGACTAGAACAACAGCAACTTCAACGAACAGAACCCCTTAGCTTTGAACAGTTAAAATTGATGCCCTATTTAGATCAAGTCTTAAAAGAAGTATTACGATTTATTCCACCCGTTGGAGGTGCATTTCGAGAAGTAATTGAGACTTGTGAGTTTAACGGTTATACGCTTCCGAAGGGTTGGACTGTTCTCTATCAAATTAAACGAACCCATCAAGATCATAGCATTTATAACGAACCTGAAAAATTTAACCCAGATCGATTTTCTCCCGAACGAACTGAGGAAAAACCCTATGGTTATCTTCCGTTTGGGGGTGGAATGCGAGAATGCTTGGGGAAAGAATTTGCAAAATTGGAGATGAAAGTATTAGCGACAATGTTGTTACGAGAATTTGACTGGGAACTGCTTCCAAATCAAAATTTAGAGATGACTATTTCACCCACTCCTTATCCAAAAGATGAACTTTTAGTGAATTTTAAGCGTTTAAATCATCTAGATTAACCTGACCTAAAAAGGTTGATAAAACTATAGGCAGAGAGAAAAAAAATTCTGACCTCTGCCTTTGATAACGTCATTTTTTCGATGGCAAATTAATTTTTTGGAGAAAGTGATTTTCTTCGTCGAGTTTCTAAACGCGGATTTTTCAGCGAAACCACTTCTGCTGTATTACTTTCTCGAGCGACTCGAATCAATAATGCTGCTAAAGCTAAACTAGCAATCATCGAACTTCCCCCATAACTAAATAATGGTAAAGGTAAACCTGTTGTGGGTAACGTCCCCGTCGCTACACCAATATTTAAAATCGACTGACCAACCATCACCACCATCACCCCAATTGCAACTAATTGATGTTCAATTCGATGAGCATTTAAAGCAACTCTCAATGAGATTGTACTATAAGCACCGAGCAACAAAAGTAATAAAATGCCGCCAATAAAACCAAATTCCTCAGCATAAACAGCAAAGATAAAATCACTATATTGAATGGGTAAGTAAAACAGCTTTTGTTGAGACAATCCTAATCCTGTTCCCCAAACGCCGCCCGAACCGACTGCTAACAAACTTTGAATAAGTTGATATCCATCATTCATCGGGTCAGCCCAAGGATTCATAAAAGACAAAACCCTAAGTTTTTGATACTCATTTAAACTAATACTAATTGTTGCTAACAGTATCCCACCTAAAGCAGTTCCGCCTAAATACAGTAAAGGTAATCCAGCTGCTAACGCAATTAACCACAGCGTCATTCCACACAAAGCAGTTGTACTGAGGTTGGGTTGAATCAAAATTGTTAACAAAATTAGTGAAAAAATACCTAACCAAATCAGTCGAGTTTTCCAAGTTAGGCGATACCATTGAGAAAAAAAGCAAGCACTTTGTAAAACTAAAAAGGGCTTGAGTAACTCAGACGGTTGTAGCAGCAGCGGGCCAAGAGAAATCCACCGAGTCGCTCCATTAATTGTTGTACCTAAGCCTGGAACCAGCGTTAGAATGAGTAACCCCAAAATAGAAAAAAGACCAATTCGTGCGCTTTTTAAGATTGTAGGAATAGGAGTTCTAACAATAATATTAAATCCCACCATGCCGACGAACATCCAAATAACCTGTCTTTTGAAGTAATATAGTCCATCTTCATGTTCAATATTGGCGATGGGATAGGATGCAGAGAAAACTACAACTAACCCCACACTCAGCCACAAAAAAGTTAACCAGCGCAGGAGGCGGGCTTCCATCGACCAATGTTCTACTGTAGGATCAAAAAAAGGAATGAGATATCGCCAGTTCATGTCAGTTCGTTGAGTTCTAAAAATAACTGAGTTCGAGAAGGAAGGATATAAAGTCTCTGCGACACGCTCCCGGAGGAGTTAACACAAAACATCAGCTCTGTCTATCTTCTTTACAAACGATTACAATACAGAAGAATAGACCCTATCTATTGGAAAGGCATCGTGATTTCTAATCTCACTCAAACCAGTTCTCGCCGAGCTCAAATTGCTGAAGTTGTGTTCCGCAACGGTTGGGATTATATGCGAGGTCTCCTGACTGGAGGCAAAACTGATAAACCTAACTTACCAACCCCTGAGGTACTTCGCAATATTTTAATCGAGTTAGGCCCAGTCTACGTCAAGCTAGGACAGCTACTCAGCACTCGCCCTGATATTTTACCCGCCGACTACATTGAAACGTTATCAACCCTACAAGCGCAAGTTCCGCTGGTACCGTGGTCAGAAATGGAAGGCTTACTGCGCCAAGAGTTGCAACAGCCTGTAGAGGATGTATTTGCTGAAATTAACACCCAAGCTGTCGCCGCAGGTTCAATTGCTCAGACCTATCGTGCGACTCTCTACAGTGGTCAAGAAGTGGCTCTAAAAGTTCAGCGTCCGGGTATTGATAGAGTTATTGAAAAAGATATTGGCATTCTCAAAGGATTGGGAGAATTAGTCGCGTTAACGGACTTTGGCGAAGATTACGATATTTCAGCTTTAGCCGATGAATTTGGTAATGCGCTGAGAGCCGAATTGGATTTTACCAAAGAAGCTCAACATACAGAAATATTACGAAAAAATTTGGCTGACAGTCGTTGGTTTGATCCTGAAAAAATCATGGTTCCCAAGGTCTATTGGGAGAGGACAACACCCAAGTTATTAGTCTTAGAATGGCTGGTCGGCAAACCGATTTTAACGGCACAAATAGAAGGTAAAAATTATAACGGAGATGCACAAGCCGAACGTCAAGCAATTAGCACTTTAGTGTGTCGAGTATTCTTTAAACAATTTTATATTGATGGCTTCTTTCATGCTGACCCTCATCCGGGTAATCTGTTTTATCTTGATGATGGTCGAGTCGCTTTACTTGACTGTGGAATGGTCGGTCGTCTTGACCCCCGCAGCCAACGAATTTTAACAGAATTGTTACTCGCCATTGTCGATCTCGATGCTCAACGCTGTACTCAGCTCACACTGAAAATTGCTGAGGCTGCTCGTCCCCCAAGTTTAGCAAAGGTGGAAAATGAATATGCTAAAATGCTGCGAAAATATTATAATTTGAGTCTGTCTGAAATTAAGTTTTCGGAAGTCTTTTATGAAATTTTAGCCCTGGCTCGTGATAATAAAATCAAGCTTCCCAGTAATTTAGGATTATATTCTAAAACTCTTGCTAATTTAGAAGGGGTCGCTCGAACTTTTGATCCACAGTTGAATTTGATGGAAGAAATTAAACCGTTAATGACAGATTTATTTCAACGTCAATTGTTTGGAGATAATCCTTTAGAAACTGTATTAAGAACTGCCTTAGATATGAAAAGTTTATCTTTGCAGTCTCCCCGTCAAGTTGAACAGTTATTAGATCGAGTCACCTCTGAAACCCTGAAATGGAATTTAACTCTGACTGAGTTAGACCCTCTACGTCGCAGTTTAGATGATTCGGCTAATCGACTTTCGTTTAGTATTGTCGTTGCTGCTCTCATTATTGGAGCTGCCATTGTCACCACAGGCGCACAAACTCCTCAAGTGACGATCTTGACAAACGCTTTGTTTGGGGTGGCGAGTTTCTTTGGGTTATGGCTGATCGTCAGTATCTTACGTTCAGGCCGTTTGAAATAGCGATCGCTACAACGTTAGTTAAGAGATACAAGGTAATGGAGCTAAGCGGGCTCGAACCGCTGACTTCCTCAATGCCATTGAGGCACTCTACCAACTGAGCTATAGCCCCTTGCACCGTTTTTTACTATAGCTCAGTTGAGATCAATTTGTCAAGAATCTCGCCCAACTTACTCAGCTTTAGATAATACAAGACTTGTTTAACCCCCATTTAGACAACCTAGAATGAATATCCTCTCCTAAAAAGAGGAGTAAGAATAGGAGTGATTAGAAATTTGAAAAAGGTGTTCCACGCAAGATCCCATTAAAAAGTAAACCAGTATCATCGCGGCTGCCGAAATAGCAACCAAGATACCTGCCAAGACAAAAGAGAATTCGCGATAACGAGCAGCTTGTTGCATCAGATGCACAGACCAAGCTACCAAAGCAACGTCAATTATTAGAATAGGAATCAGCATAAGTTACGTTTCGTAACATTTCCTCTATTCTAACAGGAGTTTTGTAACTATTTGGAGAGAAATATTAATCTTATTAACCTGTATCATCAGCAATACCCCCTAAAATCACAATTAATCGCAATTTAGCGGAATTTAACAATTGCGGAATTTAACAATTGCGGAATTTAACAATTGCGGACAAGAACTTGCTCTTGGGTCAAATAAGACTTAATTTCTGTTACACTCAATTGGCCGTAATGCAGTAACGAAGCCAATAATGCCGCTTCTGCTCGTCCTGTTGTCAATGCTTCGTAGATGTGATGACAATTTCCAGCGCCCCCTGAAGCAATCACCGGAATTTCGACATTTTCCCCAATGGTTCGAGTCAATTCTAAATCATATCCCGCTTGTGTGCCATCCGCATCCATACTCGTTACCAGAAGTTCTCCAGCGCCTCTTTGCGCCACTTCTACAGCCCAGGCGATCGCATCTATTCCGGTGTTTTCACGCCCTCCCCGCACGTACACATCCCACCCAGGGTTCTGTGGATCAGTACGACGACGTGCATCAATTGCGACGACAATACATTGCGCCCCAAAGCGATCGCTAGCCCGACTGACAAACTCCCGATCACGAACAGCAGCCGAATTGATACTGATTTTATCAGCCCCCGCCCTTAACAAATTTTTAATCATTTCTAAGTTTTGGATACCACCCCCAACGGTGAGGGGGATAAATACCTGTTCGGCGGTGCGATAAACCACATCGAGGATAATATTTCGCTGTTCGTGAGTGGCGGTAATATCAAGGAATACCAACTCATCGGCGCCCGCTTCGTTATAGATAGACGCGAGTTCAACCGGATCGCCCGCATCTTTGAGGTCAACAAAATTAACCCCTTTTACCACTCGACCTGCGTTGACATCCAAACACGGTAAAATTCGTTTAGCCAGCATTACTATTCTTGTCCTATTAACTCGAAATTATTTCAATCAGATTTTTTCTGCAATCCTCTACTTTTTAATCTGGAAAAATAAAAGTTATACTCTCGACCCAAACTCAATCATCGTCTGACGGTAAGCTTCGGGTAATCCAGTGTCTAAACATTGACCTTTAACAATATACCCTGTTATTGGCTGTTGTTGTCGGAAAATTTCTAAACAAGAGGTTAGCTGAAATTCTCCCTTATCTCTTTTATTGGCTTGAATTTGCGCGGCTAAAATCTCAAAAATCTGCGCTTCCAACACATACAAACCAAAAATCGTGAGAAATTGATTATCATCCAACCCCTCAACCCGAAGATGAGTTAAAGCATAATCTAAACTCGGTTTTTCATAAATTTGAGTTAGAGATAAGATTTTTTCTGACTGCTGAAATGTTCCCGCCACACAACCATAATGATGAATAATATTTCCGGGTGTAACTCTCAACCCAATCACACTCTGTTGAACTTGTTTGTAAATCTCTAATAATTGACCCGCACAATTAATCTCTAATTCAGACCTATAAATATGATCGCCTAACAGCAATAAAAAAGGTTGATTATTCACCCAGTCCGCCGCACAAAACACCGCATGACCATAACCTTCTGGTTCGGTTTGAGTCAGAATCGTAATTCGTTCTCCGATGGTTTGTAAATAATTACTATATTCTCGTCGTTCTTCTGAAAGTTTGTTCCACAATTCCGGTTTGGGGGGATGTTTAAAAAAGGATTCAAACAGTTCGCGATCAGTTGGTTGTACAACAATCCCTACTTCTTCAATTCCCGCTTGAATTGCTTCTTCGACTATTACTAAAATTATCGGTTTAGCCAGTCCATCTTTATCAATAATCGGAAAAAACTCTTTCTTCAATCCTTTGGTTGCGGGAAACATCCGAGTCCCAAAACCTGCGGCTGGAATTATCGCTTTTTTGACTGGTTTATTATTGGGTTCTGAATTAAACATAATTTTATTTACAATGCCCCATCTATCCAGAGTTCTGCAAGCCGGATACTGCTATCATGTTACCATTCGGCGCAACAATCGAGAGTTTCTTCCCCCTTCTTCTTCCACCCTTGGGAAGGAGAAAATAAGGTTTAAAAGACATTTTAAATGAGAGGTTGCAGACTTCGAGGTTGAAGCCGTAGCCGAATGTTAAGACTTTAGACTATATTTTAAGGTGGGTGATCACCCAGAATTTACTGTGGGAATTGTAAAACCTTTTATGTCACCCATCCTGCGCCGATTTTTTGCCGTTACTGGGGTTAACTCAGATAAGTGTATCGCCCCAAACTACTCTCATAATTTTGTAGCAACCGTTGAGATTCTTCAATGGTAATTTGATTTTGTTGTAAAGCAAGTTCGGCTTGACGGCGAATATTTTCAACTAAATCTTCAGCATCATACTGAACATAACCTAAAACTTCCGTCATTGTATCCCCTTTAACAACGTGTTCAACCTGATAACCTTGGGGTGTTAGTTTAATATGAACGACATGAGGATCACCAAACAAATTGTGTAAATTTCCCATTATTTCTTGATAAGCACCCCCCAAAAATAGGGCTAAATAATAAGGTTCGATTGCATTTTTATGAGAATATTTTTCTTCGATTTCTTGTAAAGGATGCAACTCTAAAATAGGTTTTACATCTCGCAAATCAATAAACTGACTAATTTTACCATCACTATCACAGGTTAAATCGGCTAATGTTCCTCGTTGAGTTGGTTCTTCATCTAAACGATGAATAGGCATAATGGGAAATAATTGATCAATTGCCCAACTATCGGGTGCTGATTTAAACACAGATAAGTTTACATAATAAATGGAAGCCATCATTTTTTCTAGGTCTTCCAAATCTTCAGGAACATACTCTGCAACCCGAACAATACTCTGGATTTTATGACAACAAGACCAAAAAAGTTGTTCAGCTTTGGCACGATCGCTTAAACTCAGATATCCAAAGTTAAATAAACTAATTGCTTCTTCTTTAAATTGAATGGCATCGTGATAGGCTTCTTGATAGTTATCCGGGTTAATCGCTTGATAGGTTTCTGTCAGATTTCTTAAGATTAAATGATCCTCTTTTGTGATAGAAGGGGGAGCATTTTTTGCAACTTCACTGGTTCCCAAAACATCAAAAACTAAAACCGATTGATGAGATGCAATTGCCCGTCCGCTTTCACTAATTAATGTCGGAACTGATATCTTTCGTTCTTCACAAGCTTCTTTGACTTCTGCTACAATATCATTGGCGTAGTTTTGCATATTGTAGTTTTTAGAGGCCTGAAAATTGGTTTTAGACCCATCATAATCAATTCCTAAACCCCCTCCGACATCTAGATATTTCATATTTGCCCCGAGATGGGAGAGTTCCACATAAATTTGACTGGCTTCTCGAATAGCATCTTTAATCACACTAATCGAAGAAATTTGAGAACCAATATGAAAATGCAATAGTTGTAAACACTCTAATAATCCTGCTGATTTTAACGTTTCAACGACTTGAATCATTTCAGGAATAGTTAAGCCAAATTTAGCGCGATCGCCTGTTGTTCCGCACCACCGACCCATGCCTTTTGTACTCAGTTTTGCTCGAATTCCTAATATCGGTTGAATGCCTAAATGACGACTCGCTTCAATAGCAATATTAACTTCTTCGAGTTGTTCCATAACAATAATTGGCGTATGCCCTAACCGTTGCGCCAACATTGCCGTCTCGATATAATCCCGGTCTTTATAGCCATTGCAAATCAGCAGAGAACCGGGCGTTTGTAGCATGGCTAAGGCAATTAATAATTCCGGTTTAGACCCGGCTTCCAAGCCAAATTTAAAAGGTTGACCAAACCGAACTAAATCTTCAATTAAATGTCGTTCTTGATTACATTTTACGGGATAAACCCCTCGATAATTTCCCGGATATTTGTAACGCGCGATCGCTTTCGCAAAACAAGCATTTAAACGTTCAATCCTGTCTTCAAGAATATCTGGAAAACGAATTAATAAAGGCAAGCCCAAATTGCGGCGTTTAAGGGATTCTACCAGTTCAAACAAATCGAGAGAACCGCCCCGATCTCCTTTGGGAGAAACGGTAATATGACCTGCGGAATTAATCGCAAAATAAGGCTCACCCCACCCCAAAATGCGATACAATTTTTCACTATCTTCTATTGTCCAAGATTTTTGAGTCGATGATTCAACAGAATTCGGGCTAAGGTTAGTCGATTTTAAGTTTTTAGAGGAAGATAATTTTCCAGGTTGAACTTCAGAGTTAATAGGCAACTCCATATTATTTGCGATCCTCGCGTTTATGCCTCGATTAGACAGTTTAACGTGGATAGTGGACATTGAGGTACACAAGAGAGGCAATCTTTGAATTGTCCGAGTGAAAACCCATTTCCCCAAATGATTTCCAATAAACGATCAATCTCGGGTTAATCTGGATGATGTAGGTTTCGAGCAAATTTGAGGAGACTGGTTTGGAACGCACATTTATCGCAATCAAGCCCGATGGTGTTCAACGCCGCTTAGTGGGTGAAGTTATTAGCCGCTTTGAAGAGAAAGGATTTACCCTCGTCGGTTTGAAGCTGATGAGTGTTAGTCGAGAACTGGCGGAAAGTCACTACGAGGTTCACAAAGGGAAGCCCTTTTTTGATGGTCTGATGAAGTTTATCACCTCTGGCCCCGTTGTAGCGATGGTTTGGGAAGGTGATGGTGTTGTGGCAGCCGCTCGTAAAATGATTGGTGCAACCAACCCACTAACCGCAGAACCGGGTACAATTCGGGGTGACTATGCTGTGAGTGTGGGGCGCAACCTCATTCATGGTTCTGATGCGATTGAAACAGCCAACCGTGAGATCAGCTTGTGGTTCAAAGAAGAAGATCTGATTGCTTGGGAACCGAGCATTATGTCTTGGCTCGTTGAGTAATTGAAAAAAAATTAGGGGATGTGGGGAATTGAAAAGGTTATTATGCGTGACTTAGCCTCTGCTCAATTCCTTCTTCCCCGAAAAATTATGTTATCTGTCTGATGTAAATCTAGTCAAACTTTTGAGAAACTCGGCGCTCTGAAAATCCCCAGGCAAATAAACCGACTGTGAACACAACTAGCGCCCATTCTGGGGGAATATATTCGGGATTAATCACCCGCACCAGTAGCCGAATTCCGACTAAGCCAACTGTGAGATAACCTGCTGTTTCTAAATTGGTGTATTCAGTTAACCAGCGAATAAATAATCCGGCAAGAAATCTCAGGGTAATAATACCCAGTGTTGCACCAATGATAATCAGCCAAGTTTCATCAGCAACAGCGATCGCTGCGGTGACACTATCGAGAGAAAAGGCTAAGTCTGTCATCGCGATCAAGGGGATGACTTGCCATAGCGACGAGAAGCTTTTGCCACTTGATGAGTTTTCTTCTTCTTCCTTTGAGGTAAAGTAATTAAACACCAGCCACAATAGGTACAAGGCTCCAATTAGCTCAAATTGCCAAAACTGAATAATCCAAGTTGCTGCAATAATCAGAGCAATTCGCAGCACAAAAGCTAATATTAAACCGATGTTGAGGGCTTTGCGTTGCATTCTCTTATCTTCTAAGGTTTTTGCAATTGAAGCCAGGGCAATGGCATTGTCAGCCGATAACACCGCTTCTAGAGCAACCAGAATGAACAACAGAAAAAAAACGTTAATACCCACTTCGGGCGAAGAAACTTCTAACACTTGATCCCACATTTATGATGTTATTAATTCTATGATACTATGTATTTTTTTTTACCGCAGGTAGATTGAGACCACTTATTGAGTTGTCACTTTTTCCAGATCGCGAGTGTAACAATCTTCAACTCTCGGCTCAGGATTTTTGCATCTACCCAAGATAAATGAGAATAGACTTCAACAATCTTAACGCAAGTTGTTGACAATTTTCGGAGGTGGGTTGGGTTCACGGGGAAAACAGTCCCAATTCACTGAAGCACACGACTTATACCCATCAGTTTAGCGAAGACGGGCCAGAGACTTTGTTTAATCTTATTACAAACCCTTCCCAAAACGGTCAATATAGCTGAAATTTGTGAACAATCGACAATTTAGATGAAGGAGTTTTTTAACGATGTCTTTATCAGATACTCAAGTCCTGGTTGCTTTGGTGATTGCTTTATTTCCCGGAATCATGGCTTTCCGCTTGGCAACAGAACTGTACAAGTAAGTCTTGTCAATTGATCTCCCGACAATCTCAAGCCTAGTCAACTCAGTCGTTTATAGCCTGAACGTTGTGATCCGACTTGAGTAGATCCTCAGCTTTCCAATCGAGGGATTGAGCTGTTCTCACTGTTAAACTGAACTAGACCTGTATAGAAACTTTATAAAGAGTTGTTCAGGGTCTAACTCACAAAGTTTAACGGTTAGGACAGTTTTTGTTTAAGTTCATCAACTGAATCTTCTCAGTTCTTTGACTGGTATGCTTAACTGGTATTGAGGTTCCCAGAGATTAACCTGGGGAAACTTGTAAAAATTTATACTGCTATAGAGAAAGAATATGCAAGCGATTCAGCCCGTTACAACCGTTCATCAGCCTCAAATCAAACAGCGACACCATCCCCGTCGTCCTGCGGCTGTACAACAACGACGTTCTCAACGTCACCGTGCGATCGCACTGGAGGCGAGCATTAAGTTAGCAACCAATGTCATGCTCTCCGTTTGTGTGCTTTCTGCCTTCGTGCAAATTATGCCCCATTATCGCTCAACCTCAGACAAACTGAGTCAGATACAGTCAGAAGTCAAGCTTACTCGGGAGCGAGTCGCATCTGAGCAAGCCGACTTCAATCGTCATTTCGATCCCCAACAAACCGCGAGTATCATGCAAGAGTATAGCAATCGAGTTGCTCCCGGACAGCGACAAGTCATTTGGTTAGAAGACTATACGACTGAACAACCGGAGTCGGAGGAGGGTTCAGAATATCTAGGTTTGGGCTGGAACTAGAGAACAGAGATATTTCATTCGATTCTCTCCCTAAAAATTTCGGGGGTTCCGGGGGTTCCGGGGGTTCCGGGGAGAAGATTTTTTGGAGATGAAAAATAGCTTTTTATTAATAAAAATCCTCCCTACCTCCCTACCTCCCGCGCACGGGTTCGCCACTCCCCTCAACGCGCTTGTTCCCGCGCACGGGGGTGGACTCACTACCTCCCCACTTCCCCACCTCCCCACTTCCCCACCTCCCCACAAATCAAATTTTAGTCCGACGAGCGCTCGCGGCCCACCTCCCCAACTCCTGACTCAAATCCAACTAAGCTGCATCTGCCAAGGCAAACTCAGACATGAGCAATTCAACAGCAGCTTGATACTGAGGATCAGCGTCAGTGGCGATTTGATTTCGGGTTAAAGCTTTCGTCGGAACGATTTTATCCGGTTTAATCCCGAGTTTATGAATATCGTGATGATTGGGAGTTTCGTACTTGGCAACCGTGACCGCCAATCCTGAACCATCCGACAAATCGAATAACGACTGAATTAAGCCTTTACCAAACGTTTTTTCTCCCACCAGTTGAGCGCGAAGATTATCCTGTAATGCTCCAGCTAAAATTTCACTCGCGCTAGCTGTTCCTTGATTGACTAATACCGCAAGTGGGGCTTGAGTCAAGGGAGGACTCACTACATCAAAACTTCCTAAGACTCCCTGACGATTAACGGTATAGACAACCGTTCCGTCGTTTAACCACAGTCGAGCAATTTCAACACCCGCTTGTAAGAGTCCACCCGGATTGTTTCGCAGATCAAGAATATAAGCTTTTGCCCCTTGCTTGTCAAGAGTTTGAATTGCATTGGCGACTTCTTCAGTTGCATTGGCACTAAACTGACTGAGGCGAATATAACCAATGGGGGCTACAGATGACTCGGATCGCAGTTGAGCAAACACTGGATTTAAAGCAATGCGATCGCGAACCAGTTCAATCTCCTCAATTTCTGTTGTATCAAATCGTTGAACCGTGAGCGTTACCGTCGAACCGATTGGCCCTCGCATATGAGTCGCAGCTTCATCGAGAGTCAGTTCATCGGTGGAGAATTGATCAATTTTGAGAATGCGATCGCGAGGTTGAATTCCTACTTCAGCCGCAGGAGAACCATCAATGGGCGCCACAACCGTTAGCTGTCCAGTTTCAGCATCGAGGGCAATTTGCAATCCCACACCCGTCAGTTCTCCGGAGGTACTCACCTGCAAACTCCGATACTGATTGGGTTTGAGCAAACGAGTAAAGGGATCATCCAAGCTGGCGAGCATTTTCTCGATCGCGCTATAGGTTTCTTCACGGTTTTTTAAGTTTTGGCGAATCGCTTTTTCACGGATGAACCACCAGTTTTGATGGTTAAAAGTTTCATCCAAATAGGCTCGGTTGACAATACGCCAGGTTTCACTGACGAGCTTTTGTTCCTCTGTGATTGCCATTGCCGGGGCAGTCCATCCACCGATGATCAGGGTCAGTTGTAGAATAATCACCAGTACAATCTGAAAAACTCTTTTGTGCATCTTCCCTAACTTTAAGGTTTTCCTAACGTTTTGAGCAAGTTGTTTTTGATTCCGGGGACAAACGGCTCAATCGATTGCAGGCTGAATGACGTACCGATTGGCATATCGTCATCAACCCCCAGATGAAGACCGCTTGATTCCCCAAGGTTTTGTGAAATTATAGTTAAAGTTATGTTACATTTTTGAATGATGGGCAACAGAGTTAGAGCAATTGACTTGCCAGCTTAAGAGAGTTGTACCATTGTCTCACTCCCTCTTGTAAACTAAAGATGACTCCTCTAATTCTGAGATTTAGTAGTCTCCATGCTAACTTAGAAGATCTAAACGAATCGAGAGTCAACTGTTTGATAGCACAGCTAGATCGAAACAAGCTTTGAGCTTTAACTCATCTACATTCGTGCCGAAAAAAATCCTTAGCCTCTCTGGGAGTAGGCTTTATAAGGATATGAACACCCCAACCCAGACCGCAATTCATTTTTAGGAATTCTAGTTTCATGTTTTCAAAGGAAATAGAAGAATCAAAAGCATTTCAGTGGTTCAACGAACGCCTTGAAGTCCAAGCGATCGCAGATGATATTACCACCAAGTACGTTCCTCCCCATGTCAATATTTTCTATTGTTTGGGCGGAATCACGCTGGTTTGCTTCTTGATTCAGTTTGCGACTGGATTTGCGATGACGTTTTACTACAGACCCACCGTTACTGAAGCTTTTGCGTCTGTACAGTACATTATGACGGAAGTCAACTTTGGTTGGCTGATTCGCTCCATCCACCGCTGGTCTGCCAGTATGATGGTATTGATGATGATTCTGCACACTTTCCGAGTTTACCTCACAGGTGGCTTCAAAAAGCCTCGTGAACTGACTTGGGTAACGGGTGTGGTTTTAGCGGTAATCACTGTTTCCTTTGGGGTAACTGGATACTCTCTGCCTTGGGATCAGGTGGGATATTGGGCGGTGAAAATCGTGTCTGGTGTTCCCGAAGCTATTCCCGTGGTTGGTTCAACTTTGGTTGAGCTAATGCGTGGGGGTGCAGCAGTCGGACAAGCAACTTTAAGCCGCTTCTACACCTTACATACTTTCGTATTGCCCTGGCTGATTGCTGTATTCATGCTGATACACTTTTTGATGATTCGTAAGCAAGGTATCTCTGGTCCCTTGTAAGGCGAATTTAAGTAGCTTTGACTACGTTAATCAGCATCTTGGAAAACCATAATTAGAACCATTAACGACTGTAAGACTTGAAAAAGGAGACTCAGTATAGCGATGTCAACATTAAAGAAACCGGATCTTAGTGATCCCGTATTACGCGCCAAACTAGCCCAGGGTATGGGCCATAACTACTACGGTGAACCTGCATGGCCGAATGACCTGCTGTATACTTTCCCCGTGGTAATTTTAGGGACTTTTGCCCTCGTTGTCGGTTTAGCGGTACTAGACCCTGCAATGATCGGCGAACCGGCTGATCCGTTTGCAACTCCGTTGGAAATTCTACCCGAGTGGTATTTGTGGCCTTCGTTCCAAATGCTACGGGTGGTTCCCAACAAATTGTTAGGCATTACCCTAATGTCTGCAATTCCTCTGGGTTTGATTCTTGTTCCTTTCATTGAAAACGTCAACAAGTTCCAAAACCCCTTCCGTCGTCCTGTAGCGACTGCTATTTTCTTGTTTGGAACATTTGCAACCCTTTGGTTGGGTATCGGAGCAACTTTGCCGATTGATACGTCTCTGACCTTGGGCTTGTTCTAAGGTTTGTTCTAAACTTTCAAACTATCCGCATTTTCTGACGGATAAGATACCTGTGGGTTTCTATTTAGGCTGTACTAGAGTCTATCACTGAAACTTTCACAGGTATCATTATTTTTGTTTTCTTTTTGATGTCAGTCTACTCAAGATTTGCTGTAATAGAGTAAAAAAGAGTAGTATTCGTTAGATTAATTCAAAAACTTGGATAAGAAAACAGATCTCAATCCCCAGTTCTTGTGGTGCTTCTTGGAGATTTTATCCTGTGAGGGAGGCATTCAGTCTTATGTTAAAGATATTTTAAAGGCTTATTTAGATCTAATCGAGCCAGGGAAAAAATTTCACTCCCCAACAGACTTCCAAAGTGAAATATTACTATTGCGAGATGCTCCCGGCTGTCCTAACCCCTACGAGAACAGCGCCATTAAGTTTGATTATCTCCAAACCAAACCGCCCGCTTTAGGACGCATTCGACTTGCTTTAACCCTACTGAGAGGTTTACTCACAAACCGTCCTCAACGGGTGTTTTGCGGTCACATCAATTTAGCACGTTTAGTCCAAGTCACCTGTCAACCGTTTGGAGTCCCCTACACCGTACTCACCTATGGAAAAGAAGTCTGGCAACCCCTTCCCCCGAAATATCGTAACGCCCTGCAACAAGCCGACCAAATTTGGACAATTAGCCGCTATAGTCGAGATCAAGCCTGCCAAGCCAATCAGTTAAACCCAGAAAAATTTCGGCTGTTACCCTGTATGGTGGATGGAAATCGCTTTACTCCTGGCCCAAAACCCCAACCTCTAATCAAGCGATATGCTTTACACAATGCTAAAGTTTTAATGACTGTGGCACGTTTATGGTCTGGTGATATCTATAAAGGCGTTGATGTCACCATTAGAGCCTTACCCCAAATTTCCCAAACCATCCCGAATGTTAAATATTTAGTCATCGGACGGGGAGATGATCAACCCCGGTTAGCCAATTTAGCCCAAGAATTAGGGGTTGCTGATCAAGTTGTGTTTGCTGGATTTGTTCCCACAGAAGATTTAGTAGATCATTATCGCGTTGCCGATGCCTATATCATGCCATCCCAGGAAGGATTTGGTATCGTGTATTTAGAAGCTATGGCTTGTGGTATTCCAGTTTTGTCTGGTAATGCTGATGGTTCAGCTGATCCCGTTCAAGATGGAAAGTTAGGATGGCAAGTACCTCATCGAGATCCTGATGCAGTCGCTAAAGCTTGTATCGAAATTTTGCAAGGTAACGACCAACGTTGTCAAGGTCAATGGTTACGACAACAGAGTTTAACTCAGTTTGGTCAAGATGCTTTTCGGGTGCAACTGCAAAAATTGCTGAATTTGTCGGTAGTATCATAGAACAAAGGGATGTTTTATCTATCGATGAACGCTTAAGGAGATCGCTGTGAACCAGGAACGGCCTAAAATCCTCAAATTTAATTTTTCCAAGGTAAGCAACTGGCTGATTATCCTGGCAGTGCTGTGGTTGCTCACCTCGATTGGTTTGGGGTGGCTGATTAATTCGATTATTATCTTGATCGGGATTTTACTACTGCTTCCTATTGTTTTGTTCGTTGGGGCGCAGTGGTGGTTGAGCCGCAATATCATACAAGATGAATGCCCAGTTTGTGGCTTTGAATTTACTGCACTCAATCAAACTCAGTGCCAATGTCCTAATTGTGGTGAACCACTTCAAGTCGAACAGGGTCATTTTAGTCGCTTAACCCCGCCAGGAACCATTGATATTAAAGCGGTGGATATTTCAGCTCAGACATTGGACGATTGATTTCAGGGGGTCAGATCTCGCTTCGTTGTACGGAGTTCGGGAATGCTGACAAACAGAAAAATAAAACTTCAGTTCGGCTCAAATAGGAGTTAGGATTTAACGTGTCTCAAATCAAGCCAACAGTTCTGGTAACGGGCGGAGCCGGATATATCGGTTCTCATGCGGTTTTAGCTCTGCAACGTTCGGGTTATGAGGTTGTGATCTTAGATAACCTCGTTTATGGTCATCGCGATATCGTTGAACAAGTCCTCAAAGTAGAATTGATTGTTGGAGATACTAACGATCGCCAACTGCTGGATAATTTGTTTTCGATGCGTCAAATTGATGCGGTGATGCACTTCGCCGCCTATGCTTATGTGGGTGAGTCTGTATCGGCTCCTGATAAGTATTATCGCAATAATGTCGTCGGTACACTGACGCTGTTAGAAGCGATGAAAGACGCATCTATTAATAAGTTTGTTTTTTCTTCAACTTGTGCAACTTACGGCGTTCCTCAACAAGTTCCCATTCCCGAAGATCATCCCCAAAATCCGATTAATCCTTATGGGATGACGAAGTTAATGGTTGAAAAAATATTATCAGATTTTGATCATGCTTATGATTTTAAATCGGTTTGGTTCCGCTATTTTAACGCGGCTGGAGCCGACCCAGAGGGGGCTTTGGGAGAAGATCATCAACCTGAAACTCATTTGATTCCTCTGACTTTATTCGCGGCTTTGGGTAAACGAGAGTCTCTATCGATTTTTGGGACTGATTATCCGACTCCTGATGGAACTTGTGTCCGAGATTATATTCATGTGAATGACTTGGCGACGGCTCATGTTTTAGGCCTAGAATATTTAATGAAAGGCGGAAAAACTGATGTCTTTAATCTCGGAAATGGTAATGGATTTTCGGTTAAAGAGGTGATTGAAACGGCTCGTCAGGTGACAGGACGGGATATTATTGCGGTTGAATGCGATCGCCGCCCTGGAGATCCTCCGGCTTTAGTCGGAAGTGGAGAAAAAGCCCGTCAGATTTTAGGATGGAATCCTCAATATTCTGACTTGAATACGATTATTTCTCATGCTTGGCAATGGCATCAAAAGCGGCACGGTTAATTTAAGATCATTCAATTAACTGTTTCATTAAACATTGGGCAATCCGGTTAGCGGCTCCGGGTTGTCCCATTCGTTTTTGACCATTTTCTGCAATTAATTTTAACCGATTTTGATCGGCTAAAAGCGATCGCACAATATTCGGAATATCGCTCGGATGTTTGACTAAAATTAATGATGGCCCGAGCAGACGACTTTGGGCTTCTGCAAATCTTGGGGTGAATTGGGGGCCTTGACCTTCTAGGGCGATCGCAGGTTTTCCTAAACCCACAAACTGTTCGGTTGCGGTTCCTGCCATCGCAATGGCTAAGTCTGCTTGATGCAAACAATCACTAAAGCGTTGCGTTAAAATCATTGTCGCATTTTTCCGGGTATATTCGACCTCTAAATCGGTCTGTACATCTGTCTGATTCCACCCCAAACCGCTCAAACCCTCACCAAACGGACTCAAGTCCAAAGAAGGAGCGATCGCCGCTAAAAAGACCAAATTTGCGGGCTGTTGTCGGTCTTTTCCCTCAGAAAAAGCTTCGACTAACTGAGTCACGGCTTCTGTGATCCGTTGCCAATTTTCATAGGCTTCTGGTGGGCGAGAACCGGGTAAAAGGGCGATGTTCAGCGTTTTATTGCTTTTAGAAATAGGCGGGGTATGAGGTTGCAAATCATCCATCATTGGGTTTCCCAAGTCATAAGCCGGAATTGACCATTTTAAGAGGGTTTCAGTGGTCAAACGATCTCGGGGAAAAACCGCTTGGCAATTAGGATGACTCATTAACCAACGTTCCCAAGGCAAATAAACCGAACCAGACCAACCTTCCCAACGCTGCATCCAAGACTGACGCGATAAAGGCCCTTGTTCATCTCGCAGATAATATTCTGATTTGGCGGTACCGACAAAAGCATAATCGGCACCACTCAGCCTGGCAAATAGGAGTGGGACAATATCCCCAACTGCGAGTATAAATGCACCTTGTTTTGCCCAATTGCGAATAATTTTAAATTGAATGTGGGTTAGCTGCAACAAACCCCCCTGTACATCTCGCAACAATTGTCTGCCATCCATATAAATAAAACCCCCAGAAGGCATTTGCTGAACCGGTCCGGCAATTGTCACATTTTCCAGTTGATGATAAGCAATTCCATCTCCAACTAAGGGTAAAGCAGCGAACTGGGGAGGGTTGGGAAAACGCTGTAATTGTTGTAAAATGCGAACAGCAATCGCATCCTCCCCATGACCGTTACTCAAACACAATAATTTCACGCCTTTTGAGACACATTAACGTTCTTTTCGTCAGATTAGCAGCACAGCAGCAACAAGTGAAGTGAATCACCTCAGATTTTATGTTTCGTTTCGATCACGACTGACTGGGTTGCATCATTTTTGACGAGTAAATTAATGATAGGCGGAGAAAATTAATCGTGTGACTAACTGCTTTGCTTTGTTTTGACATCCTCACGATTACCATCTTCATCTGTTGCTTCATAGACAATAATCTCACCGTTTGAGGTCAGTTGATTGAGAGAGAAGCGGTCATTATTGCTACTCCAACTGATAGCCTGACTCAGTGTCAAGCTTGCCGATAAAATTAACGAGCTGAATAGAAGTGTGTTTTTCATGGATGAACCCTGATTTCTACAAATGCGAAGGATATTTAACCCTGTTTTAGGATTAAAAGTGGGTGATTGCAATAACCCGCTTGTATTAAAAAAAATTGTTTGGTACTCTCATTGCGGGTTAATCTTGCTTTCAACTAAACTCTTAGCAAGAACCAAAAATTTTTTCGGTTCTGCACTTTATTTTCTATCAGGTTTTCCGGTTTTGGGAAGTGGGGAGTGACCCATCAAGACATAAATACATCAGGGGGATATCCACCTCAAAGACATTACAAATGTTGACTGTATTAATCTATCTGTAGTGAGCAGTTATCACTCGTTATCACACTAAATTTAGAATTTAATCAAGCTTCTAAATCGATACAAACTCCCAAAAAACAAAAAATTTCTTAAAAGACAATTCATTGATCCGGTCAGATCTCAAATTAAAGATGTGGACAATTTTTAGGGAGAGATAAAATTAAAATCATCCATTTTTTTGTGAATTACTCTACTCAACTCTCTTAGACCCATCCAGTTTTCAGACTGTCCAGGTGAGTGACACGCAACGATTAAAATTTCGATACAGTAAAATAGATAGACTAATTTTTGATATGTCTTGATATTCCAACAATGTTCACAAAATTCACCGGAGGCGAATTGTGACTCTAGCCAACATCGGAATGCTGGTTCTAAATTGACAACTCCAAAATATTCACCCATGCCATCCAAGCTAATTTTTCGTCAATTTGCCAATGGTATACCTAAATTACCTCTGCGTTTTGTACTGGTTGTTCCCTTCTTAATCCAAATTTTTGCCGCAGTCGGGTTAACAGGGTGGCTTTCATTTAGAAATGGATCAAGTGCTGTTAACGATTTGGCAACTCAGTTACAAGTTGAACTCAATCATCGGATTCAACAAGAACTGAATACTTATCTAGAAATGCCCCATTTAATTAATAAAATTAATGTTGATGCGATTCGTCAAGATTTAATTAACTTAGACCAGGTTGACCGTCTCGAAGGTTATCTTTGGAACCAAATGCAGCAATTTCCGACGGCAAGTTATATTGGGATTGGCACTAGCAAGGGTGAATATGTCGGTGCAAATCGTTATGATGATGGCTCAATAGAATTTGATATTTTAACAGAAAACACCGATCAAAAACTGCAAAAATGGCTAGCAGATAGTCAAGGAAATCGGACAGAATTAGTCAGTGAACAAGACAACTATGATCCGAGAAATCGACCCTGGTATGAGGCTGCTACTTATTCTAAACAACAGGTTTGGAGTGAAATTTATGCTTACTTTGGTTCTAAAGCTTTAGTGGTTTCTGCCAATCAACCCATTTATGATCAACAGGGAAATCTTTTAGGCGTTGCTAGCACTGACTTAACTTTAGAACGAATTAGTGAATTTTTGAGTCGTTTAAAAATTGGTAAAACAGGACAAACTTTTGTGATGGAACGCAACGGGGTTTTAGTGGCGACTTCTACCTTAGAAGATACTTTTACTGTGATTTCAAAAAACTCCGAACCTCAACGACTCAAAGCAGTTGATAGTCGAAATTTATTAACTCATGCGACGGCTGAATACTTGATCGAACATTTTGGCAGTTTAGAGAATATTCAGACTCAAACTCAACTTACTTTTCAACTTAATGGACGGCGAGAATTTTTACAAGTGACTCCGCTTTCTGATTCTAGAGGAATTGATTGGTTGATTGTGATGGTTGTTCCAGAATCAGATTTTATGCAACAAATTAATGCAAATACTCGCCTTACTATTTTACTTTGTATTGCTGCTTTAATTTTAGCGACTGGATTTGGAATTCTAACGACTCGTTGGATCGCGAAACCGATTTTAAGACTAAGTGAAGCCAGTCAAGCCATTGCCAGGGGTGCAAAATCAGCAAAAGCCAGTAGTGAACTTCATCAAAAAGTAACCATTGAATCCATCGAAGAATTAGGGATTTTAGCAAGTTCTTTTAATACGATGACCCAACAATTACAGGAGTCTTTTATTACCTTAGAACAACGAGTAGAAGAACGGACTGCTGAACTCCGTCAAGAAAAAGAACGATCTGAACAGCTTTTACTGAATATTTTACCAAAAGCTATTGCTGATCAGCTAAAAAAAGACCAAAAAGCGATTGCTTCTGCTATCGAAGAAGTGACAATTTTATTTGCAGATATTGTCGGGTTTACGCCTTTATCTGCACGAATTCCCCCCATAGAATTGGTGAGTTTACTGAATGAAGTTTTTTCTATTTTTGATCAATTGGCGGACAAATATAAGTTAGAGAAAATCAAAACTATTGGTGATGCTTATATGGTTGTCGGAGGATTACCTTTACCCCAAGCTAATCATGCCGAAGCCATTGCAGATATGGCTTTAGAAATGCAAGCCGAAATGAATCGCTTTCAAACCACTTCAACTTTAGGAATAGATGGACTCGAAAACTTTCAAATTCGGATCGGAATTAACACAGGTTCGGTTGTCGCAGGTGTGATTGGAATTAAGAAGTTTATTTATGATCTTTGGGGAGATGCAGTTAATATTGCATCCCGGATGGAGTCTTCTGGATCACCTGGATGTATTCAAGTCACCGAAGCCACTTATGAACGGTTAAAGGATGAATATTACTTGGAAAAACGAGGTCTAGTTGAGATCAAAGGGAAAGGTAAAATGAATACCTATTGGTTACTGAAAAAACAGGATAATTTTTAATTGATTGTTGGTTTAAAGATTCTCAACATTTGATTTCCACCTTTTTGAAACTCATAAGCAACAGGTTCAATTTCAACCGTCCATCCTTGCTGCTGTAAATGACTAATTACAGGAGTCAAAAAAGGCGAGAGATTTCCACTTATCTCTAACAACGGAAAAATTCTAACTTCTCGTGCGACTCTACACAATTCTAACACAGATTTGAGATGAAAATCTTCTGATAAATGTTGAGAATAGCTAAACAGTAAATGACTATTCAAGGCGAGATCAAACTGTTGAGAATTAAAGGGTAATTTGGGTAACTCAGCCGTCACATAGCGTTCTTCTGCTTTTCCCATAGGAAAATCTTCTAAAAATCGTTGCATTGCCTCCATTCTTAACTGTCCTAACTGTTGGGGAGACTTGATATCATTCCAAACATAATCATTTTGATTTTGACGCAGTTGTTCGACAACTGTTGAGTAAGTTTCTTGAATTCGCTGGTTAATTTCAGGGGCTGAAAATTGATAAACCGGATCACAAGAAATAACTCGATATCCTCGCCGTTTCATTTCTACGTTAAAGCTTGCAGGGCCACCCGCACAGTCTAAAATTGAACGTTCTAAATCCTCGGGAATCAAAGCAAACATTTCTAGATAATCTTCAAAACTACGTCCCCAAGGAATAATATTATTGAGTTGAAATCCCATCTTTTTCTATCTTATTTCAAATCTAACAAACCACTCGTTTTTAGCTTAGGATTAAAGCGAATTTCTTCTTGTAAACCCCGTTCTTTGAGTTGTTCTAAAATCAGAGATTCAATTCGCCTGGAAACCTTTTTTAAATGCTTTTCTTGGTCAATTCCATCAAGATGATGATAGGTTTGATTTTCTGACTCACTCATCAAGGGTTTAACATTAATCGGTTGATTCCATTGTTCGGTTTGTTCTCCATTTCCAACCGGAACTGAACCATTTTCAGCGATCCAAGCTTGTCGTATTTCTTCTAATATTGTCCGACTGGGACGATCAATGGTTTGAACTTTTATCCAATAACATCCTTGAGGTTGACGAACGAGATGCTGTTTTAAACTGAGATAAATATCGCGAGAATATCCTACATATTGTAAGACTTGATCGGCATCAAAAATAGCATAAACTCCGATTTTTCCTTGTAAACTTTCTGGAAGTTGACCTTGTTCGTTAATGTAGGAAATAGAGTCCAAGCTTGCTAAGGTGGGAATTTCGGCTTGAGTTGTCATTTTTAGAGAATATTTGAAAGAATTTACGTTTGAGAAATTGAACAGAGTTTTATTAACTTTCAACGAGGCGATAAATCGCACATAAACGACTGGGTTGGAATATTTTTGCTTGAAACATAAAGTTAGGTGGAACGTTGACAATAATATGATCTTCAGATTCGTGATACTGTTCAAATTCCCTGGGCATTCCTTTCGGAGTTTGCACACTGTAGGGAATGGGTTGAAATAAAAGTTCGGTAAATTCTACCGCTTTTTCATTTACTTGTTGACTAACTTGATTGAGAAAACCTTGACTCGTGAGTAAGCCAAATAATGTGGTTTTTACTTGCGGATCGAGGATAAAATCAGCATCAAAATTTTCTACAATTCTTATACGCATTACACAATCACCTAACACTTGACAACCTGAACAAATGATGAAACAAACAAACCCTGAAGTCTGGCTTGCTATTTCTGCAAATGTCCCTAAGATCATCTTAGGACGATTGGGGACAGTTCCCAAGTGTTAAACAGAAATAAAAATGTGAAGTATTATTAAAAAAGACTCACAACGAAAAAAGCAGCCAGATGGACTGTATCCTGATTTCGTCATCAATTTGAGTGATCAGTCCCCGTTTAGGTTAGCATTGCTTTGTTACTGTTTGCTCTAGCGATCGCCATGCAGAATAGAGAAACGTCTTCAACACCCTCACAAACATCAACAGATTGGTGGAAAATCGCCGAATACAGTGCTGTTGTCGGTTCAACCATCGGTTCTATCGTTGCTGCTGCATGGTATAGGCAGATTTTATATGCTGCAACTCCAATCAGCGCCGCATTATGGTTAAATTTAATTAATCGACAACGGTTTGAACAACAAGTTCGACAGTATAGCGAATCTGCGATCGCCGATGTGCATACAGTTGTCCAATCTCTACAGGAACAGGTGCAAAATATACCTGCTGAACCGACTGAACTTGATCCCATTACTGAAGTTTTAACAGAGTTGCAGCGTGTGACCCAAAGTTTAGAACATGATGTGATTCGACAGCAAGATTGGGAAGTGATCAATGTCCGCATCAAACTCATAGAAGAAGCGTTAGAAGCGGTGAAACAAACTCCTGTTTCTGATCATGTCCCTCTGATTTCTGACTACTCTACAGATCCTCCTCCAGAGTCCGATCTTACTCCTTCTGCATCTTCTTCTCAGTCTTCTGAGCGCGACGAGAAACTCCATGTCAAAATTAATCAGCTTCATCGACAAATCGTAAAACTCGATCAGCAAAATCGAGATGTTGTCAAACCCTATCTGATCCGTTTAACGAAAGCTGTCGAACAACTACAAAACGCTCAAAAAAACTAATATTTTTCTTCTGAATTATTGAGAAATTTTACCTTTTTACTCAGACATTTTTCGAGCTTGTTTAACCATCTCAATTAGGGTATGATGAGCATCTTCCGAATTTTCTAGAGTGTGATCGAATGAAACTCGTAATGGGGTTGATTTGGCTTCCACTAAAGCCGTGATATCCATCCCTTCTGGGTCTATCGAAACCAGACGAGCAGAGGTGGCATTCGGAGTTTTAGCAAAGACTTTGGCATAGAGTAAAATAGCATTGGCGTGATCATCATTCATATGAGCGCAAATGCGATCGCTAATTTCCGGGGTAATCGGTTCTGCTGACATGGTTTGACTTCGCCTTACTTTTTGTTTGATCTAATAATACAACACTCACAAATAGAGCGCAAAAAATTTCCACATTTCCTTAGCGGCGATATTCATCTCCACAATCTCCAATGATTTGAAATAAATCCTGAGATTTGTCAGTTATTGTCTGAATCTTTTGATGATCTTCTGCATCTAAACTCAATTCAAACACATGAGCATTTTCTTTGAGATGTTCAGAAATTCCTAAACGCGCTCCGATCATTGTTCCAGCAACGGTTGGCTGGTCTAAAATATAACGAACAGCAACATTCGGAATCGTAACTTGATGTCTATCTGCAATAACTTTGAGGGTTTGTAGTAACTCCTGAAAAAGACTCCAACCGCCCCAACCATCAATCATATTTTTGTATTTTTTCAAGCTAACAGTTTCAAGCTTAAAATTTTGCGGTTCGGGCTGATTCAAATACTTTTCAGATAAAAATCCTCCACACAAAACCCCATAAGGTAAGAGTTTAATCTCCTGTTTTTGACAATATTCAACCATCTGATTGAGAGGGCGACGATCTACTAAAGAAAACTGCACTTGATTAGAAACAATCTTCATCCCATTTTCAACAATAATTTTTAAATGTTCAGTATCAAAGTTAGTTAAAGCCAGATGTTTGATCTTCCCTTCAGTTTGCAATTGGCTCATGTGTTGGAGCGCGTCTAAATAACTTTTATCGCGATAGTCCCACCAATGAAACTGTAATAAATCGAGGCTTTCTACCCCCATGCGTTGACAAGAGATATCAATATTTTTCTCCACAACAGATCGGGTCATTTTACCGGGTCGAGGCACCCATTTTGTAAAGGCTTGTAGGTTAGATAAAGCATCTTCACCCCGTTGATTAACCAGTTGTTTGCGAAACTCCCCAATAAAATCTTCAGCCGGGCCATAATGATCCGCAAGATCCCAGGTTGTATAGCCTGCATCGAGATACTTAAACATACTATCAATTGCCGATGAGGGGTTAATGCGTCCGTGAGAACCGGAAACTTGCCACATCCCATTTAAAATGCGACAGATGTTTAAATCATCCGTAAATTGATAGCGACTAGACGACGATAGGATCATGTTCGTTTGTGATTTCAAAAACACACTCTCTAGTTTAAGGAAAAATTGCCCCTAATTTTCAGGGGAGGTCGGGAGATGAAAATTAGGGTCACGGGTTACGTTAAAGACTGTTTCCCAAGATACAGTTAGCTAGCATACAATGATTAAATCGACTTAAAGCGAGTTTGAGGCTACATCAACCGATGTCAAAGACCTCGGAAGCTTTATCGAGAGTCACCAGACTTCTAGGAGTCTGATCGACGTTGCAATAATTCTTTACAATTGTTAAAAGTAATATGTATAACTCAAGTCTATGATCCCAATCCAACCGTGAACTTGAGCTAAGGATATTATCAAACCCACTAAAATAATAGATGATGTCCACTAAAAGCCCTATAGATTCTCGAAAACCAATAATAGATCAACCATCGATAGACCCAATACAACAAGAGGAGAGTGGACGATCTGTGTTCCAACGCTTAAAACAAGACTTCAAAAATGACCTGATCGCAGGCTTGTTAGTCGTTATCCCCCTGGCGACGACTATCTGGTTAACAATTACCATCGCCAGTTCGGTGATTGAGTTTTTGACGCGAATTCCTAAACAGGTCAATCCCTTTGATGGGCTGCATCCAATTTTAGTCAATTTACTCAATGTCGTTGTTGGATTAGCTGTTCCTCTACTCGGAATTTTGTTTATTGGGTTAATGGCCCGTAATATTGTCGGTCGGTGGCTCCTTGATTTTGGTGAACAGGTACTCCAAGCAATCCCTCTAGCAGGTTCAGTCTACAAAACCCTTAAACAACTGTTAGAAACCCTACTCAAAGACTCTAACGATAAATTTCGTCGTGTCGTTCTCGTCGAATATCCCCGTCAGGGAATTTGGACACTAGCTTTTGTAACGGGGAATGTCAGTGAGGAAATCCAAACCTTGATGAGTCAACCCATGATTAGCATTTTTATTCCCACAACTCCCAACCCCACGAGCGGATGGTATGCTGTTGTTCCGATTAATGATGTGATCAACCTTTCGCTAACCGTTGAAGATGCTTTTAAAATCATCGTATCGGGAGGAATAGTGAACTCAGTCTCACCGACCAAACCCACCCAGACCCCTCCGGTCAAACAAGAAAAGCTCGAACGTTTCATCCCAAACGAGAACCGACTACAACCTGTACCATTAGATGAAGAAGGATTAAAATGAACCCGTGAGTCTGTTTCTCCAAACTCAATTCAAAATGGAAAAATTTTAAATTCCATTCATTCTCAATTTGCTCGTTTAACACTACTATTTACTGGGGAATTCTATGCAAGCTCGTCGAAGCTCTCGTGAACTCGCTCTATTGGGAATTAGCCAACTCCCAACTGGCCCTGAAAAACTCGCCACTCAACAAATTCAAGATATCATGTTGGCTGTTGTCCGAACGCTGGCCAATGAAGGTCAAGAATCCTTAGAAACAGCCATGGTTGAACTGCAACGAGGAAGTGATCGGTTGATGGGAAGTCAATTTCGAGCCAACGATCTCCAAAGTGCTAGAGCCATGATCCAAGAAGCGATAGAACTGACACAAACGGCAATTAATCGTTTAGGAATTGCAGCAGAGTTTCCTGAACTGATTCAACTGGCTCGACAAGAAGAAGTTGCAGCTTATACTATCGAGATTTTAACAGAAGTTAATATTCATCGTACAGAAATTGATGAAGTTTTAAGTCAGGCGTTGGTAGATTGGCAAGTCAACCGTTTACCTCGCATTGATCGCGATATCTTAAGAATTGCGGTCACAGAATTATTGTACTTAGGAACTCAAGAGCAAGTCGCCCTCAATGAAGCGATAGAACTGGCAAAACGCTATAGCGATGAGGATAGCTATCGATTTATTAATGGTGTGTTACGACGTGTTCTTGATCAATTAAAAGCGGATGTAGTGGTGCAGAATTAGCCTTGATAGATGGGGAGTTCTCAACTCCTTAATTTTATTTTTATTCTAAAATTTGAAGTGCGAATAAATTGATCGGCTTTGATTCTAAATTTTTAGACTCTATTGATTAAACTTAAAATCAGTAAAATATTAAAATGCTACTATCGCTGCGGATTGATAATTTTGCACTGGTTGATCATCTCGATCTAGAACTGGGATTAGGTTTAAATGTTTTTACCGGAGAAACAGGTGCAGGAAAGTCTATTATTCTGGATGCTATTGATGCAGTTTTAGGCGGAAAAGTAGATCGCCGGGTCATTCGTACAGGGGCTAAACGAGCAATTTTAGAAGCGACTTTTGAAGTTGAACCTCTGATCTCAAGTTGGTTAGCTGAACAAGAAATAGATCTTGTTGATGGAACACTCGCCGTCTGTTCTCGGGAAATTACATTATCCGGTGGAAAACTTCGCACTCGTTCTCGTTTAAATGGCATTTTAATCAGTCGAAAACTATTAGATGAAATTCGCGATCGCTTTGTGGAAATCACCGCCCAAGGTCAAACGTTACAACTAAGTCAACCCGGTTTACAACGAGAATGGTTAGACCTCTATGGAGGGACGGATTTAATCGTTGCTAAACAATCTGTTGCTACGGCTTATACTCAAGCAAAACAAGCTCAAAATATCTTAGAAAATCGCCGTCAGTTTGAACAGCAACGTTTACAAAGATTGGATTTATTACAATATCAAACCCAAGAATTAGAAGCAGCAGAGTTAACCGATGCGGATGAATTAGAACAACTCAAACAAGAATCAATTCGCCTCAGTCATGTCGTTGAACTTCAACAACAAAGCTATAAAATCTATCAGGGATTGTATGAAAACGATGAGGGAAAAGCCGCCTCAGATCTTCTCTCAAAAGCGGAAAATATCTTAACCGATATGGTGGAATATGATCATAGGCTACAACCGATTTTAGCAATGGTAGAAGATGCGTTAGCCCAAGTCATAGAAGCCGGACGACAAATTAGCAGTTATGGTGAACAACTCGAATCTGATCCGCAACGACTCCAAGAAGTAGAAGATCGCATTCAACAGCTTAAACAAATTTGTCGAAAATACGGCCAAAATCTAGCCGAAGTGATTGCTTATTACCAAAAAATTCAAGCCGAACTCAAAGACTTACAAACAGGTGAACAGTCTCTCGAAGCCCTCGAAAAAGATTATCAACAAGCAACTAAAAAGTTAGTTTTAGCGTGTCAAAATTTAAGTCAACTTCGTCAAAAAACCGCTTCTAAACTCGAAACTCATTTGATCAAAGAACTCAAACCCTTAGCGATGGAAAAGGTAAAATTTCAAGTCGAAATACATCCCATCGAACCCACGATCACAGGTGCCGATCAAGTCGAATTTTGCTTTAGTCCGAACCCCGGTGAACCTCTACAACCTCTCGGTGAAATTGCATCCGGTGGAGAAATGAGTCGGTTTTTATTAGCATTAAAAGCTTGTTTTTCAGAAGTTGCAGGTTCAGGAACTTTGGTCTTTGATGAAATTGATGTCGGTGTTTCAGGACGAGTCGCCCAAGCTATTACCCAAAAGTTACATCAACTCAGTCAACGTCATCAAGTCTTATGTGTAACTCACCAACCTATTGTTGCTGCGATGGGAGATCGTCATTTTCATGTTGAAAAAGAAGTGATTGGTGATCAGATTTCTAACGGAGGATCAGAACAAAGAACCGTTGTTCGAGTCACTCAACTCAATAATCATCAACGCCGAGAAGAATTAGCACAACTGGCGAGTGGACGTTCGGCGACTGAAGCGATCGCCTTTGCAGAATCTTTGCTGACTCAAGCCGATTCTTTGCGGGAATTTCAGGCCAATTAACTGCATTTATATTATACAACAACTTTTAACTTGAGGGATTTTCGTCTAAATAACCCCCTGAAGTTTAAAACTCATATAAATCTTGTGTAAAAAATAATTCTCAATCTTCATTTTGTCCGGACTCTTAACTTTGGGTTAACTTTCATGCGATAACTTATCCTTTGTGAAATAAAAAACTATTCACATTACATCGAGTTGGGCTATCTTGACGAGAGACATTAGTTCGGATTTTTACGAAGTAATGCTCTCTTAAGTCTTGATTAAGAGAAATATCTGGAAATTGAGGGAGACTCCAATATGGCGACGGTTTTTACTGAGACTTTTGAAACGGATGGGAATGGAACGAGGTATACAACCTCAATTCCTGAATTTACTGATGGTTTTTCAGACTTTTTTATCCGTACAGATGGCAGTAATATTATTAGTTCCTACAACGTTTTCAATTCAGAAGGAAGCTTCTATTTTGCGGCTCAAGATATTGATGGAGAAGGTGCTGCGTCTCAGCAAACATTGACATTCTCAGGAATTGATATTACAGGTTTTACTAATCTCAACTTAAGCACATTGTTGGCTGAAGATGATGCTAGCGACGGCAATCAAGATTGGGATGCACCTGATTTTGTGTCGTTTGAATATCAAATTGATAGTAGTGGCTTCACAAATTTATTAGCGATTGAAAATGATGGGAGTACATTCAACTCAGCACCCTTTCGAGATACAGACTTCGATGGAACAGGGGATGGAACAGAAGTAACAGAAGTGTTCTCTACTTTCTCCGGTGCGATCGCTGGAACAGGTTCTATCCTAGACCTTCGCATTACCTTTGACCTCGACTCTGGTGATGAGGATATCGCAATTGATAATATTCAAATTACGGGTGATAGCGGTGGCGGTGGCGGTGGAACAACCCTTAGTATTGCTGCTACTGATGCAAACAAAACCGAAGGAGATGCAGGAACTACACCTTTCACCTTCACCGTAACTCGTTCTGGCGACACCACAGGTACAACTTC
>Ga0207419_1000251_pt1 | contig 44999 bp, 30 predicted proteins | sample ElkSloMetagenome_4_FD_184723 | JGI IMG/M metagenome (GOLD analysis project Ga0207419, IMG submission 184723) | Hot spring microbial communities from Elkhorn Slough, Monterey Bay, USA - MD2A (version 2) | ecosystem: Environmental > Aquatic > Marine > Intertidal zone > Estuary: Microbial mat ...
CCCAAAGCATATCTTTTTCAACTGGTGAGGGTTCTATGACCAAAATAGTGGTGTGGTTTTCAGCTCCCGTAGCATCCATAGTAAGCCCACCACTTTCGGATTGCTTTTGTTTTTCTGGGTCATTGGTGGTGAGATCTGGTGAAATAATAGTCCACGTTTCTCCTTTATCTGTTGATTTGTGTACAAATTGACTGCCAAAGTAAATAGTGCTATTGTCAAAGGGATCTATATTAATCGCAGCATTCCAATTAAACCTCAGTTTTACATCTGGATTAGGGTGTGTGGGGCGAACGCTATAATTATTTCCAGTTTTCCAATCATAACGGCTTACATAGCCTTGCTGGCTCATAGACCAACCATAACGTGAATTGTCTCTGTCTGGGATGACATCAAATCCATCACCAAAACTTATTTCTTGCCAATAGCTGTTACGTATACCTTGTGATTTCCATACGTATGCAGGACCACGCCAGGATCCATTATCTTGCATACCACCATAGACATTATATGGAAACTCATTATCTACAGCAATATGGTAAAACTGTGCTACAGGCAAATTACCAATAAACCGCCAGGTTTTCCCACCGTCTTTGGTAATATTTAGTCCTCCATCATTGCCATCTATCATAAAACTACCATCTTCAGGATGTATCCACCAGGCGTGATGATCTGGGTGAACACCATTGTTTGCACCATAGGCCGGCATAAGTTGAGAAAAACTTTTACCACCGTCTTCAGACACATTTACGTAAGTAAAAATTGAATAAACACGATTTTCATTTTCGGGATCCACATAGATTTCAGAGTAATAGAATGGCCTATTGCCAATATCGCTCTTGTCATTAATTTTCTTCCAATTAAAACCACCATCAACGCTTTTATATAGCGCATTTTTTTTAGACTCTACTAAGGCGTAAACGATATTTGGTTTATTTCTAGCCATGGCTACTCCTATACGGCCTAACGGTCCTTTAGGAAACCCGTCGTCTTCGGTAACTTTTTTCCAAGTTTCGCCACCATCAATGGTGATATGAAGCCCAGAGCCTTCGCCACCCGAATTAAAAAACCAAGGTTCGCGCTTATGTTCCCAAAGTGCCGCAATAAGTTTGTTAGGATTGCTAGGATCCATTATGAGGTCGGCAACGCCAGTTTTATTATTTGCGAATAAGATTTTATTCCAGGTTTTACCACCATCAGTCGTTTTAAAGATCCCGCGTTCTGGATGTTCTCCCCATGGAGAACCTATAGCGCCCACATAAACAATGTCTGGATTTGTGGGATGAATAATAATACGGTGGATATGTCTGGTCTTCTCTAATCCCATGGATTTCCACGTTTTACCACCGTCTAAAGACTTGTAAACCCCATAACCACCATTGAGGGAATTTCTAGGATTTCCTTCTCCTGTACCTACCCATATTACACTAGGATTAGATTGTTGTATTTTAACGGCACCAATTGATGCGGTTACTTCTTTATTAAAAATGGGGTCCCATTTTATACCTCCAGATGTAGATTTCCAAAGTCCGCCAGAAGCTGTACCAACATACATAACATCTGGGTCTTCTGTAACCACATCAATTGAAGTAACACGACCCGACATGCCAGCGGGGCCAATATTTCTAGGAGTCATGTTTTCTATGAGTTCCATGGGAAGTTCTTGTGCAAATAGTGCGCAAATGCTTAGAAGCATGATAAGGGAAAAAAATCGTTTCATTTTATTAGGGTTAGTTTACTGCAGCTAAAATTAAGGAAAACTTAAGTGCAAAATCTAAAAGAGATGTTAATGCTTGTTACAGCGCTTTAAAAAGAACTATTTTTATAGTGCCATGAAGAATGAAAATAACCGATCTGGCTTTATATTTAAAACGTATGAAGCTCCTGACCAGTCACCTTTCGAAAAACTCTTTGAAATATTTAAAGAGTTAATCACCTACACCTCTGGAGACTTCGATGAGGCCATAGATTGGCTCCGTCAACTTGATGAAGAGTACCATCTTACCACACCAGAATACACCATTGATGATTTTATTGAAGATTTAAAAAATAAAGGCTATATACGCGAAGAATTTGATGAAGATGGAACAGGTGACGACGAAGGTAAAGGAAAGTTGTCTATTACCGAAAAGACAGAACGAGCCATCCGCAAACAAGCGCTAGAACATATTTTTGGTAAAATAAAACGAAGTGGTGCTGGTAACCATAGAAGTAAAGGTACCGGAATTGGCGATGAGCACACCGGCGAATTTAGAGCGTATCGCTTTGGCGATGCATTAGAGAAAGTCTCAATGACCGAGAGTTTACGTAACGCTCAAATTAATCATGGAGTGGGTGATTTTAATCTCACAGAGGACGATCTCGTGGTAGAAGAAACCCTCCATAAAAGTCAAATGAGTACGGTTTTAATGATTGATATTAGCCATAGCATGATTTTATATGGAGAGGATAGAATTACGCCAGCTAAAAAAGTGGCCATGGCATTATCAGAACTGATCATGACACGATATCCCAAAGATACCTTAGATATTTTGGTATTTGGAAACGATGCTTGGCCTATTAAAATTAAAGATTTACCGTATTTAAAAGTTGGGCCATACCATACCAATACGGTTGCTGGTTTGCAATTGGCTATGGATATGCTGCGACGCAAACGAAATACCAATAAGCAAATTTTTATGATTACAGATGGCAAACCGAGTTGTCTGCGCATGCCAGATGGGCAATATTATAAAAACAGCAATGGTTTAGATCCTTTTATCACTAATAAGTGTTATGCCATGGCCCAACAGGCAAGACGATTGCATATACCTATTACAACTTTCATGATTGCGGAAGACCCTTATTTAATGCGTTTTATAAGAGAATTTACACAGGCTAATAGGGGTAAAGCATTTTACACTGGATTAAAAGGCCTAGGTGAAATGATTTTTGAAGATTACGAAAACAATAGAAAACGAAGAATTAAAGGATAACTATGAACATAGAAACGATTACAACTTTAGGGAAGTTGAAAGCTGCAGACTACAAAAGCAAGTCTATTAAAGATGAGTTGAGAGATAATCTCATTGAAAATATTAAAAAAAATAAAACCTCTTTTGGTGGCATTCATGGTTACGAACATACCGTTATACCTGAGTTAGAGCGAGCTATTTTATCACGACATAATATAAATTTACTGGGCTTAAGAGGTCAGGCAAAAACCCGTTTGGCACGTATGATGGTGAATCTTTTAGATGAATACATACCTATTGTTGAGGGTTCTGAAATTAATGATGACCCCTTTGAGCCTATATCGCGGTTTGCGCAAGAGCGTATAGACAAGGAAGGAGATGATACACCTATAACTTGGATGCATCGAAGTGAACGTTTTGCTGAAAAATTGGCTACTCCAGATGTGACCGTAGCAGATATTATTGGTGATGTAGACCCAATTAAAGCAGCCAATCTTAAATTGAGTTATGCTGATGATCGCGTCATTCACTACGGCATGATTCCTCGTGCCAATCGTTGTATTTTTGTCATTAATGAACTTCCGGATTTACAGGCTAGAATACAAGTAGCGTTGTTTAATATTCTGCAAGAAGGGGACATTCAGATTAGAGGGTTTAAATTGCGATTGCCTTTAGATATGCAATTTATATTTACGGCCAACCCAGAAGATTATACTAATAGAGGTAGTATTGTAACGCCATTAAAAGACCGTATCGGTTCTCAGATTTTAACGCATTATCCCAATACCATTGAAACAGCACGTCATATTACATCTCAGGAGGCGCGTTTAGATGAATCGCAATCAGAATCCGTTTATGTACCAGATTTAGCTAAGGATATTTTAGAACAAATTAGTTTTGAAGCTCGAAACAGTGAATATATTGATGTTAAAAGTGGTGTAAGTGCTAGAATGAGTATTACCGCCTATGAAAATTTAATCAGTACTGCAGAACGCCGAGCGCTTCTTAATAGGGATAAACATACAACGGTACGTTTAACAGATTTTATGGGTGTTATTCCGGCCATTACAGGAAAGGTAGAATTGGTGTATGAAGGAGAACAGGAAGGAGCTGATTATGTGGCTAATATATTATTAGAAAGTGCTGTAAAAACTTTATTTCCTAAATATTTTCCTAAGATAGAAAAATTGCAAAAACAAGACGAAGAAACGCCTTATGATGAGGTTGTATCATGGTTTTTTAATAGCGACGATTTTCAGCTTTTAGATGAAGATAACGATGAAACTTATCAAAATAAATTAGATGCTATTACTCCATTAGATACCTTGATAGCAGATTACCAACCCGAGATTGATCAAAGCGATGTTTATTTCGAAAAAGAATTTATTCTTTGGGGATTAGTTCAATTTAAAAAGCTCTCCAAATATAAATTTACTGAGGGGACCCAATTTAAAGATCCTTATGGAAGCTATATCAGTGGATTGTAATTAACTTATTTAGTTGCTTTTATGACGTTTCATTTGTTTAGGCTTAAGCCATAGCCAAAATCCTGTAAAAGATAAAAATAGCAATGATAATCCTACTAAAGTAGAATAGGCCAACTTGGTGGGTTCTTGTTTGGCATTGAAAAAATAGTCTAATATGGAGCCGTCATGAATCATTTCTATGACATCTGCTGTTCTCGTACTTTTAGAAATCACCTTTCCAGTATAACAATCTATTTGTAGTTCGGTAAAATGGGTTTCAAATCTGACTTTTGCAATGCCTTTTCTAGGTCGGTAATCTATACGATTAATTGTTGTATCTAGCCCTAAATTATCAATATAGTGTTTGGCGTTACTTTCTATAGTATTAAGACTAACAAGTGGTGTTTTTAAAACAGAAGCCTTTTGAGATTGTGGTTTTAACCCGAGTTCGGCTTTCCAGGTGAGCAATATCCCAGTAATGCTCATGAGTACAATAAACACCAAAAAAGGGATGGCTATAAACCGATGAGCCTTGCGGTGCCAGCGCGTTGATTTTGCTAATTTTTTCTTTTTTTTCTTCAAATTTAATTAAAGTATAAGATTAGGGATTCGAGTTAAAGCGAAAATATATGACGGTAGCCTTATACAGATGTCACATTGATGTAGAAATTACGATCTACCTTAAGCGTTTGAGATGAAAAGGGCATCGTTTGCCATTTCGCTGTAGGCTTTATCCATTTATAAGTGCCATCTATTTCTATTTTAATCGGCATATCAAAACCACTTACATGGTTAACATACCTGAACTTGAGTTGGCCGTTTTCTATTTTATATTCTAAAGTGGGTATTTCAGTGGATCTTAAGTACTGATTAAAAAAAGGTTTCAAGTTCATTTGCGTTGCTTCACTTAAAAAATTTTCAATTTGTTTGCTGCTCACCGTTTTATGGTAAAATGTGCTGTTTAAATCTCTTAAAATAGTTCGCCATTTATCATCATCATCAACTAATTGTCTTAAGGTATGTAACATGTTAGCACCTTTATAATACATATCACTAGAACCCTCTTGATTTACGTTATAGGAACCAATAATAGGTTTATCGTTTTGAATGTTTTTTCGCGTGCCTATAACGTAATCTGCAGCAGCTTTTTTGCCGTAGTAATAATCTAAGAAGAGGTTTTCAGAGTAGGCCGTAAAGCCTTCATGTATCCACATATCTGCAATATCTATATTGGTGATATTGTTAGCAAACCATTCGTGTCCGGCTTCGTGTATAATAATAAAGTCAAATTTTAAGCCCCATCCGGTACCAGATAGGTCTCTACCTAGGTAGCCCTTTTTGTATTGATTGCCGTAAGTAACAGAGCTTTGATGTTCCATACCAAGGTAAGGTACTTCTACCAATTTAAAACTGTCTTCATAAAAGGGATATGGCCCAAACCAATGCTCAAAGGCTTCCATCATTTTTGGGGCATCTTTAAACTGCTGTTTGGCTTTCTCTAAATTGTAAGAGAGCACCCAGTAATCCATATCTAGTGGTCCTTTCTCGCCATTATATACTTCAGAAAAATGCACGTAGTCACCAATGTTTACATTGACACCATAATTGTTTATTGGATTAGACACAAACCAGTGCGAGGTGACTTGTTCACCTGCTTTTTCTAATGACCGCAATCTACCATTAGAGACGTTCATTAGACCTTTAGGATGGGTAACACTAATAAGCATGCTATCTACCTCGTCGTACATATGATCTTTATTAGGCCACCAGACACTGGCGCCAAGACCTTGGCAAGAAGTCGCTATAAAATGCTTTCCGTTTTGGTCTTTTTTCCATGAAAAACCACCATCCCAAGGGGCCATTTTTGCAACTCTAGGATGGCCTTGGTAATATACTTTGATGGTTTGTAGAGCCCCTTGTTCTTTGGTGGTATTTAGGGTTATAAAATAGGCATTACCCTCTCTTTTAAAAGCACAAGTTTGCTCATTTTGAGTGACTTTGGTAATGTTCATCGGCTCTTGCAAATCAATTTGAAGAACCTTCTTTGGAGTAAGCACTTTAAATTGAATGGTATTGACACCTTTAATGAATTGTTCATCTGGCTCTACCTCAATATCAAGATGATAATAGGTTAGATCCCACCATTCGCGTTCTGGTGTAATACTGCCGCGAAGCGTATCTTGTCTTGTAAAGGTTGATTTTTCTTGAAGCAGCTGTGCATTAACTACCAAGCCTAAACATAAACCGCAAATTAAAAGTGTGCGTTTCAAGCGTTAATGAATTTTAAGTTTAATATATTTTAAAAATAAGGCACTTCCCAAAACAAGATTGAAGCCTAAATACAAAGATCCAAAAATGAGAAGTTGATGATAATTAGAATTTGTCTCAGTAAATTCGGATAATTCTGAAATTAAAGCCAAAGCCATGAAAAGTGTAAGACCAATTAAACCAACCGCAAATAATAAACCAAGTGTGCTTTTATTAGTTATTGTGAGGTAAATCGCCGTAGCTAGTAAGCCTATAGCAAAAGGATTAAGTAATTGTGCTGTTAATATCCAATAATAAATAATAGAGCCTAATAGTAAAAGCTCAGAACTATTTCTTTTTATAGACCATTGGTTTAAAATCATATTACCTCATTATTGTATTTGGAAAAACCACAACACTTTCAAGGCCATTCTCATTAACAGCAGCTACACCAAAGTAATAGTTATCAATAACAATACCTTCTAGGGTGAACTCGGTAACATCACCAACAAAACGATGATGATCCCAGGTTGGTGAGGTCGTGCTACGCCAGTAAATTTTATAGCCTTTGGCACCATTGACTTCATTCCAACTTAGCTTTACTGAAGGCTCTACAATACCACCAATGCCAACTTGGTCTGGCGCCGGTGGTGCCCAAGCTAAACTCGCTAAGGTTATTGCATTTACAGCAGTTAGTTTTTTGCAATAGCCAAAATTGACATGCTCAAAGGTATCCCCATAATCAATGCCATTTTCCGTACGGATGTCTTGATGTTGCTGTGTGTAATTTTCGTGGGCTTCCATTATTCTAATACCTGGAAAACCAACATCATTAAACGGTTTATGATGTCCGCCGCGACCAAACCTATCTAGGCGATAAACCATCATAGGATTCATTTCTGGCATATACATTTTAGTGGTTTTATAAACATATCTCGCCAGTTGCCGAGAGGTGCCATCTACTTCACCACCATAATAACGCCTTACTGTAGCTTGTCTAGCAAGTTGGTTAGGATCTGTAATGGATGTGGTTATGGGTTCGGAGAATATTCTAAATGTACGGTTATCTATAACACCGTCTACGCCTTCAATATTTCCTATCATATCATTATTAATAACACCAATAATGTCCCAATTGTTTGCTAAGGCATATTTACTCATACCTTGGCCGCCAAAAAGCCCTTGTTCCTCACCAGATAGTCCTAAATAAACAATACTATTTTCGAATTCAAACTGAGATAACACACGTGCTGCCTCAATAGTTCCTGCCATTCCTGTGGCGTTATCATTAGCACCAGGTGAATCTGATGTGTAGTCTGTAGGGTTAGAAACTCTAGAATCTATGTCGCCACTCATGATGATAAAGCGGTTGGGATAGGTTGTACCTCGCTGAATGGCAACGACATTAACAATATTTACATCTTTTATGATACGTTGATTGGTGCCTTTTTCGTAAAAGTTGTTTTGAAAAAACACCTCTAAACAGCCGTCACAGTCCTTTGAAATATTATCAAATTCTCTTTTAATCCATCGTCTGGCAGCACCAATACCTCGTGTAATCGAAAGTGTATCGCTTAGGGTGTGTCTTGTACCAAAATCAGCTAAAGTTTTAACATCCGCTTTAAGACGTTCTTCTGAAACGGCTTCAATGATATCGTACAACTTAGGGTTGTTTTGTGAAAAGCCTAAAGTAAACAGCAACAGCGCCGAGGCTATAATTAAAATTTTTTTCATTGTTTTTTATATTGAAAGGGCTTAAAATTACAATTTTGAATACTTTACAACCCTAAAAATCTGTTAATAGATTATAATTTTTGAAGTAAAGATCTTACTTGTTTTGGACCTTTAATTTGGTATCTAGCTTTGGTTTTGGTGTAACCTACCTTTATGGTAATGGCCTCTTCTGGTGCTGCGTCAAACATGTATTCGTCCGTCCAGTTGTCACCAATAATTAAAATCTGGTCATAATCTTCTTTCCTAAATAATTGGGTAGCAGCTCTACCTTTATTGACATTGCTACTTTTAATTTCTATGACTTTATTTCCTTCTTGAATGGACAAATCGTTATTAGCAACTAAACTGGTTAAAACCGTATTTAACTCTATGGTTCTTATTTGTGCCAATTCTGGATCTGCCGTTCTGTAATGCCAAGCTAATGAATATTGCTTTTCTTCTATAAAAGTACCAGGTGTGCGGTCTACAAATGTATCTAATATGGGTTTAATGTTGGTCATCCAATCTGTGTTTAAAACTTCGAGCGTAGACCATTTTTCATCTTCTCTTAAATGTACACCGTGATCTGTGATGATATTATAGGGTTTATCACGAAACCACTTCTCTAAAGTTTCTTTATCTCTCCCGCTAATGATATATAAATTGGTAGAATCATCTTTGTGCAAATGGTCTAATATGGATTTGAGTTTTTCGTCGGGTTTTGCTTCCTGAGGATTGTCCTTAAACCCTACCAAGGTTCCATCGTAATCTAGAAGAATGAGTCGTTTTTTAGCGCTCCTTAAATTTTCAGTGACACGAGATGCTTCCTTGTCATCTAATTTTTTAGAAATCACTATTTCTTGCATTTGATTAGTAGCTTCTAGAGCCTTTAAAAATTCAGAGGCCCATTTCTCTACATCATAGCGTTTTAATCGTTTCTGAAGAATTTGCATTCTGCTTTCTTGTTCTTCCTTAGGCATATTTAAGGCCCGTTTTAAAGCATGTGCAAAATCCTCAAAACTATTAGGATTTATAAGTAGTGCTTCATTCATTTCTTTAGCAGCACCTGCCATTTCGCTTAAAATGAGAACACCGTCTTTATGGGTTCTGGTGGCGACGTACTCTTTAGCTACCAAATTCATGCCGTCTCTTACTGGGGTTATTAAAGCCACGTGAGATGAGGTATAGAGATCAATGAGGTTTTCAAAAGGAAGAGATCTGTAAAAGTACCAAATCGGTGTCCAGCTCACCGTGGAAAATTCACCGTTAATTCTCCCAACCAGTTCATCGGTTTCACGCTTAAGTTTTTGGTATTGTGGTACACCAGAGCGCGATGGAACGGCCAACATTATAAGTCTGACTTTCTCTTTATATTCTGGAAATTTATTGAGAAAATATTCAAAAGCTTTTATGCGGTTAGGAATACCTTTGGTGTAATCTAAACGATCAATAGATAAAATAAATTTGGTGTCTTTATCTTCGGTAAGATGTGTGTTTAAACGCCTTTGTAAGTCCGATATTTTCGTCTCAGGATCGTTGTGTTTTTCTGAAGCCTTATGAAATTTTTTATAATCTATACCCATTGGAAATGAATCCACCTTTATAACCCTGTCGTAATAGCTAATTTCATTAAATTTCACATCCAATCTTAAAATACGCTTTATAGAACTCAGAAAATGACGTTCATAATCGTAAGTATGAAAGCCTATAAGATCTGACCCAAGCATGCCTTCTAAAACCTCATCACGCCATGGGAAGGTTCTAAAAATTTCGTAAGATGGATAAGGAATATGAAGAAAAAAGCCAATCGTGGTATTGGGTTTTTTCTCTTTTATGAGTTGAGGTAGTAATAATAATTGGTAATCATGCACCCAAACCGTGTCTCCATCATTAATTTCTTTAAGAACCACCTTTGCAAATTTCTCATTAACGCGCTTGTAGGATTCCCAGTATTCTGTTTCAAATTCAGTGTACTCTAAAAAGTAATGAAAGAGCGGCCAAAGTGTTCTGTTACTAAAGCCCAGATAAAAATTAGTTATGTCATCTTCTGTTAGGTTCACGGACCTGCACTGGGCAGCTTCAACTTTTTCATCCACCTTTGGTTTTAACTCAGGGTCCAATTCTTCATCGGTAATACCAGACCAGCCTATCCAAACACCATCGCCCTCAGAGTGTACTGATTTTAAACCTGTAGCCAACCCGCCTACACTAGGTGTCACTTCTATGCTATTGTTGTCTATAGATATTTGAAGGGGCAGCCTATTAGAGACAATAATTGTTTTATTATTCATAATTTGTTGTCAGGTTTTAAGTTTTTCGTTAATTTAAAAAATTCACAACTCAAACGAGAATTTTAAATAAGATTTTAATGAACAATCTGGATTACGGTATTATAGGAAACTGCATAAGCTCTGCATTAGTTTCAAAATTTGGCTCTATAGATTGGTGTTGCTTACCAGAATTTGATTCTTCATCGGTTTTCGCAAAAATATTAGATAACGATAAGGGCGGGCATTTTGGGTTTATTGTAGACGACAGCTATGACATCTCACAATATTATATAGATCGCACGGCAATTTTAGTGACGCGTTTTAGTAACGGTATAGATATTTTTGAAGTTCACGATTTTATGCCGCGCTATCATAAGACCGACACAAAATACCAATCTCCACCAGAAATTATAAGGTATATTAAATATATTTCGGGCAGACCGTGTTTTAAAGTAGAGTATCAGCCTAAATTAGAGTATGCAAGCGGTATTACACATACCTACGTAAAGGATGAATTTGTAGTGAGCCTAACCCATGGCAATAAGTTCGATACCATTTTTCTCTACACCAATTTTGACAAAAAAAAGGTCATTAATTCAGAAGAAATTATTCTAACAGAGGATGGTTATTTTTTGCTGGGATATCATGAAAAAGTGTTTAGAATGACTGTAGATAATGCGTTTTTAGAACATCAACGCACTAAAGTCTATTGGCTCAATTGGATAGATAGAACCACTAAACATCAATTATACAATAAGGAAATCTTACGCAGTGCCATTACCTTAAAATTATTAAGCTACGATAAAACAGGTGCTGTTCTTGCTGCCGCGACCACATCCTTACCAGAAACCATTGGTGAGGTACGCAATTGGGACTACAGATTTTGTTGGATTAGAGATGCCTCTATGGTAATTAAGGTTTTAGCAGAATTAGGTCATCGCGGTGCGGCACAGCGATACCTTCAATTTATTATAGATATTATACCAGATAAAGATGAGAAACTGCAGATTATGTATGGTATTAATAAAGAAAAAAAATTAACGGAGGTAACTTTAGACCATCTAGATGGTTATGAGAATTCTAAACCTGTAAGAATAGGGAATGCGGCTTATAAACAACGTCAAAATGATATATACGGCATTTTAATGGATGTCATTTCACAACAATTTGAAAAATTCCCCGTAGATCAGGAAAACACAGAACGCCTTTGGACTATAACCAAGGGTATTGTTTGGGTGGTTAATAAACACTGGAAAGAGCCCGACAAAGGCATTTGGGAATTTAGAACCGATGATAGACATTTCACCTTTTCTAAAGTGTTGTGTTGGGTAGCTGTTAATCGTGCCATTAAAGTTGCAGAAAAATTATGCAAACACAGAAAGATAAATAAATGGTCTGTTATTGAAGCTGAAATCAAAGAAGATATTCTTGAAAATGCTTGGAATGATAAGGTAAAAGCCTTTACACAATCTTACGGTAGTAATTATTTAGATGCGGCAGTGTTGCTTATGGAAAACTATGGATTTATAGATGCGAAAGATCCAAAATATGTGAGTACAGTTTTAGCTATTGAAAAATCACTAAGTCATGAAGGATTAATGTACCGCTATAAAAATGAAGATGACTTTGGTTTACCATCATCGTCTTTTACCATTTGCACGTTTTGGCTTATAAATAGCCTTTTTAAAATAGGTGAAAAGCGTAAAGCCAAACATATGTTTGATCAATTGTTGTCCTACAGCAACCACTTAGGCTTATTTAGTGAAGATATTGATTTTAAAACCAAGCGATTATTAGGAAATTTTCCGCAAGCGTATTCACATTTGGCCTTAATAGAGACCGCTATAAATTTATCTGAAATCACAGAAGAAGAAGGTATTAAATACTCTATTGCCCAAGACACTTAATATTTGACGAGCTGAGATTTTCAATCTCTTACAGACTTCGCGCTAGGGTAAAATCGTATTTCTCTAAAATTTTCTTATATTAGAGATAACCATGTAATATATTTATGTCAATCACTTATCTCGCTGATTTTTACGCGGCAATGCGTTTATTGCGTGAAGTTAGATGTCGTATAATTTCTCAATCTACTACAGCTAAGTCCATAATAAATCCCAATGATTTAAATGAGTTAATCACTATAGAAAATAAATTAAAAGCTATTGCCAAACACAACGGCTTATTTATAATTAAAACGCATCAGGACGATAATATTTTTATTGAGCTAGACTATGAACTCGGCGAAATAAAAAAGGATGATATTTATCTAAATCTTGGTGAGAAAGCCTTATTTAAACATTTAGAGAATATTCATGACAATTTTAAAGAAGAACTTGAGGCGGGACTTCAATTTTTAAAACCGTATACGTTTCATCACTTTATTACAGACAGAGATGGCACCATTTCTAATTATTGCGGACGCTATCAAAGCTCTATTCAATCTGTTTATAACGCCTTATTTCTTTCGGCTTTTACAACAACTGTAAAAGAAAAAAGCATTATTATCACTTCGGCTCCACTACAAAATATTGGTTTGATAGATATATCGATTCAACCACAAAAAGATTTTATTCTGGCAGGCTCAAAAGGCAGAGAGTTCGTTGATGAAAATGGAAAGAAATATGCATATCCTATAGATTCAAAACAACAGAAAAAATTAGATGAATTAAATGAAGCCATTGAGCAATTATTAGGTAAAGCCAAATTCTCTTCATTTCGATATATTGGCTCAGGCCTACAATACAAATTTGGACAAACAACACTAGCGCGACAGGATAAAAATAATGCCATCCCAAAGCAAAAATCTCAGACATTAAAAACCGAAATAGAACAACTTTTACAGAGGTTAGACCCCTCTAAAAGTATTTTTAGATTAGAAGATACGGGTAAAGATCTCGAAATTATGCTTACCGTAAAAACAGATGATGATAAGAATAAGGTTGAAGATTTTCACAAAGGTCACGGTATAGAATTTATGAGCAGAACACTAGATATTAATATGGACGAAAAAACAGTCTTAATTTGTGGTGATACTGCTTCAGACTTGCCCATGTTAGAAGCAGCTATGGCTGCTAACGCCAATACGGTCGGAATTTTTGTAACAACAGATGAACAACTCAAAAAGGAGGTAAAAAGGATATGCCAAAATTCGCTAATTGTTTCAACCCCAGATATTCTTGTAGCCTTATTATATTTATATTCTAAAGCATAAAACACTATGAGTTTTTCTCACCTTATTATTCAACTCAACAATGTGAGTCATTATGATCCCGAAAATTTGATGGATTTTTTTCGGAAGTATCATACCCCGACTTATATTTTTTTTAGAGAAAAGCCTAATTTAAAAATCATCAAACGCATTGAGACCTTACCTCATGTTCAGATCTTTGAAAGTATTAGTCCACTGGAGATCATCGATAAGATTAATAGGGATAAAATTCTTATACGAGATGAAACTGCTGTAATAAGCGATGAACCAGATACGATAGGTTATTTTAGAGCCCATGGTATGGGCTATTTAATAGGTTGTGGGCGAGACGATAAAATATTTTATGAACAGTGTGCAGATACTTGTATAACTAACCTTTTAGATTTAGAAATTGATGAAGTAAGTCATTGGTTTTCTCATAAACTTAATGAAGAATCTTGGCGTTTAACTTATCGTTATTACAATGAAAATGAAGAAAAACTTAGGGAAACCATGACCACTATTGGCAATGGTTTTGTTGGGCATAGAGGCGCTTTAAGTTTTATGAAAGCCAATGAAGACGAACATTATCCAGCCACCTACGTAGCAGGATTGTTTAATAAAGTAGGTACTAAAATTGCAAATAAAGTTATAGATAATAATGATTTTGTAAACATCCCGAATGCATTTTTGGTACGTTTTAAGTTCGCTCAAGATGATGATTTTTGGACTTTAAATGCTCTGAAAATTAAGGGTTACCAGCACACACTTGACATGAAAACTGGTGAGGTGTTTAGGTATATGCTTTTAGAGCATGATGACGGGCGTCAGGTTAAGTATACTTGCAGGCAATTTGCGTCTATGGAGCAAATGCACCTATTAGCTCAGAAGATTACTATTGAAGCTGTAAATTTTAGTGACACTCTTGTTGTATTATCTTCTATAGATGGACAGGTTGTTAATTATGGTGTAGAACGCTACAGACAATTAAATAGTAAGCACCTTAAACTAAATACAGTGGTCGCAGATGAAGGGCGTTTACACCTTCAGGCCGAAACAACATCATCAAAAGTAAAAATAGATCTTCACGTTTGTCATTCTAATCACTTAAAGGCTTATTCAAACGAACAGGAGAGTCCTGAAGAAGTATCTTTAGTCTATAAAAAGGATTTAAACACTAAAAATTCGTTTGAAATAGAAAGAACCATCTATATACAAACATCAAGGAACGTGATAGGGGCAGAAAATGAGATAAGATTTAGGCCTTATAGTGATGTGTTATCTGACTCTAAGGATGCTTGGTCTGAGATATGGAACCAAATTGATATTCATATCAAAGGTGACCGATATTCGCAAGAATTAGTGCGTTTGCAGATGTATCATTTACTTTGTTCGGCATCACCTCATAATGTAAAACTAGATGCGGCCATGACCGCCCGTGGACTCCATGGTGAGGCTTATCGCGGTCATATTTTTTGGGACGAAGTGTATATAATGCCGTTTTATTTTAAACATTTTCCTGAAGTAGCCAAGTCATTACTTATGTACCGCTACCGGAGGCTTGATGCAGCACGAAAAAATGCTCAGAAGAATAATAAGGAGGGTGCATTAATACCTTGGCAGATTGCAGACACGGGTGAAGAGGAAACCCAAGAGATTCATTATAATCCTATGTCGCAAGAATGGGATCCAGATCTAAGTCGTAATCAGCGCCATGTAAGTATTGCTGTAGCTTATAACATTATAAATTATTATCGGCATACAGAAGATGAAGGATTTATAGGTAGAGAAGGAGGGGAGATACTTTTAGAAATTGCACGTTATTGGGCCTCTAAAGTCACTTACAACAAGGAGGACGATCGCTATCATATTTGTCGTGTGATGGGTCCAGATGAGTTTCATGAAAAGTACCCAGAAAATTCAATAAAAGATGGAGGTATAGACAACAACGCTTACACCAACCTTATGGTGTCATGGCTCTTGCATTACGTTATTAGCTTATTGCCAAAAATCGAATCTGCTACAAAGGATAGCGTAAATTTTTCTTCTTCTAAAGAACCAAGTTTGTGGTTAGAAATTGCTAACAAATTATATCTGAGTATAAAAGGTGATATTTTAGAACAATTTGAAGGCTATTTTAATTTAAAGGAAATTGATTTAGAAGCTTATGAAAAGCAGTATGACGATATAGGTCGTATGGATCGTATTCTCAAATCTGAAAATGATTCACCAGATCAATATAAAGTAGCTAAACAAGCCGATACCCTCATGTTATTTTATCTATTAGAACCAGAAAATATAAAACAGCTCATAGAGAACTTAGGATATGAGGTCTGTGAGGCGTCCGAATTACTACGGCGTAATTATGACTATTACGTAAAAAGAACAAGTCACGGTAGTACGCTAAGTTATATTGTACATGCTTATTTATTAGATAATATTCCAGGAAGAGAAAAACAGCTTTGGAAGTGGTTTCAATTATCCTTAAGAAGCGATGTGGATGATATTCAGGGGGGAACCACTGAAGAGGGCATCCATTGTGGTGTTATGGCCGGAAATATTAATTTAATATATAGTGGTTTTGCTGGTTTAAAAATGGGGAATCCTATCCAGCTACAACCTAAATTGCCTAAACATTGGCAACTCTTAAAATTTAAAATTACGTTTCAAAATCACAACTACGAATTTAAGATTTTAAAGGATAGGATAGAAGTGACCACTAACAAAACGCATAAGAATAGTATAATATGTAATGGAGACAAGTACAGTTTTGAAAATGACACTGCTATTCGAATAAATACTTAAATTTTAGTCCACTAGAAGCAGCGTCCCAAAGATATGGGCATCTATCCAGCCTTTGTTCTTGTTTTCTCCTTCCACAGCCACTGACCCTATAAAATGTTCACGATGTTCACTTTTATCGTTATCGCAATAGGCCAGTGCAAAACCAATATTATCGTGTAGATTGAGCTCACGCGCTTGATGAGGTAAACCGTCTTTGTAGGAATCTTTAAAAAGTAAAATTTTAGCTTCCCATAATGTGATATGGCCTTGAGTTTGCCGTTTAGAAACAATGTGCTCATTATAAAGTGATCCTTTTTTTTGAGGTGACATGTCTACCACGTTACCATCTAAAGCCACATGATAAGCAAAGGCATTATGATTGTATTGGTGCTCGCCACCACTATTGTCTTCATCAACAAAAATTTCTAAACAATCATCGTCCCACCAATTAATGAGCGGATCTTTATGGTTATCTACAAGATGGTCATCTGTGATTTCTGCCAGAAGGTATAAAGCCTCTTTGGTCCAGGTAAGCTTGTAACGGCCCGAAAAATCGCTTTTAGAAACGGGAGCACCTAACCAAAGTTGGTCTATAGCATGCCATTTTACCTCGTCCCAAATGGACTCATTAGCTAAGCCATCAATTTTAGGATTAGTTTCTGAGCATTTAACTTTTATAAGCTGTTTTATGGGTTTAGGTGTTTGTTTCTTATAGTTAAAGGTCATAGTTTCAACTTTGCCCTGTTCCTCAATAGCCACGTGTACATTCATTTCGTGGTCATTTAGTTTTTCAAAAGTCATACCTTCAAAAGCGACTTCAGAAGGTGTAATGTATTTTAAAGGAAAGTCAACTGTTTCTTCCTTCTGTTCCCAGCCCCTCAGTTGATTATCGAAATGTTTAAGTTGTAAAACAAGGCTATTCTCGGTTTCTCTGATAATTTCAATTTCGTAAAAAACCACCGCGTTGTCCTTAGTAAGTTTAAAGGTCGCCATCATAGAACCTCCTGAAGGTACACTCCATATTTCTTCTACAGCACCTCCTAGGGCTTCACCATGCCATGTTCCAGAAATCCACTTAATATTTTCAAGTTTTGGTTCTAAGTACACTTGTTGTCCAAAGCAGTTATAAAGAAAAATTATAAAGCAAAAATTAAGTAATTGTTTCATGCCATAAAGCTTTAAAAGGTAATAGTTAAATATAGCGAATAAAAAAAAGCCAATTCCCTTAAAAGAATTGGCTTTAATTCAAGAGTTAGTTAAACATATTTAAAAGCAGTATTTATTTTCTGCTTTAACTTTTTCTGCAATGCTGTTTCTGAGGTTAACTACGTTAGGGTAATTAGTGTATTTTGTAAAACGCTTAAGCCCCATAAGCATCATTTTTTGTTCATCGCCTTCCGCAAAAGAGATAATACCTTCCATACCATTTTTCTTTACAATTTCTACGGCGTTAAAAAGGTATAATTTAGCCATGGCAATTTGTTCTTGTTGTGCCTCTTCTCCATAGCGTTTAGCATTCTTTTCTGCGCGTAAAATAGCTGATTCTGCCATATAAATCTCAATCAAAATATTAGAAGCCGCTAAAAGTAATTGCTGATGTTCTTCTAGGTCTGGACCAAATTTTTGTACTGCTGCACCAGCCACCATTAAAAACACCTTTTTTAGCTTGGCAATCATTTCTTTTTCTTCGGAAAATAAGGCTGAGTAATCTGGCATATCAAATGATGGAATTCCCATAAGCTCTTCTTGAACTTTCATGGCAGGACCAAGTAGGTCTACATGACCTTTCATAGCCTTTTTAACGAGCATACCCACTGAGAGCATGCGATTAATCTCGTTAGTGCCTTCATAAATACGTGCAATTCTGGCATCTCTCCAGGCAGCTTCCATAGGCGTTTCTTCAGAGAATCCCATGCCACCAAAAATTTGTATCCCTTCATCTGCACAATTTTGCACATCTTCAGAGACTGCGACCTTTAGGATAGAACATTCTATGGCGTATTCTTCAACACCTTTTAATTCTGCTTCTTGAAAGGAATTACCAGCGGCTTGTCTTATCGCAATGCGGTCTTCGATGTCCTTAGCGGCTCTGTAGCTCGCAGATTCACCAGCATAAGCGCTTGCAGCCATTTCCGCTAACTTAGATTTTATAGCACCAAAATCAGCGATTGGTGTCTTAAACTGTTTACGTTCATTGGCGTATTGCACCGCCGTCGATGTAATTCTTCTTTGAGAGTCTAAACAGGCTGCTGCCAGCTTAATACGACCAACATTTAGAGCATTCATTGCAATCTTAAATCCGTTTCCACGTTCAGATAGCATATTTTCAACAGGTACTAGAGTATCGTTAAAAAATACTTGTCTCGTAGAGCTTGCTCTTATGCCTAATTTATGTTCTTCTTCACCCATGGTGATACCATTAGACGGATCATTTTCTACAATAAAACCTGTAATATTCTTATCATCACCAATGCGAGCAAAAACAATGAACAGCTGACAAAATCCAGCATTAGAAATCCACATTTTTTGTCCGTTAATCTTGTAATGCTTACCATCTTCTGTTAATTCTGCTGATGTTTTACCTGAGTTGGCATCACTACCTGCGCCAGGTTCGGTTAAACAATAAGCCCCAAACCATTCGCCAGTAGCTAACTTAGGAACATATTTTTGTTTTTGTTCTTCTGTACCATAAAGTGTTATTGGCATGGTACCTATGCCAGTGTGTGCTCCAAAAGCGGTACTAAATGAGCCTGTACCACTAGAAATATAATCGCAAACAAGCATTGTAGACACAAAGCCCATACCTAAACCGCCGTACTCCTCAGGAACGGCTACTCCCAGAAAGCCTAAGTCTCCGGCTTTCTTCATACATTCTTCTGTAAAAGCGTAGTCTTTATTCTCGAAGCGTTCTCTATGAGCAATGATTTCGCGGTCATTAAATTCCATAACCGCCTCTTTCATCATTTGCTGCTCTTCGTTAAAATCTTCTGGTGTAAAAACGTCTTCACAATGCGTTTCTTTTACCAAAAACTGGCCACCTCTTAATAGTTCTTTTTCTGCTGTTTCCATTATTTTTTATATTAGTTTTCTTAGTTTAAGAATTCAAAAATTCCTGCTGCACCTTGTCCAGTACCAACGCACATGGTTACCATGCCGTATTTGTTTTTCATTTGTTGTTTACGCATTTCGTCGAATAACTGAACTGAAAGTTTAGCTCCTGTACATCCCAACGGATGTCCAAGTGCAATAGCCCCACCATTAACATTCACGATATCTTGATTGAGATTTAACTCGCGCATTACGGCTAAAGACTGTGAAGCAAAGGCTTCATTAAGTTCAATTAACTCAATAGCGCTTTGTTCTAATCCCGCTTGCTTTAAGGCTTTGGGAATTGCTGCAACAGGACCAATTCCCATAATTCTTGGTGGTACTCCTGCAGCCGCATAACTCACTAATCTAGCAATGGGTTCTAAGTTAAGTTCTTTAACCATCGCTTCGCTCATAACCATCACAAAAGCAGCACCGTCACTAGTTTGCGAGGAGTTACCTGCTGTAACAGAACCGCCTTGAGCAAAAACGGGTCTCAGTTTGGCCAAAGCTTCCTTACTTGTGCCTCTTCGCGGACCTTCATCTTTAGTGACTTTATAAGTTCGTTCTGCTTTTTTACCGTTGTCATCTATATAAGTTTCTTTGACTTCTATAGGAACAATTTGGTCTTGAAAGCGATCATTATCTAAAGCTTTAAGAGCTTTCATATGAGAATTGTAGGCAAATTCGTCTTGATCTTCACGAGATACCTTAAACTGATCCGCAACAGCTTCGGCAGTGTTGCCCATACCCCAGTAATAATCTTCATGACCTGAGTCTACAATATTATAGTTAAGTTCTGGTTTAAAACCTGTCATGGGTACTGCACTCATACTTTCTGTACCACCTGCAATAATGCATTCTGCCATACCAGATTGAATTTTAGCTACTGCCATGGCTATGGTTTCTAAGCCTGAGGAACAAAAACGATTCACCGTAACCCCAGGAACGTCAACAGTATCTAAGCCTATTAAAGAAATGATTCTAGCCATATTTAGACCTTGAGACCCTTCTGGCATAGCATTGCCGACAATGACATCATCTACACGTTTTACATCGAGGTCAGGAAGCTTATCCATCATGTATTTAATAGTTTCAGCCGCTAGTTCGTCGGCACGCTTGAATCTAAAACCGCCTTTTTTAGATTTTCCTACGGCAGTTCTGTATCCTTTTACTATATATGCTGTTTTCATTTGCTTATTTAAATTTTTTTCAATCGTTATTATTGTAATCTAAATTGAAGTTTCTCACTTAATTTCTTAAAGGTTTTCCGGTTTTCAACATGTGCTGAATACGCTCTAAGGTTTTACGTTCTGTACATAGCGATAAGAAAGCCTCACGTTCTATATCAAGTAAATATTGTTCGCTTACTAAAGTAGGTTCTGACAAATCACCGCCTGCCATGACATAGGCTAATTTATTGGCAATTTTTTTGTCGTGTTCACTGATGTAGCGGCTAGCTTCCATAGAATCTGTACCAACCAAGAACATTCCTAGTGCTTGTTTACCCAGAACTTTTATATCAGTTCTATGTGCTGGCATCGTGTAGCCCATGTCTGCCATAAGGCGCGCATAGGATTTTGCTACAGCAATTTGGCGGTCTTTATTAACAACGACAATATCTTTTCCTTTTTGAAGAATACCTAAATCATAAGCCTCATATGCAGAGGTTGATACCTTAGCCATTCCAATAGTTAGGAAATAGTCTTGTAAGGTATTTAATTCTACGTCACCTTTCTCAAAAGTATCTTGCGCTCTTAAAGCCATTTCTTTAGAGCCTCCACCACCAGGAATTACACCAACACCAAACTCTACTAATCCAATATAAGTTTCTGCTGCTGCAACAACTTTATCAGCATGCATAGATAACTCACAACCACCACCTAGGGTCATACCGTGGGCAGCCGAAACGGTTGGGATAGAAGAGTAGCGCATACGCATCATTGTATTTTGGAAATGTTTTATGGCCATATTGAGTTCGTCGTATTCTTGCTCCACAGCCATCATAAAGATCATACCAATGTTAGCACCTACCGAGAAATTGGCAGCTTGGTTTCCAACAACCAAACCGTCAAAGTCTTTTTCAGCGATGTCAATGGCTTTATTAATTCCTGCTAACACATCGCCACCAATGGTATTCATCTTAGACTGAAATTCTACATTAAGAATACCATCTCCTAGATCTTCGACGACCACTCCAGAATTTTTAAAGACTTCATTAGATTTTCTTATGTTGTCTAAAATAATGAAGGCATCTTGTCCTGGCTTTTTGGTGTGCTGCTTAGTCGGAATGTCGTAGTAATAAGTAGCTCCATTTTTCACCGTGTAAAATGAGGTCTCTCCGGCTTCAATCATTTCCTTTACCCAATCTGCGGGCTCATGACCTTCTGCTTTCATCAGTTCTATACCTTTTTCTACACCAACAGCATCCCAAATTTCAAATGGTCCGTTTTCCCAGCCAAAACCAGCTTTCATAGCATCATCAATGCGATACAATTCGTCTGATATTTCTGGAATTCTGTTTTGCACATAGGCAAACATGGCACTAAAATTCTTTCGGTAAAATTCACCTGCTTTATCCTTACCACCAACGAGGACTTTAAATCTATCAATGGGTTTATCTATAGTTTTTGTGAGCTCTAGAGTCGCAAATTTTGCCTTTTTAGACGGTCGGTATTCCATCGTGTCTAAATCCAAGGCTAAAATTTGTTTTTTACCATCTTCATCAACGTGCTTTTTGTAAAAGCCTTGACCAGTTTTACTTCCCAACCAATTGTTTTCCATCATGGTGTTGATGAAATCGGGGAGTTGAAATAATTCATGGGCTTCATCATCTGGGCAATTCTCGTAAATACCATTAGCAACATGAACTAGTGTATCTAAACCTACAACATCTACCGTTCTAAAGGTGGCCGACTTAGGTCTGCCTATGACCGGACCTGTAAGCTTGTCAACTTCTTCAACCGTTAAGCCCAATTCTTTGACCTGATGAAACAAACTTTGAATACCAAATATGCCTATTCTATTACCAATAAATGCTGGTGTATCCTTAGCAAGAACAGCGGTTTTTCCTAAAAACTGATCACCGTAATTCATAAGGAAATCTGTAATCTCTGGCTTACAATCTGGTCCTGGAACTACTTCAAATAACTTTAAATAGCGGGGTGGATTAAAAAAGTGTGTTACCGCGAAGTGCTTTCTAAAATCTTCTGAGCGTCCTTCATTCATAAATTTAATGGGGATCCCAGATGTATTTGAGGATACTATAGTTCCCTTTGTTCGGTGTTCTTCAATTTTTTCAAATACCTGTTGTTTAATATCTAGTCGTTCTACAACAACCTCCATAATCCAATCGACATCCGCAATTTTTGCGATGTCATCTTCCAAATTTCCTGTGGTAATTCTGTCGGCAAATTTTTTGTGATAAATAGGAGAGGGCTTTGATTTTAAGGCTGTTGTTAAGGCCTCGTTAACTATTCTATTTCTTACCGCTTTATCGTCTAATGATAAGCCCTTAGCTTTTTCTTTGTCATTGAGTTCTCTAGGAACGATGTCTAACAATAATACTTCGACACCAATATTTGCAAAATGGCAAGCAATACCACTCCCCATAATTCCAGATCCAATAATAGCGACTTTATTTATTCTTCGTTTACTCATTTTATTTGAAACTCTTTATCTTGTTGATTATATATTTGTTTGTTAGAAATCATATGATTAATTACTTCTGCCACATCGAAAAAATGTTTTAGCTGTTCTGGGGCGACCTTCTTTTTTATGGCTTCATTAAAAATTAAGACACGTTCTCTAGAATAGTCTCTTTTCTCTTTACCAAAATCTGTTAGATATATAAGAACGCCACGACCATCTTCGGGATTAGGCTTTCTTTCTATTAAGCCTTTTTCTTCCATACCTTTTAAGGTTCTAGAGAGGCTTGTGGCCTCCATACCCATTTTTGGTCCTAATGATGTTGATGGAGTACCGTTTTCGGGATCTATGCTTAAGAGCGCAAAACCGGTAGCCATTGTGGTATCGAATTTAGCAGCTTCTTCATTGTACATTTTATTTACGGCTAGCCAGGTGGTTCTTAAGACGTAATCTATCGTTTTATCTTTCATCTATTTTACGAAAACGTTTTCACAAATATATAAAAAAATGCTATGCACGCATAGTAAAAACGAAAAAATTATGCGTGCATAATAAAAAATGTGAATCAAAAAAAAACGCTCTGTTGAGAGCGCTTATTTAGGTGTACTATGATCTGTAAATCTTTTCGTAGAGATGATTGTATTTTTCCCTGATAATATTTCGTTTCATTTTCATAGTAGGGGTAAGGTGCCCTTCTTCAATATTCCAAATTTCTGGGGTGAGCTCAAATTTTTTGATCTGCTCCCATTTTCCGAAGTTTTTATTGTATTTATCTACTTCCTTCTGAATTCGGTCTATTATAATTTGTGATTGTGAAATGGCTTTTTCGGTTGTAGGAATGTCATGATTTTTATACTCAATCCAATCTTTTATAAAATCAAAATTTGGTTGAATAATGGCGGCCGGCATTTTTTCACCTTCACCAATTACCATGACCTGTTCTATAAATAAGGACTGTTTTAAATCATTTTCTAAAAGTGTGGGGATGATGTATTTTCCACCAGAGGTTTTAAACATTTCTTTTTTACGTCCTGTTATTTTAAGGAAACCATCCTCATCAATTTTGCCTTTATCACCAGTGTGGAAATAGTCCCCACTCATTACGCTTGCTGTCTTTTCAGGATCCTTGTAATAGCCCACCATTACATTTGGTCCTTTAATAAGTATTTCGCCATCATCAGCAATTTTTACTTCCACATTTCTAATGGGTTTACCCACTGTACCTACCTTATAATGGTGATTGTTGTACATACCTACTGAAACTACAGGCGATGTTTCTGTTAAACCATATCCTTCCATGACTTGCATACCGCCTGCACCAAAAATACGTGACAGTCTAGGTTGTAAGGCCGCACTACCTGAAACCATAGTTCTTAATTCACCTCCAAGTGCTTCTCTCCACTTACTAAAAATTAGTTTATTGGCTATACTGAGTTTAAATTCGTACCACCAGCCATTAGCTTTGTAAGGTTCCCATACTTCGCCGAGTTCTACAGCCCAATAGAATAATTTGTGCTTTATACCAGATAGTTCGTCGGCCTTAAGCATAATTTTATCAAACACCTTTTCAAGTAATCTTGGTACTACACTCATTAAATGGGGTTTCACTTCTTTGGCATTGTCACCAATTTTATCTAGTGCTTCGGCGTAGTAAATACTGACACCGGCGTATTGGTAGATGTAAATCAATACACGCTCAAAAATATGACAAATAGGTAAAAAACTTAAGATACGTGTTTCGCCCTCTACAAGGGGTAATCTAGGTATACTGTCTAATGCATTACTTGTTATATTATTGTGCGAAAGCATAACCCCTTTAGGCTTTCCTGTTGTTCCAGAAGTATAAATAATAGTAGCCAAATCATCCGGCGTTACTGCATCTTTACAGGCTTCAACCTCATTTTGATTACTATCATCTTCGCCTAGTTTTAAAAGTTCTGAGTAATGTTTACAGCCTTCAATTTCATCAAAACTATAAACCTCTTTTAATTTGGTATTTGCTTTAACCTGCTTTACTTTGTCAAATACCTCTTGGTCCGAAACAAAACAATAAATAGATTCACTGTGGTTAAGGACATATTCGTAATCTTCTGCCGATATGGTAGGGTAGATAGGAATATTTTGTGCACCCAATTGCAAAACACCAATATCCATGATATTCCATTCGGTTCGGTTGGTGGTAGATATAACAGCAATTTTATCATTTTTCTTGACTCCAAGTCGTAATAAGGCTCTACTTATGGCATTAGCCTTGTTCACGTAGGTTTGCGTAGACATTGGGGTCCATTTACCATTATACTTTGTGACTAAGGCACTTTCGTTAGGTTTATTTTCTAATTGATAGTAGGGGAAATCGAATAGGCGTTTAACGTCTGTCATAATAATTCGGCAAAATAATAGCTAAAAGAGTTACGAAAATATAAAAATAATCAAATATTTATTTATTAATCTCAAAGAAGATGCCCTTAATTTTAATTTGAGCTTTCAAGTACAATAAAAGATATGATCAATTTTTAATAAAATTTAACATTTAGTGAGACCTTCCAATTCAAACGTTTTCGTACAGATATTATTCAATATCATACATATAGCTAGGCTTTAACATGATAATTGTCATAAATACTGACGACAACAAATTGTAGTTTTACCCTGATTATAGTAAATAAAAAATCATGGAAGTAAAAGAATTTATTGGCGGTCCTTGGACAAAAACGGTTAACGTAAGAGATTTTGTATTTAAAAATCTCACACCTTACGAAGGATCTGCCTCATTTTTGGTAGGCCCAACGAAACGTACAGAAGATCTTTGGGACATATGTCTCAAAGCGATGGAAGAAGAACGTGCTAAAAACGGCGTGCGTAGTTTAGATACAGATACCATTTCTACTATAGCAGCTTTTGGCGAAGGTTATATTGATAAAAGTAAGGAAGTCATTGTGGGTCTACAAACCGATGAGCTTCTTAAGCGCGCCATGAAACCTTTTGGCGGATTTAAAGTCGTGCAAAAAGCGCTTTCAGAACACGGTGAACAACCTAACGAAAAAATAACAGAGCTATTCTCTAATTACGTAAAAACGCATAATGATGGTGTCTTTGATGCTTATAATGCTGAAATTAAGAAATACCGTTCCTTAGGGATTCTTACAGGTTTGCCAGATAATTATGCCAGAGGACGTATTATTGGTGATTACCGCCGTATTGCTCTTTATGGTATAGATGCTTTAATTGAACAAAAGAAGGCGGATTTAGAAAATATCACTGGGCCTATGACCGATGAAGTCATTAGATTACGCGAAGAGGTTTCAGAGCAAATTAAAGCTTTGAAAGCTATGAAGGAATTAGGAAATACCTATGGTTTAAATTTATCTAGACCAGCAGAAAATGCACGAGAGGCGGTTCAGTGGACCTACATGGCCTATCTCGCTGCGGTAAAAGAACAAGATGGTGCGGCCATGTCATTAGGTAATGTCTCTTCTTTCTTGGATATTTTTATTGAGAACGATTTAAAAGAAGGGCTTATTACAGAACAAGATGCCCAAGAGTATATAGATCAATTTGTAATGAAGCTAAGGGTAGTACGTCATTTAAGAATGCAAGCCTACGACGAAATTTTTGCTGGTGACCCAACTTGGGTTACAGAAGCTATTGGAGGAATGTTTAGTGATGGCAGAACAAAAGTTACCAAAACTTCCTATCGTTTTCTAAACACCCTTTATAATTTAGGACCGTCACCAGAGCCTAACATGACCGTACTTTGGTCTGAGGAGCTTCCTGAGAACTTTAAAAAGTTCTGTGCAAAGGTGGCTATTGAAACCTCCTCGCTTCAATTTGAAAATGATACCTTAATGCGCAAAAGTAGAGGCTCTGACGACTACGGCATTGCTTGTTGTGTGTCGCATCAAGATTTAGGTAAATCCATTCAGTTCTTCGGCGCAAGGACCAATCTGGCTAAGACTTTACTTTTAGCTATTAATGGTGGTCGTTGTGAGTTAACTGGAAAACAAATTTTTGATGGAGTTCCAGAATATAAAGATGAGTATCTAGATTTTGATGCGGTGATGACCAACTTTAAAATCGCTATGCAGGAAATTGCTCGTGTTTACAGTGATACCATGAACATTATTCACTATATGCACGATAAGTATTACTACGAAAAAGCCCAGATGGCCTTGATCGATACCAATCCGCATATTAACATAGCCTATGGTATTGCTGGCTTATCTATTGTAGCCGACTCTTTATCTGCTATAAAATATGCTAAGGTTAAGCCAATTAGAAATGAAGAAGGGCTAACGGTAGATTTTGAAATTGAAGGTGAATTTCCTAAATATGGAAACGATGATGACAGGGTAGATCTACTAGCTGCTAAGGCGGTTGCCGATTTTAATTACGAGCTTCAGCAATTTCCTATTTATAAGAATGCAGAGCCCAGTTTATCGGTGCTTACCATTACCTCTAATGTGGTTTACGGTAAGAAAACTGGAGCCACACCAGATGGTAGGGCTTTAGGCGTTCCATTTGCGCCAGGAGCAAACCCCATGCATGGTCGCGATGAAATGGGCGCTATAGCATCCTTAAATTCAGTAGCAAAAATCAACTATGAAGATGCGCAAGATGGTATTTCCAACACTTTTTCTATTGTACCAAAATCTTTGGGGTCTGATATTAACACGCGAATAGATAATCTTTCAACGATTTTAGATGGCTATTTTTATAATAACGCACAGCACGTTAATATAAATGTGTTAGATAAGGAAACACTTTTAGATGCCATGGAGCACCCAGAAGAGTATCCTCAATTAACCATTAGAGTTTCAGGATATGCCGTTAATTTTGTACGCTTAACAAGAGAGCAACAAATGGAAGTGATTTCAAGATCGTTTCATGAGTCTATGTAATTAGTCAGTAAAAGCACTTAGAATCATTAAGACTCTAAGTGCTTTTTTAATCCAAAAAAAGTATCAAAAAACAAGAACATATATTAAATGTGCATTCCATTGAAACTTTTGGAACGCATGATGGTCCAGGTATTCGCTGTGTTATTTTTTTACAAGGTTGTAAATTAAAGTGTCTTTATTGCCACAATCCTGATACCATTGCTATGGAAGGCGGCAAAGCCTATACCATCGAAGCACTCTTTGATATTATCAAAAAATCAAAGCCTTATTTTGGTAAAAAGGGTGGTGTAACTTTCTCTGGAGGAGAGCCTTTATTGCAAGCTAAAGCGCTAGTTCCGTTATTTAAAAGGTTGAAGGCTGAAGGAATTCATACGGCGCTAGATACTAATGGGCGGATTCTCAATCATTTTGCCATGGAACTTATGGATAAATATACCGACTTAGTTATGCTTGATGTAAAGCACATGACTGAAGAGGGTTATGAACACATTACTGGGCAAAAAAACAATCAGACGACATTTAGATTTTCAAAATATCGTGAAGATTCTGGTAAACCAATGTGGTTACGCTATGTTTTAATACCAGGACTTACCGATAAACCAGAGTTGCTTAAAGCACTTGGCGCATATTTTAAAGAATACAAAACCATTGAGAAGTTAGAAATACAACCTTATCATAAATTAGGTGTTCACAAGTGGGAGGCTTTAGGTTGGGATTACCAACTTAAGCATGCCAGAGAGAACACAAAAGAGGAGTTAGAGCAGGCAGTGAGCCTTCTCAATCCATATTTTAAAACCATAACCATAAATTAATTGATGGAAGCAGTAAAGAGAAAAGTGAAAAATAGATGGTTAATACTATTAAGTGCTATAGGAATTCATATTTCCATAGGGTCGGTCTACGCATTTTCTGTCATCACAGAACCTGTTAAGACCATTTTTAATGTGGACGCCTCAACCATAAAGTGGGCATTTCAGATAACCATATTAGTTATGGGGTTTTCTGCAGCTCTGCTAGGACCGTGGGTGTCTAAAATTGGTCCACGAAAAAGTACACTTATAGCAGGTGTGTGTTATGGTCTAGGCTTCTTGGGCTCTGGTTTGGCTATTTATTTAAATCAGCTGGTATTATTCTTTTTGTGTTATGGCTTAATTGCAGGAATAGGTCTAGGGATTGGCTATATTACCCCCGTTAGCGTATTGGTAAAATGGTTCCCAGATCGGAGAGGACTAGCAGTAGGTTTAGTAATTATGGCCTTTGGCTTCTCATCATTAATATTTGGGCCCTTAATGCAGTATTTGTTCGAAACAGTGGGGGCACCGAACGCGTTCTTTATTTTGGGTAGTATTTATGCGGTCTTAATTTTATTATCAGCTACTTATATAGAAAATCCACCTAACCATGTTTTAAATAAAGGTGATGATAGGTCTGGCCATGAAGAGTCTGCTATGCAGACAAAAAATTATTCGGTTAATGAAGTGTTGCGCTCAAAGAAATTTTATTACATCTGGTTGATGATGTTTATCAATATTGCTTGTGGTATAGCTATCATATCTGAAGCAAGCCAAATTTCTCAACTAAAATTAGGATATACCCCTATGCAAGCTGCTGGTGTTGTGGGATTAATTGGAGCATTTAATGGCTTAGGCCGCCTCTTTTGGTCGGCATTTTCAGATCATTTCGGACGACCAATTACCTTTACTATTTTCTTTATTTTAGAAGTAGTCGCGTTTTATTTCTTAGCAAAAATAGGAAGTGAGTTTTTATTTCTAGGTATGATGATGTTAATCATTACAGTGTATGGTGGTGCTTTTGCAACTTTACCAGCTTTTTTAAGTGATTTGTTTGGTACAAAACACGTTGGTACCATTTTAGGAATGGTGCTTATTTCTAAAGGATTTGCTGGACTTGTGGGGCCCACAATTTACGACTATGTCATGGAAAAAACAGCCTCTTTGGACGACACCTTAATGGTATTCTCAGTACTTTTTCTTGTGGCTTTAACACTATCTATTGCCATGATACTTTCTATTAAAAAGTCTAGCAAGGTTAAACTTGTTTAAAAATTATGGGCTTATGCCACAAGTAATTGCGTTTCAATAATTAGTTATGCAAAATTAAAAGTGGTATTGAACAATCAAACGTTTGTTTAGAGGTGACGCTACCACTAAAAAGACGATGAAAAAAATCTCTTTTAGTTCTTAATAAGCACAACAGATCAGCATGTTCACTATTGGCATAATTAGATATGTCTTTATTAATATCTCCTTCACTAGATTTATTGGTGTATTTGGGATTTAAATCTTTGAGAATATCTAAGTCGGCCTTGAGGTCAGATTCTCCTTCTTTTGTGATATGAAGCACTTCTAATTCAACATGCTCTATTTGGGTTAGGGTTTTTAAAGGTTGAATGGTTTTTTCATTATTTATTTCAACGTTTCCTAGAGCAAAAATAATTTTTTTAAAAGGCTGGTAATTGTAATCTTCGGGAACCACAATTACGGGTGCTTCTGTTTTAGAAATTACACCGCCAGCAACACTACCAATAAAAACTTCTTTAAGGCCGCTAACACCTTTTGTTCCCATCACGATAAAATCATAATTTCCAGAGTCGGCTAATTCGGAAATACTTGAAACCGCGTATTCTTTGGCTAGAACTGTTTTTACTTTTGCATTGGGAGCTTTCGCTGAAATATCTTCTGTTACTTCCTTGAGTTTAGCCTTAGCGTCCTTAATTAAAACGCGGTCAATAGATTTCATAACAAGAGCAGTAGAATGCGCACCATAAACATGCAATAAGGTGATTTCTATTGAGGTTGAACTAAACAGATTTAGTGCGTAATTCAGAGCATTTTTGGAAGCTTCTGAAAAATCTAGTGGGACAAGTATTTTAGTCATGATTTTATTGTTTCTAAAGTAGAATTTAAATCTTTTAAAAGTAAGTAATTTTAGATGAATAATAAAAATTTAAAACCATTTTATTACACTACAAATATTTGAAGAAATACCCACATCATATTAAAGATATTTTAGCGCGTTTTGTTGCATAGAATTATAACATTAGGTATCTTCCATTCGTAAAATAAAACACTAAATTTCAATCAACATATGACCATTTTAGACAAAATTTTGTTTGCCCAAGATTTCGCAGACACCTCAAAAAATTTAGAGTCTGTTGCCGCTTCTTTGGCTAATGCTTTCAATTCTACAATTGTACCTATTCATGTTTTACCAGATGACATTGTTAATCCAAAGGTAAAAGGCCTTGTAGATGATGCTGCTCAATCAAAACTTCAGGCGACCTCAAAAGCTTTAGAAGAAAAAAATGTAAAAGTAGAATCACCTATCATTAAATATGGTACGGCTCATGATGAAATAATCATGGCGGCTTCTACAGTTAATGCTAATATGATTTTAGTTGGTTCTGGTGAGAAGACCGATGGAGAAAGATTTGAATTAGGAACCACCACAGAGCGCATTATTCAAAGAAGCCTAAAACCCGTGTTAGTGATTAAAGAAAATGACGCTTTTAATATTAAAACCATTCTTTGTCCTGTTGATTTTTCTAAGCCATCCGAACGTGCATTAAAAAATGCACTAATTTTTGCAAGACGATTTAATGCGCATCTCATAATTTTAAGTATATCTGAAAACACAAGTTCGTCGTGGTTCAGTTCAAAACAAGAACTTGAAAAAGAAAATGAAGACCGGTTAAAACTGCATATTAAAGAGTTTGATGCCTTTTTAGAAAAATTTAACTTAGAAGGCGTTAATTGGTCCAAAGAAGAGCGTTCAGGTGCGCCATCTCAGGAAATTTTAAATACCATAACTGTAAAAAATGTAGATTTACTCATTATGGGAACTTCCGGTCGTTCTGGCCTTAATCGTTTGGTTTTAGGGAGTGTTACTGAGAAGGTGATTCGCGAGGTTCCCTGCTCATTCTTAACCTTAAAGTCTCAGGATGCTATAAGTTTAGAGTTAAAAACCAATATTAAAGATTTCGAAGCGCTCTATCAAGCTGGGGAACAACTAGAAAAGGATGGTTTTTACGAAGAGGCTATAGAACAGTACAAAGCGTCTTTGGGCATTAACACTATGCATGTGCCCACTTACAACGCTATAGCTAAACTGTTAAAAAAATTGGGTCAGCCAGAAAAAGCAGCTCTGTACCTTAAAAATGCTGAAGAAATTAAACAAAGAATTTGGTATTCAAAAATTGAAGACGAAGTTCGTAAGTTAAGAAGTAATTAAAATTGTATTGCAAAAAGAAATTCTAATCGTTTGAAAAAAGCAACAGGAAAAGTTATAAGTGTTAATGAGTCTTTAGTGGGTGTCGAAAGTACCGAAGGTGCCGTGATGAATGGTGAAGTAGCCTATGTGATTCTCGAAGACGGAAAACGTTTAAAGTCTGAGGTCATCGATGTTAAACCTGGTAAACAAGTATATCTTCAGGTGTTTGAAGATACTTCTTGGATGAAAATTGGGGATAAAGTAGAGTTTACAGGCTTGCCACTAGCGGTGAAGCTCGGTCCTGGTATCTTAGGATCGGTAACAGACGGACTTCAAAATCCGTTGTACGAATTGGCGAAAGAAGAGTGGTTTTTAGAACGCGGAATGGTTGTTGCCCCCTTAGACGAATCAAAACAATGGCACTTTACACCAAAGGTAAAAGAAGGTGATGTGGTTAGTGGTGCCTCTATTTTAGGTACTGTTCCTGAAAAAATGTTTGAACATAAAATATTTGTGCCGTTCTCCATGAAGGGTGAATACCACATAGAATCTATTGTCTCTGAGGGCGACTATACTATTGTAGATACCATTGCTACGGTTAAAGATGAAGCTGGTAATAGCATCAATTTAACCATGACGTTCGATTGGCCTGTAAAGCAACCTATGCCATTCCACAAACGGTCGGTACCTACAAAAACACTACCTACAGGCATGCGCATATTAGATGCATTATTTCCTATTGCCTATGGCGGTACAGCCTGTAGTCCAGGGCCGTTCGGTGCAGGTAAAACGGTCTTGCAACATAGTATTGCTAAGCATTCAAGAGCAGATGTTGTTATTATTGCAGCCTGTGGTGAACGCGCAGGTGAGGCAGTAGAGGTCTTTAAAGATTTTCCTGAACTTATTGATCCCAGAACAGGTAAATCGCTCATGGATAGAACCTACATTGTAGGAAACACCTCTTCTATGCCAGTTGCTGCTCGTGAAGCTTCTGTTTACTTGGCTACAGCTGTAGGAGAATATTACAGAAAACAAGGACTCAATGTCCTTATACTGGCCGATTCTACATCGCGCTGGGCGCAAGCCCTTCGGGAAACCTCTGGCCGAAAAGAAGAAATTCCGGGGCCTGAAGCTTTTCCCATGTATATTTCTACCTTGATCTCTGCTTTTTACGACAGGGCAGGAGTTGAAATTTTACCAGATGAAACTCAAAGTTCCTTAAGTATAATAGGAACTGTATCACCTGCAGGTGGAAATTTCGATGAACCCGTAACACAGGCAACCTTGCTAAGTACAGGCGCATTTTTAGGCTTATCCAGAGAGTTATCTGATGCGCGAAAATACCCAGCTATAGACCGGTTAGACAGTAATTCTAAATATCCGTCTTTAATTGCGGAAGAGGAAGTACAATTTTTAAAAGAGGTACTGAGAGAAGGTAAGTCTATTGCTTCCAACCTTTTGCTTATGGGCGAGCGCGGTATTACGAATGAAGCGTATATCACCTATCAAAAATCAGAACTTTTAGACGCCGTATTCTTACAACAAAATAGTTTCGATGATGTAGATGGTGTTACCAATCCAGAGCGGCTAAGAATGATGTTCGACCTTGTAAAATATATCATAGAAGCACCAATTCATATAGAAACCAAGGATGAGATTAGGTCGCATTTTAACTTTTTAAGACAAGCCTTTTTAGATTGGAATTATTTAAAAATTGACGATCCGAAGTTCGATAAACAAAAAACCAAAATCGTAAATCTGGTAAAACAAAAAGCAGATGTTAAGGAAAACGTATGAGAATATTGACAGTATAGGTAGAGCTATTCTTACCATTGAGGCCAAAGACGCCCACAATAAAGAATTGGCTGAGGTGATATATCCCGATGGTCAAAAAGCATTTGCTCAAGTTATTGCTCTTAATGGTAAAAAAGTAACCTTACAGTTGTTTGGTGGTGGCTTTGGTGTGTCTACAGATTGTAAAGTACGCTTCCTCGGTAATCCGGTTCAGGTCGGCTTTTCTGATGAAATGCTGGGTCGTGTTTACTCAGGTAATGGTAAGCCAATAGATCAAGGACCGCAATTAGTGTCTGACATGATACGAGTAGCAGGCCCATCTATAAACCCTGTTAAACGACTCATTCCTAAAAGTATGATTCGTACAGGTGTACCTATGATTGATGTCTTCAATACCTTAGTGCGTTCACAAAAAATCCCCATTTTTGCTAGAGCAGGAGAACCTTACAATAGGCTTTTGGCCAATATCGCCACTCAGACCGATGCCGATGTTATCATTATTGGTGGAGTCGGTTTAAAGTATGATGAATACCATTATTTTAAAGAACGAATAGAAGAGGCAGGCAGTAAGAGTAAAACGATTATGTTTGTCCATACGCACAGAGATTCTATTGTTGAAGGGCTTATGGTACCCGATTTGGCCCTTGCTGTGGGTGAACAATTTGCATTACAGGGAAAAAATGTGTTTGTCCTGCTTTCAGATATGACACAATGGTCCGATTATTTGAGGCAGGTGGCAAATGCTCAGGATCAAATTCCTGCTAATCAAGGTTACCCTGGCGATTTATATTCACAATTGGCAAGCCGTTACGAAAAAGCAGCCGATATAGAAGGTTCTGGTAGTTTAACCATATTAGGGGTAACCACCATGGATGATGTTACTCATCCGGTTCCTGATAATACGGGTTATATTACAGAAGGTCAATTCTTTATGAAGGATGGTTACCTCGAATTATTCGGGTCATTAAGCCGCTTAAAGCAACAAGTTAACGATAAAACACGAGCCGATCATCGTAGCATTATGAATGCCATGGCAAGACTGTTATCTGAGGCGGAAGAACGTGTAAAAGCCCAAAAATTTGGCTCTGTAAAGGATGATTACTCCTTACGATTATTAGAATATCGAAAAACATTCCAACGCGAATTAATGGATCCCTTCCGTTATTTGGAGTTAGAGGACGCATTAGATCTGTGCTGGGAAATACTGGCCACTCACTTCAAAAAAGAGGAAGTAGGTTTGTCCTCAGAACTGGTGGAGTCTTATTGGCCGGCACAAGAAGATTTTAAGATTTTAAAAACATATAAGGCATGAGTGAGAACAGCTTAGATGGTTTAATTGCAAAAGTAAAATCAGAAGCGATTGATAAAGCAGAGCAAGAGGCGCAAGAAATTATTAATAACGCTAAAGAAAAAGCGCAACGCCTTATCAAGACTGCAGAAGATGAAAAAGAAACCATTATTAATAATGCTCAACAAGAGGCTGATGAGGTTGTAACCAAAGGCGAAGTAGCGCTAAAACAGGCGGCGCGAGATGTAAAGATTGCTGTAAAAAATGATCTGCTTCAATTATACGATGCGGTTTTTCAGGCCAATATAGCGTCCTCATTTTCTCCAGACTTATATGCGGATGTAGTGAAGCAAGTTATCGATAAAATAGGTGAGGATACGAAGATAGCACTGCCCGAAGAATTAAGTGATAACGTGGTGGAATCGATTAGAAAGCAAGTAGCTGAAGCTGAAGTTTCTTCTGAAATCATTAAAGACCAACGTTTAGGTTCTGGTCTTTCTCTATCTAAAACTGATGAAGGTTGGACCTACGATATAAGTCCTGAGGCCATATCAGAACTTATGAGCCAACATTTAAGCCAGAGATGGTTAGATATATTAAATACTAAATAAATGATTGCCGGAAATCTCGAATATTTAATGAGCAGCTTACCCAACTTGTCGTTTGGTAATACAGAGGCGCTGCAACACGAGGTTTCTAGTATCTTTAAAAAGTACCACTTGACTTCTGAAGCTTCCGATAATCTTTTACCTATACTAAATGCAGAGGCCAAAAAGTTCCTGACCAAAACGCAATACGATAATTTTCTACGCATTCAATTAAGTAACATTCACAGAGAAGATTTTCGTGAAAGTTCCAATGATGTTATAGCGGCATTTTCAATATTCATGCATAACTTAAAGCACGAGCTTAAAATTTTTCGAAGTAATAGACAATTAGAGGATGCACCTTCCCATCCAACATTTGATAGCTTACCAGAGCTAAGTACCAACCCTCTTAAAGCTGAGGTGCAATTGCTTAAAATGCAGTGGAATCAGTTAGAAGCATTGTCCATAGGGCATTATTCAGATGTCACAGCTTTGTATATTTATAAATTAAAATTAGAATTACTATTGCGTTGGTGGAGTTTCAATGAGGATGTAGGATTTAAAATCTTTAAAGAAACCATAAAAACTGAAGGTTATGGCGGATAAGATTTTAATGAATAAAAACACCTTGGCTACCTTAAAAAATGAATTGAAAGGGTACCGCACAGCTTTGCCAGTTTTTGAAATGAAAGAGCAAAAACTCAAAGAGGTTATTCAGAGTATTGAAACAGCGGTAGAACGACTGAAGCAGGCTATAATGGACACCAATAGCGAGGTTAAGCAATGGGTTGGCGTCATGGCAGAACCTACCATAGACTTGGACGTCCTCATTACCGTGAAAAACATTGACACCAAAACCAGAGAGATTGCTGGCGTTATTGTAAAACAATTAGACACACTCGTATTCGATGATATAGATATAGATTTTTACGAGACTCCATTGTGGGTAGACGCTGCGGTAGAATCTATAAAAGACCAAAAAACGAATTTAGCTATGCTTCACCTCGAGCAGGGTAATTTAGACCGTGTTAGAGAAGAACTTGCCGAAGCCAGACGTATGAAAAATGCACTTAAAGAAGTATTTATACCTGAAACTAAAGCTAATATTAGAAAAATTGAAATTTATCTCGGCGATGTTGAACGACTGGCCATAGGATGTGCCAAGTTAGTTAAAAAGAAAAAGGAACGTAAAACTGAGGCGTTATGATCGTAAGGATGAAAGAAATTTTATTGTTTACCAGCGCACAAGACGTCACTGATACAATTCAATCGCTCGGTGAGATTGGTGTCATGGACATTAAAGAAGTTCAAAAGCCGTCTAGTGAAACTATGCAGCGGTGTTTGGAAAGTTTAAAAGAAGCCCAAGAAGCCATAGCTATTTTAGAACAGCATAAAGCTAAAGAGGCTAAGGAACCTATTCACTCCGATAAAGTGGATGCTAAAGATCCCAAGCGTATGGTTCAAAGGGTGCTCAAAACTCAACAGTTAGAAAAAAATCTGAGACAAACTTTAGAACAACTTCGTACTCAATTAGAGTTTTACAATACATGGGGCCATAATTTTAATAAGCAAGACATAGCGTATTTACGCCAAAACGGTATTTATTTACGGCTTTATCGCATAGACATATCGCTTAAACGAATTATCCCTAAAGAGGCAACCGTAGAAGAACTACCGGAAAAAGATGGAAAGTTACCTATTGCTTTTTTTAGCCAAAATCCGAAAGACAAACTTGTTTTTAAGGAAGAGGATCTACCAGAATTATCCTTTAATGATGCCACTGAAGTTCATGAGCGCAAACAGCGCCAATTAAATCAGCTCGAGGAGTTTCTTAGTGCACAAAAGGGATTTCTATCGGCAATTCAGGATTATGAGGATGTGCTCATTGATAGGGTCAATGCCGAAAAAGCATTGGATAGTATGGGCCAAATAGAAGGTAAAGTCAAATATCTAAAAGGCTTTGTGCCAAAAGACCATGTGCAGGAGTTTAAGACTTTAGCACACCAACAAAAATGGGGCTTTTCTATTTCTGAGCCTACCGATATAGATGAAGTGCCTGTTTATATAAAGAATCCTAAATGGATAAGTATCATTAACCCGATGATGAAGTTTATAGATATTGTTCCCGGGTATAAAGAAGTTGATGTGTCCATTTATTTTTTAATTGCATTTGCCTTGTTTTTTGCGATGCTTGTAGGCGATGCCGGATATGGGCTTATCTTTTTAATACTAACTATATTATTTTGGAAGAAAATGGCTCCTCAGCTCAGGACGCTAATTCTTGTATTAAGTGGCTCTACCATCATTTGGGGTGTTTTAAGCGGTACTTATTTTGGTGCAGAACAAATTGCAAAGCTTCCATTTTTAAAAGAAATGATAGTTCCCAATATAGCCAGTTTTGGGGTGGACAATATTAATTTTATGATGCACTTATCATTTTTAATAGGTGCCATTCATCTTACAGTGGCGCATGGCATTCGAGTGTTTCAATTTATAAATTCTATCAAGGCTCTTAGTGAAGTAGGTTGGATTAGTTTAGTATGGGGATTATTCTTTGTTACCGAAGAATTGGTTCTAGGAAACCCAGCACCAAGTTGGTACATGTGGTTGTTTATTGTGGGTGCAACTCTAGTCATTTTATTCTCTAAAGAAAGCACGAGTTTCTTTAAAAGCATGGGTGCTTCCATTGCCAATTTACCCTTAAGTTTAATTAGTGGATTTTCAGATATTGTATCCTACGTGCGCTTATTTGCAGTAGGTATGGCTACAGCAGCCGTAGCAGCAAGTTTTAATAATATGGCCTTGCCAGATGGGATTGCTGGGATGGGGTTTTTAGATTTAATTATGGCCGCTGTGGCTTTATTACTGGGCCATACACTTAATATTGCCTTGGCGCTGATGGCGGTAATGGTTCACGGCATTCGATTAAACATGTTAGAATTTGCAGGGCATTTAGGAGTGCAATTTTCTGGAGAAGCTTATAAACCCTTTAAATTAAAAACTGAAGACCGACATATTTAAAACAATAACAAGATATAATTACTATAAAACAAATTAACTATGGGATTTTTAACATTTATACAAACATCAGTAGAAGGACTAGGAGACATGGGTATGTCATTGAGTATTGCCGCTATTGGATCTGCCATTGGAACAGGCATTGCGGGAATGGCAGCCATTGGTGCTTGGAAAAAAATGATAACTAATGGTCAAAAAGCGGCCACAGCATTACTCATTTTTGTTGGAGCCCCTTTATCTCAGGTTATTTATGGTATGATACTTAAAAATGCCATTTCTGATGCCAATCTCAGCCCAGATTCTTACGTTTGGCAAATAGTTATAGGTTTATTTGCTGGTGCAGCTATGGCGGGCTCAGCTATTTTTCAAGGAAAAGCAGGAGCGAGAGCATGTGACGCTATTGCTGCTGGTGCTAACGATACAGCAAAATACATCATGATTATTGGTGTGGTAGAAACTGTTGCGCTTTTTGTGATGATATTTACTATGACTGGACTGCCAGCTTAATCCATAAATGCAGGATTTTATAGGAAGTACGTTGTAGTTTTATTTGTCAACCAAATAGTTTTTGCTTCATCCAAGCCGAATTCATTTCGGCAATATTTTTTATAGAGATGCCTTCTGGGCATTCTATTTCGCAAGCGCCAGTATTGGAGCAATTACCAAAGCCTTCCATATCCATTTGATGGGTCATTTGTTCTAAACGTTGGTGCGCCTCGGCTTTACCTTGTGGTAAACTATTGAGATGATTGATTTTGGCCGATGTAAAAAGTGCAGCCGACGAATTTTTACAGCTGGCTACGCAAGCACCACATCCTATACAAGCGGCAGCGTCCATAGCCTTATCCGCAACGGCTTTTGGGATAGGAAGTGCATTGGCTTCGGGCGCGGTTCCTGTTTTGGAACTAATAAAAGCGCCAGCTTCAATAATCCTATCAAATGCCGAACGATCAACTATTAAATCCTTTATGATGGGAAATGATGAAGATCGCCAAGGTTCTACGGTAATCGTGTCGCCATCCTTAAAACTCCGCATATGTAACTGACAGGTCGTTATATGATCGTGCGGACCATGAGCTCTTCCATCTATAAATACGCCACATTGTCCACATATACCTTCGCGACAATCATACTCATAAGCAATTACCTTTTCATTTTTTAAAACCAATTCTTCATTGAGTTGGTCTAAGGCCTCAAGAAAAGACATGTCTTCCGTAAGATGATCTACTTCATAGAGTTTAAACCCACCTTTAGTATTTGGATGGTCTTGGCGCCATATTTTAAAAGTCACTTTCATATCCTGTTATTTATAACTTCTTACGGTAGGTTCAACAAATTTAAATTCTAAGGGTTCTTTATGGAGATTAAAATTGCCTTGGTCATATTCCCAAGCTGAGACGTAAGCATATGCTTCATCAACCCTTAAGGCTTCACCTTCGTCTGTTTGATACTCTTCCCTAAAATGTGCACCACAAGATTCATCACGTTGCAGAGCATCTGTACACATTAGGATGCCTAGTTCTATAAAATCTGCCAGGCGATAGGCTTTTTCTAATTCGGTATTCATTTCATTTGAATCTCCTGTAATCCTAACATTCTTCCAGAATTCTTCCTTTATGGCTTTAATCTGTGAAATGGCCTTTTCTAGACCTTTTTTGGTTCGGCTCATCGCACATTCTTGCCACATAATTTTTCCCAATTCCCTGTGATAATGGTCTACAGTCTGTTGCCCATCAATAGACATGATTTGGTTAATAAAGCTGCGAACGTTTTGTTCTGCTTTTTCAAATTCAGGATGTTCTGTTGTAACCTGTTCTACTTTAATTTCATCTGCTAAATAGTTGTTTATGGTGTTCGGAAGAATAAAATAACCATCTACACTGGCTTGTAATAGGGAATTGGCTCCTAAACGGTTGGCCCCATGATCGGAAAAATTGCACTCGCCAACAGCATAAAGACCAGGAATTGTAGTCATAAGTTCGTAATCTACCCATAAGCCACCCATTGAGAAATGCGCTGCAGGTGATATGAGCATTGGTGTGGTATAGGCATCGATTCCGGTAATTTTTTTATACATATTAAAGAGATTACCATAACGATCTTTAATGGTTTCCAGTCCAAATTTTTTAATGGCATGTTTAAAATCGAGATAAACCGCATTCTTCAATCTCCCAACGCCGTAACCAGCATCTATACGTTCTTTGGCAGCTCTTGAGGCAATATCGCGTGGAGCTAAATTTCCAAAGCTCGGATAACGCCGTTCTAAATAATAATCGCGTTCTTCTTCAGGAATGTCTTGAGGTTGCCGGTCATCACCTTTTTGTTTAGGGACCCAAATGCGCCCATCGTTACGCAAGGATTCCGACATTAAGGTCAGTTTAGACTGCGCTTCGCTGGATTGTGGTAAAGCAGTGGGATGAATTTGGGTAAAACTAGGTGCAGCGAAGTAAGCCCCTTTTTTATGAGCTTTCCATATGGCACTACCATTACAGCCAATAGCCAAGGTCGATAATCGGAACACGCGTGAATAGCCACCCGTTGCTAAAACGACAGCATCGGCAGCATAGCGTTTGAGTGCCCCAGTAACCAAATCTCTAACAATTATACCTTTAGCTTTTCCATTAATCACCACTAAATCCATCATTTCACTGCGGGGATACATAGTTACCTTTTTAGCTCTAATCATCTTATAAAGTTGAGAATAGGCCGCCAATAATAACTGCTGACCGGTCTGTCCTCGGGCGTAAAAGGTGCGTTGCACTTGCACGCCTCCAAAACTTCGGTTGACTAAAGTGCCCCCATATTCGCGCGCAAAGGGGACTCCCTGCTGTACAAAATGATCTATCAATGGTGCCGAAAGTTCTGCTAAACGGTAGGTGTTGGCTTCCCGTGACCTAAAATCGCCACCTTTTAAGGTGTCGTAAAACATGCGGTAAACACTGTCACCATCATGCTGGTAGTTTTTAGCTGCATTAATTCCACCTTGAGCAGCTACAGAATGGGCCCGACGCGCTGAATCTTGATAACAAAAACATTGAACATCATAGCCCAATTCGGCTAAGGTTGAAGCAGCACCAGCACCACTAAGGCCAGAGCCTACAACAATAATATTTAATTTTTTCTTATTAGCAGGATTAATCAGTCGCGATTTTAACTGATAATTTTGCCATTTTTTCTCTAGTGGGCCTTCGGGTACTTTGGAATTTAATATTGATTTCACATCTTCTAAGATAATAGAATATCTTAAAATTTACAACGTAAAATCACAAGTTTAGGTTAGCCTATAGTTTAATGCTTTTCAATCCATTTTCTAGCGTTTACAAATGCTTCAATCCAAGGTGATACTTCATCATTTCTGTCATTTGGATAATAGGCCCAGTTCCATTTAAAGATTGAACGCTCAATATGCGGCATAGTGACGAGGTGTCTTCCGGTTTTATCGCAGAGCATGGCCGTATTAAAGTCTGAGCCATTAGGATTAGCCGGATAGCCTTCATAACCGTATTTTGCTACAATATAGTATTTATCCTCAGTGTAGGGTAGGCTAAACTTTCCTTCACCATGAGAAATCCATACGCCCAGAGTTGCGCCAGCTAAATTATTTAACATTACCGAATGATTTTCTTGAATTTTAACTGAGGTAAAGCTGCTTTCGTGCTTGTGAGAATTGTTATGATGCATTTTACCATGCTCGGAATGCTCTGGGTGAATGAGGTCTAATTCCATGAATAATTGACAGCCATTACAAATACCAATAGATAAGGTATCTTCTCTATTAAAGAAGTCTTTTATAACAGCATTAGCTTTCTTGTTGTATTTAATAGCACCAGCCCAACCTTTGGCCGACCCTAGCACATCGGAGTTACTAAAGCCACCAACGGCACCTAGAAATTGTATATCTTTTAAATCTTCGCGACCTGAAATAATATCGGTCATGTGCACATCCTTAACATCAAAACCTGCGAGATACATAGCATTGGCCATTTCTCGTTCTGAATTACTTCCTTTTTCCCTCAAAATAGCGGCTTTTGGTCTCGGGCCTTCAATTTTGGTTACTTTTGAAGTGTAGTGTTTTGGGAAATGGTATTCTAAGGATTGTTTGTGGTAATTCTCAAATCTAGCTTTAGCCAAATTATTAGCCGTTTGCTTATCATCTAACAAATATGAGGTTTTGTACCAAACGTCCCTTAACCTTGAAACACTCATAGTAAATACTTCGGCATTATTGATAACGCTAAGCGCATCTGATGTGGTTACTTTACCGATGTTATAATAATCTATTTGTGCTTGCTGCAATGTGTTTTCAATTGTATTATCTTTAGCCTGAAACACGATACCTGCATTTTCTGAAAAGAGTAACTTAAAGCTGTCTTTCTCTCCTATTGCTGTAAGATCTATTTCGGCACCCAATCCATTATCAGCAAAGCAAAGTTCTAATAAGGTTGTAATTAATCCACCAGAGGCCACGTCATGTCCTGCAATGATTTTATCTGATTTAATCAGGGCTTGAATTGTGTTAAATACAGTTTTCACATACGATGCATCCTTAATGTCAGGTGCTGAGGTGCCTAATTGATTAAGAATTTGAGCAAAAGAACTACCCCCTAATTGAAAGTTGTCCTTAGACAAATTAATGTAGTAAATAGCCCCACCTTCTTTTTGAAAAACCGGTTCTACAACTTTGTTTATAGGATTACAATGCGCTGTGGCAGAAATAATAACAGTACCCGGTGCTAAGACTTCTGCATTAGCATATTTTTGTTTCATAGATAAAGAATCCTTACCTGTAGGTACATTAATACCTAAATCTATGGAAAATTCAGATACAGCTTTTACAGCTTTGTAAAGCCTGGCATCTTCACCTTCATTTTTACATGGCCACATCCAATTAGCCGATAGAGATACACTTTGTAACCCATCTTCTAATGGTGCCCAAATCATATTAGTTAATGCCTCTGTAATTGAATTTCTGCTACCAGCTTCTGGATGAATTAATCCAGAAATAGGAGAATGGCCTATACTTGTCGCTACACCGTGATTACTGTTGTAATCTAAAGCCATAACACCTACATTATTAAGTGGTAATTGCAAAGGACCTGCACATTGCTGTTTCGCTACTTTACCGCTAACACAACGGTCTACTTTATTGGTGAGCCAATCTTTACAAGCTACAGCTTCTAATTGTAGAACTTGATCTAAATAGTCATAAAATTTATCGTAGGTGTAGTTAAGGACTTTATAAGTTCTATTGACGGTACGGTCTTTGAGAATTGTCTTAGGCGAACTGCCAAACATATCCTCAAGCTGTAAATCCATAGGCTTTGCATCTTTAGTAAAGGATTTAAATGTGAATCGGTGATCACCTGTTACGTCACCAACATCGTAAATTGGAGTTCGTTCGCGATCTGCAATTTTATGAAGTTTGTCTAAATGCGTTTTAGAAATCACCAATCCCATACGTTCCTGAGATTCATTACCAATAATTTCTTTGGCGGATAAGGTAGGGTCACCTATTGGTAACTTATCTAGGTCAATACATCCTCCAGTATCTTCAACAAGTTCTGATAAACAATTTAAATGACCGCCAGCGCCGTGGTCGTGAATAGATGTTATGTCATTATTATCGCTTTCTACCATTCCTCTAATGGTGTTGGCCGCACGCTTTTGCATTTCGGGATTAGACCGTTGTACAGCATTTAATTCAATTCCAGATGAAAATTTCCCTGTATCTGCTGAAGATACAGCGGCACCACCCATACCTATACGGTAATTATCCCCACCTAAAATAACAATACTGTCATCGTCTTTTGGGGTATCTTTTATGGCTT
>Ga0207419_1000254_pt1 | contig 44726 bp, 39 predicted proteins | sample ElkSloMetagenome_4_FD_184723 | JGI IMG/M metagenome (GOLD analysis project Ga0207419, IMG submission 184723) | Hot spring microbial communities from Elkhorn Slough, Monterey Bay, USA - MD2A (version 2) | ecosystem: Environmental > Aquatic > Marine > Intertidal zone > Estuary: Microbial mat ...
GCGCACCGCCGAGTTCCGGATCAGTACCTGTTCCAAATTCATCAATAAGAAAAAGGGTTTTATCATCACACTTTTTAAGGAAATGCCTCATGTTTTTTAGACGATAACTATAGGTGCTGAGATGATTTTCAATACTTTGATTATCACCAATATCAGTCATGATTTTATCAAAAAAACAGACTTTACTATATTCATGAACAGGAATTAAAATGCCACTCTGTAACATGATTTGCAATAATCCAACGGTTTTTAAAGTAATACTCTTTCCTCCGGCATTAGGTCCCGAGATGACGATAATATGTTGTTCATGGTCCAACTGAATATCTTGCGGATAGGTTTTTTCCCCTTTTTGGTTATTTGAAGCGAGTAGTAAAGGATGATATGCGTCTTTTAAGTAAAGTGTTTTATCTTCAGAAAGGTATGGCAAAATACCATTGATTTTTTCTGCATAGCGTTTCTTGGCATAAATCACATCCAGATCGCTGAGGATTTCTGTATATTTTTTAAGTAAATTAAGATGTGGACGAACGATTTCGGTCAGCATCTTTAGAATGCGGTTTTTCTCTTGTTCTTCATCGGCCAGTAGGTTCAACAAATGTCTGGTATGCATATCTGTCGATTCTGGCTGAATGTAAACAATACTTCCAGTTTTTGATTGTCCTAAAACTCGACCTTTCACTTTTCGCCTATACATTGCTTTTACAGCCAAGGTTCGAATATTTTCAACCAAACTTTCTTTGATGTCTGCTAAATAATCCTTAGACTGACATTCGCCTAATGCTTTATTGAAGCTTGAACCAATTTTACTTCTTGTAACTTGCAAATCTTTTCTGATGATTAACAGATTTTCACTGGCATCATCTTTTATTTCTCCAAACCGGTCTAAAATTTTATCAACCGATACAATTATTTCTGTGGTATAATAAAGTTTTGAAAACTTATAATGAAGCTGAGGATAACTTTCCCGATACTTTTTAAAGTAATCAATAAGCGTATTCGCAGTTTCTGAAACGGCTTTAAATTTCATAAAGGCTGATTCCTCCAAAATACTACCTTCCAATGCTAGACGCTTTATTTCTGTTGAAATATCATCAAAACCATGTCTTGGAATAGGCTTATCTTCATACTGAGAGTCTTGATATTCTTTTACTTCCTTTAATTTTTTTAATATACCTTTCTCAGATTTGAAGGGTTTTAGAGCCTCTGCCTTCTTCTGCCCATAATCTGTCACGCAATATTCTCTTATCTGTAAACAAACTTCCTTAAATTCTAAATCGGATAAGGTTTTTTCTGAAATATATGACATATAAGTTGTGGGCTTCTTAGTTTTACAAAAATACATATAAACATGAAGGTTAATATTGAAACCCATTGGAAAAAAATCTTAAAAAATGAATTCAAAAAGCCCTATTTTCAAAACCTTGTCAGTTTTGTAAAAGATGAATACTCACAATATACATGCTACCCTAAGGGAAGTGATATTTTTAAAGCTTTTGACTATGCTCCTTTTCCGGACGTGAAGGCTGTCATTATTGGACAGGATCCTTATCATGGGCCTGATCAAGCGCATGGCTTGTGTTTTTCAGTTCAGGACGGTGTTTCAAAACCACCGTCATTAGACAATATATTTAAAGCGGTTAATCAAGATCTAGGAAAAGATATTCCCACGAGTGGTAACCTAACCAGATGGGCCAAACAAGGGGTATTACTTTTGAACGCCACCCTAACTGTAAGGGCACATGAAGCCGGCAGCCATCAGGGTCAAGGTTGGGAGACGTTTACAAACGCTGTGATAACGCATTTATCTGAAGAAAGAGAAAATTTAGTGTTTATGCTTTGGGGTGGTTATGCCAAAAGAAAATCTACGCTGATAGATAAACAAAGGCATTTAGTATTAACCTCTGGACATCCATCACCATTGAGTGCCAATCGAGGATACTGGTTTGGCCATAAACATTTTAGTGAAGCTAATGCTTACCTACAATCTCAAGGACTAAAAGAAATTGATTGGTAAAATTAATACAGTATTTTTTGAGAGAAATCATAATTTAATTTTTGAATAAACTTAATTTTGCTGCATCTAATTATAAAATTTAACAATGAATGAAAATTAGACTAAACTTTTTTCTAATTCTGCTTTTGGTGGCAGTTTTTACATCCTGTCAGAAAAGTACTGATACTATAGTAAAAGAAAGTGCTGTGACTAAGAAGGTTGTCAATCCAAACGGAGACAGTGAATTAGCCTTGCTCATGCGCGATATGTACAATGAAGCCGTAGAGGTTAAAAAACAAATCAAAAATAAAGAACCCATAGAGCTGAGTTTAGATTACGAGAAAATATTGAGTGCTCACGCCACTGAACCAGAGAAAGCAGCATCTCCGGAGTTTAAAGCTTTTGCTAAAAGTTATCTACAAACTATAGAAGCTATAAAAACCGCAAAATCTTCTGAAAAATTGGTACACTATAATTCTATGGTCAATAATTGTATTGCTTGTCACAAAACGCTATGTCCTGGTCCATTGGTTAGAATAAAAAAGCTTCAATAGTAATTTTAATTACCATCGTCTTTCTTTTTCTTTCCTTTCAATAAATTACCCAACACATTTTTTACGGTCTCTTTTACTTCGTCGTCTTGAGTTTTAGTTGAGTCTGTTGGTTTATTGCCATTTAACAAATCATTCAATTTATCTCCAGCTTGATCAATTAAATTATCTTTTTGTTCTTGGATTATCTTGTTAGTTAATTCGTTGATGGCTGATTTGGTATCTATAGAAATATTAGGTTTCTTTAATGCACCTTTTATGCTGATTGGTAAATATACTACTAAGGAATCGATATCAGTATTGCTCAATTTTGCAATTTGTGATTTAATATCATTTCCTAAATATTTCGCAGGTAACTTTAGATCAGCGGTATAATCCATAACATTGTTAAGACTGTGCTTACCTTGGAGATTTACTTCTATGTCTTCAATTTCAAATTGAATAGGTTTTACATTTATGTTTCCGTTTTGAAAACTAAAGCTAGTTACAATATCTTTTATTTTTAAATCGTCAAAATCTATCAAACCCATTTGTTGATTCAGCGAATTTGCCAGAGGTACTCTCGAGGGTTCGATTTTAGCCTGAATAATATTTGCTAATCCATTTCCATCAAGACTTGAAAGAATAGGTGATAGGCTATTGGTCATATTACCGCTAAAATCAAATTCTGTGGTAAAAACACCAACCAGAGATTTAAAAATTGGCGTAAAAGCCTGAAACATTTCAATTTGCTCTAGTGAAGTCGCAATATCTATTTCATTTAGCTTTAACTTTAAACCGAAGTTTGGTTTTTCTTCTTTTGTGCTTACATTCCCATCAACAATCACTTGACCTCCAAATAGATTAGCTTGAATTTGGCTAAGATTTACGCTCTGATCTTTTACGCTTAATCTTCCCGCAATATTTTTTAAATTGAAATTATTATAAACCACTTCGTTTGCCGTAAAGCTTAAAGATAGATCAAGCTTTGATGGAATTTTAATGGCCTCTTCGATTGGAGCGCTGGATTTTATTTCTTTTTGAGGATCAGAATTGTCATTTTCAGACGTCATAAAATCACTAACAACAAATTTATTAGACATCGCTTGAAAATTTCCTGATAAATCTTCATTTGAAAATAAATAGCCAATTAAATTATTAAGTTGTCCATTGGCTTTTAAATCGGTTTGTCCTGTTTTCATTCTAAAATCATTCAATTTTGCTGAAGCTTTATTGAAAGTAAGGTCGGCTAATTCTATTTCAAACGCGTTTGCTAATTCATTAGAGTCATATTTAAAATCTGATAATAATAGTTTACCCCGACTATTAATATTTTCATATTGTTTTTGCTCCAGACTATTCATGTCGAAATGTGTTTCAAGGTCCATATCTAAAACTCCATTAAGATTTAGATTGGAGTCTATAGGATAGGTTTTACTTAGATTTGCAAGATTTATAACGCCTTTAGCAACTATATCCGTCTTTATATTTTCAGTCAGGTCCTTAATATGAATAGCACTAGAAAATTGATCTTTACCAATTCTAAAATCTAATTTATTGACATCAACCGCCGTATCTTCTACAAGCCCGGTGCTATTAAGTATAGTCACATCCAGATTTATGTTTTCCATTTTATTAGGTAGGTTGGCATATTGAAATTCTGCATTTCTACTGGACAATTCGATGTTCAATTTTGGAATATACGAATCATCAACTTTACCAAAAATCCTACCTTCTAGATTAAACTCACCTTTAGTATCGATATCTTCTAAGTTACCGGAATAGGTTTGCGGGATAAGCGCCAACAAATTTTTGAAATCGGAATCCGGCGTTGAAAATTTAATGTCCATTTCCTGGAAATCTTTAGAAACTTGTAGAAAGCCATCAAAATTAAGGGGTAATTGGTTTATTTTGCCAAAGTTATCTTCGAAGGTAAATCGCATTTTGTCTAAGTCTATGGCGATATCAGCATCTAATTCAATTGAATTATTATTCAGATAGTTTGTTTTATCGTATACCAGAGAAATTTTTGAATCTGTTTTAGTTTCTAAGGTGAAAGTATTTTTAGAAAAGTCACCTTTACCAGAATGATTTAATTCATTGAGCCTAAATTCTATATTCCCTGCATCTTTGTAAATGAGGTTAGTATTTTCAATGCTGTAAGATTTCAATTGAAGTTTAAAATTACTTTCAGAATTATTTGTGTCAGATTTTATAGAATCCGGAGATTTTATGGCTATGTCATAATTTGCTACTCCGTTTTCATTAATTTGAATGTTAAGATTAGCATTTTGAATTTCTACATCATCTATTACTAGTTCTTCAGGACTTAATAATTGAAACAAACCCATGTGAAGCCTAAAATTTTGAGAGTAAAAAAGCGTGTCACCTTTAAATGGTTCTTTATTAGTGATAAAAAGGTTTTCTAATCCAATTTCAGCATTAGGAAAATCTGTGAATAAACTTAGGTTGAGGTTTTGCCATTCAACCTTAGCATTAAGGTTTTTGTTGATGTTTTTCTTTAAACTTTCCTCTATTTGATCTTGAAAAACAAATGGTAATATGGCTAGCAGAGCAATAAATATTAAAAGAAGTACTCCAAATACTTTTAAAAACTTTTTCATGGTTGGTGTTTTTATATAATTTTCAAATTTAAGAAACATAAAAGCTGTAAAATAAGAATTAAGAATTTTTAAGCTTAAGTTTCGGATTAAGGTATATAGTCAGTCCTTTTAAATCTTAAATTTTATTTTTGGTTCTTATAATACATTAGATATGAGAATAATAATTTCATTACTCCTCTTATTTTCGTTAAGTGTACAGGCACAAAAAACACAAAACGATAGTCTTTCTTTCAAAGCAGATTTATCTTTAACCGGCTTGTATCAGGGAGGAAATGTAGAAACAATTATTTTTAGAGCAAAGTCTAAAATGACCTTTAAGCCATTAAAAAAATGGGAATTCAAAACTCAAAATTCTTATGTTTATCAAGAATTTGGCAAAACAAAAGCAGATGAAGATGTACTTAGTTTGAACTTTTTGCACTTCAATCCTGAAAAGAGAATCTATCCATTGGTTTTAGGATTTTTCAGTACAAATTTTAGAAGAGAGATAGATTACAGATATTTAACAGGAGCTGGAGTGACCCTTAAACTTTTTGAAAAAGAGAATAACTGGCTCAAATTTGCTTTGTCCAGCGAATATGAAAATACAAGGTTTGATAACACTGATTTTAATATCGATCAATATGATGGTAGTGAAGAATTAAGCACTTTTAGAGGCACTATTTGGTTGAATGGGAAACACGAGATTTTTAAAAAAAAGCTCATTTTTAAGCACGAATTTTTTTATCAGCCTTCTTTAGAAGAAAGTAATAATTATCGTTGGCAAGCTGATTTAGCCCTGGAAATACCAGTTTGGAAATTCTTAGATTTTAAAATAAATTATTTACATACTTTTGAAAGTATTGTGGTTGAAGGCCAGAAAGAGGAGGACCAATTTTTGACGTTTGGCTTTACGATTAAAAGCTACTGAAATTTATATTAGAGATAGTATTAAAATCTATAAGGATCCTCTTCAACTGATGTAACTCCTAAGGCATCGTAGATATAATCGAAAGTTGAAAGTAATTTTGGTTCACCTTCTACAAGAGCTACATCATGCTCAAAATGGGCGCTTGGTTTGCCATCTGCTGTCAGGATAGTCCAGCCATCTTTAAGTTGTTTAATTCTTTTGGTTCCTTGATTAATCATAGGTTCGATGGCTACGGTCATCCCATTCTTGAATTTTTTTCCTCGTCCACGTTTACCATAATTTGGCATTTCTGGATCTTCATGCATCTTTCGCCCTAAACCGTGACCAACAAGTTCTCTTACAACGCCATACCCATGGTTTTCTGCATGTTGCTGAACAGCAAAGCCGACATCTCCAACTCTTTTACCTATTCTGAATTCCTCTATACCTTTATAGAGACTTTCTTTAGTGACTTTTAATAATTTTCTAACCTGTTCTGAGACTTCGCCAACCTCAAAGGTATAGGCGTGGTCTCCGTAGAAATCGTTTTTAATGGCACCACAGTCTACAGAAATAATATCACCTTCTTTTAAAGGTTCGTTGTTCGGTATGCCATGAACCACCTGAGTGTTTGGACTAACGCACAAGGTATTCGGGAAATCATATAACCCTAAAAATCCCGGAATAGCATCGTTGTCTCGTATAAATTCTTCTGCAATTTTATCAAGTTGAAGAGTAGTGACTCCAGGTTTTATTTCTTTTGCTAAAAGGCCAAGTGTTTTGGAGACTATTAAAGCGCTTTCGCGCATCAATTCTATTTCTTCAGTAGTTTTTACCTTAATCATGAAAAATTTTTACCCTTTGAATAGTTTCTTTAAAAAACCTTTAGACGGTTTTTCAACTTCTAATTCCGTGTTTGTTATTTTTTGGTAGATTTCACCCCAACTCATCATGCCACCAACATTTCTATCATCTACAAAAATATCGGCATCAATTTTTCTACTCATTTTTGATTCTTTGTATTCTTCGCCTGGATAACTTTGATTGACGGCGTAAAATTCAAGGCCATTGTCCTTGCAAAATTCTACTGCTTCGTCTAACTCTTTTCCATATCGGTAAGTCCACAATATTAGTATGTATCCTTTTTCCTGCAGTTTTTTTAGGGTTTCAAAAGCAAACATCTTAGGTTTACCAATGCTGGGATACCTACTTTCGACTATTGTGCCATCAAAGTCTATGGCTAATTTGGGTTTATTTGAAGAATACATATTCAAGTATTAATTTGCAAAGATAATCATCTTAGAAAACTAGCCTTAGAATTGGTAACTATGCTTATAATCTTGTTTTGATAAAATTTTAATTAAATCAGCTTCAAGCGTTTCCTGTGGAAATTCTACAAAACGATTTAGTTCTTTGTCATTTTCTTTAATGATAATTGTAGGCACATTGGTAATGTTTAATTTTTTTAATTCTTCTTCAGACGCGCCTGGAACAACCTTGTCTCTGCCAACACCAACTAAAGAAAGGTTTTCAAAATTAAAGCCAGAAAGATCTAAGAGCTTTACAAGTTTTGGAACTTCTCTTTTAGAGTCAATGCACCATGAACCAAAATAAACTTCAATTTGGTAATCATTTTTTCTGAATAGTTTTTTTAGCTTTTTTAATTCATCCTTATTTAAATCATAATCAGAATAACCTTTTTGATACCAGTCTGCATATTCTGTATTGTTTAATTCTTCCTTTGAAGTTTCACCAATTATAACATTTTGTGCAATACCAACATTAAATGTTAGTGTAAGTAGAACGGTAAGTATACTTTTCATTTGATCAATTAGATTAATGGTTTTTGAGTCATTTCTTCAGGCTGTTCTACGCCCATAAGTTTTAAAATAGTCGGAGCAATATCACCTAAAATACCATCGTTAATTTCTTCTAAATCTTCATCTACCAAAATTAATGGAACTGGATTTGTGGTATGAGCAGTATTTGGAGAACCATCTTCATTTTTCATAGTTTCACTATTCCCATGGTCCGCAATGACAATTACTGAATAATCCTGATCTGTTGCTGCAGTGATTAATTCTTCCATGCATTTATCTACAGTTTCACAAGCTTTAACTGCGGCGTCAAAGTCTCCGGTGTGCCCCACCATATCTGGATTGGCAAAGTTAATACACATAAAGTCAGAGGACTGACTTTTCACTTCAGCAACGAGTTTGTCTTTTAGCTCATAAGCACTCATTTCCGGTTTTAAGTCGTAGGTAGCTACCTTGGGAGAATTTACCATTATTCTTTTTTCACCATCAAATGCTTCTTCGCGACCACCTGAGAAGAAAAATGTAACATGCGGGTATTTTTCAGTTTCTGCAGCTCTTAGCTGGGTTTTATTTTGATTAGAAAGAATTTCACCTAATGTATTTTTAATATTGTCTTTAGTATAAATTACCGATACATTTTTAAACGTATCATCATATTTTGTCATGGTATAATACTCAAGTTTGAGTTTTTTCATTCCGAAATCTGGAAAATCTTTTTGCGATAAAGCCGTTGTAAGCTGTCTTCCTCGGTCTGTCCTAAAGTTGAAAAATATAACAACATCGCCTTCTTTTATATGAGTGACAGGTTTATCGTTTTCATGAATAACTATAGGTTTTAAAAATTCATCAGTGATTTCATTATTGTAACTATCTGCGATTGTTTCAATTGGATTTTCAGAGACTTGACCTTTACCGTTTACCAATAAATCATAAGCTTGTTTGACCCTTTCCCAGCGTTTATCTCTATCCATAGCGTAATATCTTCCCACAATACTTGCTAGCTTTGTTGGATAGCCTTTGAGGTATTCACTTAAATCTTCAATAAAGCCTTTGCCCGATTTTGGGTCTACATCACGTCCATCCGTAAACGCATGTATAAACGAATTTTTAATACCATAATCGTCTACGGCTTTTACGAGTCCTTTCAAATGGTGAATATGAGAATGAACACCGCCATCGCTCACAAGCCCTAAAAAGTGTATATCCTTGTTTTCGTTTTTTGCAAGAGCAAGAGCTTCTTTAAGCTTGGGCTGATCTTTTAAAGTATCATCATCTACGGCCATGTTGATTTTAACCAAATCTTGATATACAATTCTTCCAGCGCCTAGATTCATGTGACCAACTTCAGAATTACCCATTTGTCCTTCAGGAAGACCCACGTTTAAGCCATCAGTTCGTAAGGTGGCGTTTGGATATTTTTGTTGAAGACTATCTATAAATGGTGTGTTGGCAGCATCTACAGCAGATACTTTTTTATTTGGTGCAATTCCCCATCCGTCTAGAATAGTTAATATAACTTTTTTATTCATTTTTAAAATTTATTTCAAATTTAAGGACTAATTATTAACTAAAAAGTATTTAAAAGATTTTATAATTTAATTTAAATATTCTAATAATCAGTTTTATTTTTAATTGATAAATATCATAGTTAACCTAAATTTAATCTTTAGTTTAAGAAAACAAAGCCTTATTTCTTGATGTTCATAATAGAAATGGCTAATTTTATTTTTTTTAAAAATTTCAACCATGTTAAGACACGAAAGACACGAATTATTTAGACAAATAATCACCAACAAATATAGTATTTATAATAGCCTTTTTCTCAATCTTCCACATGATCACTCAACTTACACAGGAATTTATATTCCGTTGTTAAGAAAATTGAGTAGAAAAGGTTTTAATGATTCAAAATCTCCGGCTGAAATCATACAAGAGTTTTTAGATAATCATACTGAAATAGAAACAACTGAAGAGCGCTTTGAGTTGCTCTTTAGGATTATTCAATATGTTGAAAGACAAGTTGTATTGTTTGATTGTGTTGAAGATGCCGCATTTTTAGAATTTCAAAGGCCTCAAATTGGGTCTCTGTTACAACCAGAAAATGAGCACTATGACAATCTAAAAAAGCATTTGAAAAAATTTAGTACCAGACTTGTATTTACAGCTCATCCTACTCAATTTTATCCAAATGAAGTCCAAATTGTAATGTATGAGTTAAGACAAGCCATTCAGAAAAATGATATTACAGCTATAGATAAATTATTAAATCAGCTTTCGTTTACGCCTTTTCTTAAAAGGGAAAAACCAACGCCTTTTGATGAGGCGAAGAGCATAATTTATTATATGAGATATGTTTACTATCAAACCATTGGTAAATTATATCATGAAATTTCTAAAAATCTTGAAGAACAACCTGACTTTAATCCAAGCTTAATGGAATTAGGTTTCTGGCCTGGTGGTGACCGTGATGGTAATCCTTTCGTGAAGTTTGATACAACCAGAAAAGTATCTAGACTGCTTAGGAATACTATCATGAAGTGTTACTATAATCATATAAAGGATATTCGCAAAAAACTGACCTTTGAAGGAGTTACGCAGCTTACCGAGGAGTTAAAAACAAGATTGTATCAACAGATTTTTCAGGATGAAGTCTGTATCACTGATAAAGAGATATTAGATTATCTCTACAAAATAAAATCACTGCTCGAGACTAAATATAAAAGTATGTTCATTGATGACGTTAATGATATTATTGGTCGAGTACATCTTTTTGGAAGTCATTTTGCGACCTTAGACGTAAGACAGGACAGTAGCAAACACAATGAAGCCATGAAAGCCATCTTCAAAAAAGCTTTCGACAAAGATTATGAAAGTCTCACAGATGAAGAGAAAATTCATTATCTCACGGAGCAGTCTCTTGAACTAAATGCAGATGATTTTGAAGACGAAACCATTGTTGACACTATAAGAAATGTATATCAGATCAAAGATATTCAAGCTGAAAATGGAGAAAGGGCATTACACAGATATATTATTTCGAATTCTACAACAATTTTTGATGTACTTCATGTTTATGCATTATTCAAATATTGCGGATATAAAGATGAAGAGATCAATATTGACATAGTGCCACTTTTCGAAACTATGGTTGGAATGGATAATTCTCAGGATGTAATGAAAGACTTATATGAATTACCGATCTACAAATCCCACCTAGAAAAAAGAGACAATGTTCAAACTATAATGTTAGGCTTTTCTGACGGTACCAAAGATGGTGGTTACCTTAAAGCAAATTGGGAAATACTGCAAACCAAAGAAAGGCTCACAAAAGTGACTGAAGATCATGGAAACAAAGTCGTATTTTTCGATGGTAGAGGCGGACCACCAGCAAGAGGTGGCGGAAAAACACACCAATTCTATGCATCTCAAGGGGATGAAGTTTCGAACGATAAAATTCATTTGACTATACAGGGGCAAACTATAACTAGCATTTATGGAACCCACGAACAGGCCAGCTTCAATATTGAACAAATGTTATTAGCCGGAGCAAAACCATTTAATAAATCTGTAAAACTCGATCAGCATTATAAAGATTTGATTAATGATTTAGCAACAAGGAGTTTTCATAAATATACCGCTTTAAAAGATAATGAGCTTTTTGTACCTTATCTAGAAAAAATGACAACTTTGAGTTATTATGGAGCAACTAATATAGGTAGTAGACCAACAAAGAGAAACGCAAAAGCTGCTCTAGACTTTAAAGATCTTAGAGCTATTCCATTTGTGGGGTCATGGAGTACAATCAGACAAAATGTACCAGGTTATTATGGTCTCGGAACAGCCTTAGAAAGTTATGCCGAGAATGAAGAAGAAATTTTTGATCTATATAAAAACTCAGCTTTTTTCAGAACTCTGATTAATAATAGTATGATGAGCATGAAGAAATCATATTTTCCATTGACTAAATACATGAAAAAAGATAAAGTTTATGGTGAGTTCTGGACAGATTTGAGAGAAGAGTACGAACTTTCTAAAAAATGGGCTTTAAAGCTTAGCGGAGTTGAAGAATTAATGGATAACGAAAAGACTACGCGTATGTCTATTAGCGCAAGGGAAAATATAATTTTACCTCTACTTTGTATTCAACAATATGCTCTTCAGATGATTCAAAAAAATCATGAAGACAAGGAAAAATATGAGAAATTAGTAATGAGGTGTTTGTTTGGAAATATAAATGCCAGTAGAAATTCGGCTTAATTAATTAGGAGTGTATTATTTAGATATCCGTTTATCGAAAGATAAGCGTTATTCGTCGAATATATTAATGTTTCTAACTAAATGAATTAATTATTTTTAATTTACTTTGTAATATTGTGAAAGTCAATTTATAAATTAAATCATTTATAACTATTAGATCATGAAAAATAAAATATTATTAGTAGCCTTCATTTCAATTTTGTGTCTGACTGAAATTGTTGCTCAACCAACTTTGCCCGGTCAAGGTGCAGGTGGAGGTAATGTTGAAGACAATCCTATACATTTACTTATATATCCATTTCTTATGATAGGTGCATATTTAGGTTACAAAGTTTTGCAAAAGAAATAATATAAACCTTAAAGCCAAAAGAAAACTTATCTAATCATATTTTATAACCTAGAGAAGTAAAGACTTTATGGTTAAAACCAAAAAAAACGAACTCACTGAGTTCGTTTTTTTTCATTTTATTCACTTAACCTATTAAGCATCTGCTTTAACCAAAGCTTCAATTTCATCTACTACATTTGGATCGAGTAGAGTAGAAGTGTCGCCTAACTGATCATATTCATGAGAGGCTAATTTTCGAAGTATTCTTCGCATAATTTTGCCACTTCTGGTTTTAGGTAAACCACTCACAAATTGAATTTTATCGAGTTTGGAAATAGGTCCAATTTTATCTGTGATTAATTGATTAATCTCTTTACTCACATTTCCATGATTTCTATCTTCACCAGTATCTTTTAAGGTGATAAATCCATATAATCCATTTCCTTTGATATCATGAGGATAACCCACAATTGCTGACTCTGCTACTGCATTATGCTCATTTATAGCATCTTCTATTGGTGCTGTGCCTAGGTTATGTCCAGAAACTATAATTACATCGTCTACTCTACCGGTGATTCTATAGTATCCTACTTCATCTCTTAAGGCTCCATCACCTGTGAAATATTTGTTTTCAAAGGCAGAAAAATAGGTGTCTTTATATCTTTGATGATTACCCCAAATTGTTCTTGCCATAGATGGCCAGGGATGCTTGATGCACAATCTCCCATCTACCTGATTTCCTTTTATTTCCTTTCCGTTTTCATCCATTAATGCTGGTTGAATACCTATAAAAGGTAAAGTTGCATAGGTTGGCTTTGTGGGCGTCGAGAATGCAATAGGCGTAATCATAATACCACCAGTTTCAGTTTGCCACCATGTATCTACTATAGGACATTTCTTTTTACCAATATTGTCATTATACCAGTTCCAGGCCTCTTCATTTATAGGTTCACCAACTGATCCTAATACTTTTAAAGAAGATAAATCATACTTATCAACTAATTCAGTTCCATGTTTTGCTAAGGCTCTTACAGCGGTTGGAGCAGTATAGAATTGATTAATTTTATGCTTTTCTACGATTTCCCAAAAACGACCAAAATCAGGGTAACTTGGTACGCCTTCAAACATTACAGAAGTTGCTCCATTGGCTAGTGGTCCGTAAACTATATAACTATGACCAGTAATCCATCCTATGTCTGCAGTACACCAATACACATCGTCTTCTCTATATTGAAATACATTTTTGAAAGTATAAGCCGTATAAACCATATACCCAGCTGTAGTATGCAGCATTCCCTTAGGCATGCCGGTAGAACCAGACGTATATAAAATGAATAAAGGATCTTCAGCATCCATGACTTCTATCTCACACTCTGAATCTGCATTATCAAGAAGGGGTTGTAACCACTCATCTCTTCCTTCAACCATGTTAATATCCGAATGGATTCGTTTTGCAACAAGGACACTTTTTACGCCATCACAATCTTTTAAAGCTTCATCTACAATACCTTTCAAATCAATCGTTTTTGCGCCTCGATAAGACCCATCAGAGGTTAAAACCATTTTAGCGTCACAATCTTTAATCCTTGTGGCCAAGGCTGAGGCAGAAAAACCAGCAAATACCACCGAATGTATAGCACCAATTCTTGCACAGGCTAGAAGTGAAACTGCTAGCTCTGGAATCATTGGTAAATAGATACAAACTCGATCCCCTTTTTTTATTCCTTTGGATTTTAAAACGTTTGCAAACTTGCATACTCTTTTGTGTAACTGCTTGTAGGTAATATGTTCAGCGGGTTCATTGGGGGCATTAGGTTCAAAAAGTATAGCTGTTTTGTCTCCTCTTGTCCAGAGATGGCGGTCTAAACAGTTTTCAGTAATATTAACTTTAGCTCCTTCAAACCATTTGATTTCAGGTTTGCTAAAGTCCCAGCTTAATACATTGTCCCAGCGTTTTTGCCAAGTAAAATGTTCTTCAGCAATTTCTTCCCAAAAGGCTTCCGGATTCCTCACAGATTTTCTGTAAACCTGGAAGTATTCTTCAAAATTTTTAATGTGATAATTACTCATGATTTTATGATTTATGATATGTTATTGTTGAATTATGATATTTGATTTATGATTCATGATATTTGATTGTTGATTTACGATTATTAAGATATGAGTCTGTTCAATTCTTTCTGCTATTTTCCACTTTCCACTTTCCACTTTTCACTTTTCACTTTTCACTTTCCACTTTTCACTTTCCACTTTTCACTTTTCACTTTCCACTTTCCACTTTCCACTACTTACTTATTACTATTCACCAATTAATAAAAATCAAAAACTAGTAACTCAAAGCTCAAAACTAATTATCCAAATATCCCAATTTTATTTTTTTTGTAAGCTTCTTCAATTTCTGCTATGATATTGATGTCATCTATTGTTGATGGAACATTATATTCAAGATTATCTGAAATGTTTCTGAGCAGCTTCCGTAAAATTTTACCAGATCTTGTTTTGGGGAGTCTTTTTACAATGACTACATTCTTCAAGGAAGCAACAGCTCCGATTTCTTTCCTGACTAATTTTACAATTTCAGCGGTTAAATGCTTTTCATCAAAGATATTTTCTGATTTTGAAACCGCCAAAGCCAGAGGTTTCTGACCTTTTAAATCGCAATGAATACCAAAAACTGCACATTCTGCAACTTGAGGATGACTGGCTACCACTTCTTCCATTTCGGCTGTAGATAATCTATGCCCGGCAACATTTATGACATCATCTACACGACCAGTTATAAAAATATAACCATCTTCATCTTTATAACCTCCATCACCTGAAAAATAATAACCCGGGAATTTGTTCAAATATCCTGCTTTAAATCGTTCGGGGTTGCCCCATAAATTTTTTAAGCAGCCTGGGGGAAGTGGTAGTTTGACACAAACATAGCCCTCATCGTCATCTGCCACTTCTTTGCCGTTTTCATTTAATATTTTTATGTCATAACCACAGACAGGAAAAGTAGCTGAGCCTGGCTTTACAGGAAATCTTTCTATACCAACCATATTGGCAAGCATGGCCCATCCAGATTCGGTTTGCCACCAATGATCAATAACGGGAACTTTTAAATGTTGCTCTGTCCATTTTAAGGTAGCCATGTCGCAACGTTCACCTGCAAGAAATTGATATTTTAGAGATGATATGTCAAATTGTTTAATGAACTTTCCGTCGGGATCTTCTTTTTTGATCGCCCTTATAGCGGTTGGAGCTGTAAACATAACGTTAACCTTATGATCGCTGATTACCCTCCAAAATGTTGAAGCATCAGGTGTTTTTATAGGTTTGCCCTCAAATAATATGCTTGTATTTCTATTTAATAATGGACCATAAACGATGTAGCTATGACCAACGACCCAGCCAACATCACTAGCTGCCCAATAAACATCTCCTTCTTCAACACCATAAACATTTTTCATGGAATATTTAAGCGCTGTAGCATAACCACCAGTATCTCTAATGATCCCTTTTGGTTTTCCTGTTGTTCCGGAAGTGTAGAGTATGTACAATGGATGTGTTGACTCTACCGGGATAGCCTCAACTGATTCAGATTTTGATACTAAAGTGTCATAATCTATATCAATAGCCTTGTGTGGAATATCAACGTTCAATTTTCTGTCAAAAATGATGACATGTTCAGGTTTGTTTTCAGCTTGTTGTACAGCTTCATCAACAAAAGGTTTGTATGGAAGTATTCGATCAATTTCAATTCCATTAGAAGCTGTAATTATGGCTTTTGGTTTGCAGTCATCTATTCTGATCGCTAATTCATGTGGAGCAAACCCTCCAAAAACAACTGAATGAATTATTCCTAGACGCGCACAGGCAAGCATGGCATACAGCGCTTGTGGAATCATGGGCATGTATATAATGATGGTATCTCCTTTACTTATGCCTAAAGATTGAAGTCCACCAGCAAGTTTTGATACTTCTTTATGCAGTTGATTATAGGTGATATGTTGAATCGTTTTTGTAACCGGCGAATCGTAAATAATGGCATTATCTTCCCCACATCCATCTTTGATGTGCTTATCAATGCATAAGTAGCTCATATTTAGCTGTCCATCAGGGAACCAATGATAAACATTATCATCAACATTTTTAAAAGCCGTTTTTGGATTTTTAAACCAGTTTATGTTTTCTGTTTCATTCATCCAAAACTCATCTGGATTATTAATACTTTGTTGATATTTTTCGTTGTAATTCATGATAATTGGTTATTAAGATTTACACATCAGATCTATGGTTTTTAGTAATTTTTTGGTTGAAAAAGGTTTTGTGAAATAATCATCTGCGCCTTCTTTAAGTCCTTTTGAAATATCTTCTACTTTACTTTTTGCACTTAGAAAAATCACTTTGGCGGTCTTTTCATGATTTTTGATGTGTTTTAAAACTTCAAAACCGTCACTTTTTGGCATCATGATATCTAGCACCACTAAGTTTGGATGTTCATCGTTAAAGACTTCTATAGCCTCTTGGCCATCTCTGGCGATAAGAACGGAATATCCTTTTTTCTTAAGAGAAAATTCTAATGCCATTACAATATTTGGTTCATCATCTACTAATAATATCTTTTTCATTTTTAAATATGTTTTGGAAGTTTGAAAATGAATCTCGCTCCTTCAGAGAAGGATTCATCAAGAAATATTTTGCCTTGATGCAGCTCTATAATCTGTTTACAAATTGCCAAACCAAAACCACTCCCTTCGTGTTTTTTAAAGGCTTGGTTATCGGATTGGTAAAATTTATCAAATATGAAAGGTCTATCTACTTTTGGAATGCCTTTTCCATTATCTTCTACAATTACTTCTATGCTTTCAGTAAGTGTTTTGAAATTGACTTTTATAACTCCATTTTCATGATCATTAAACTTAACGGCATTTGAAAGAAGGTTGGTAAACACTTGAATAATTTTGTTTTTGTCATGTTTAATTAAAATGTCACCTTCAACTCCATAGGATTTTATTTCTATATTTTTTTTGTTTGCCAGCGGTAATATGGTATTCAGCGAACGATCAAAAGTTTCTAATAAATTCTCGTCTTTTAATGTTAACTTCTGTCTGCCTGTTGCAAGTTTTTCTAGGTCTAAGATATCGTTAATGAGTTTAGTTAATCTTTTGGTATCGTAAGCAATATTGTCTAAAAACTGATTTTTCAATTCTTCTGGCATGTCAGAATTGTCTTTGAGCACTTCACTGCTTGCCTGAATTGAAGTTATGGGTGTTTTAAGTTCGTGAGCTACAGCATTTAAAAAATCATCTTTTATTTTGTCTTGTTTTTGTAGGCTGCTATTCGCCTTTCTTAATTTATCAGTAAGATTTTGTAATTGTAATGATTTTTGTTTGAGTTGCTTATTGTTAGCGATGGTCTCCTTATTTTCTTCAAGAATTTTTAATACTTCTAAAAGTGACACTTGTTGCTCATTAGTAATGTTACTGATCAAAATTTTTGCAGAAGCACTTCCTACTGCTCCTGTAAGAAGTTTTTCGGAAAAGTTAATTAGTCTGGCGTCTGCTTTAGTTCCTAAATCTTCAATTTTGTATCTCCGCTTAAAAATGTCTAAAGCCCTCGTTGCTCTTTTTTTTCCAAGAAATCTATCCCACAAATTCAAAATTTCTTCAATATTGGCATCACCTTTCCAAATAAAAGAGTCTTCTTTCATATTGATGGCTGCCACAGAATTAACAAAAACTTCCCCATAATTTCTTTCTCTGTAGTTCCCTTTTTTGATCAGGGAAAAGCTGAGGTATGCCAACAAATTTATAGACAGACTTAAAAAAAGTGAGTAATTGATAGGAGATAAAAAGGATAGATTTCCTTGTTCAAAACTCAAAAATTCAGCTTTTTGCAGCATCATTTCTCCGGACTCATTAAAGCTAGTGTTTGAAAAAAAGGGAAAAATGTATATAAATAAAACAACTGCCAGTCCTAATATCATACCTGTTTTAGCCCCTAAAGCAGAACCACGGTTCCAGAACATACCAATAAAGAAAGAAGGAGCTAATTGGGCAACCAGCAAAAATGATAGTAAACCAATTGAAAAGAGTGTGGTTTGAGGATTTACAAATCTATATAACAAGTAAGCTAGCGCGATAAGTGAAAAAATAACGATTCTTCTAATGTTCTTGATTAATTTTTGATTTCTTAAATGTTCATGTTTTTGAAATGTTTTTATAAAACCATAAGGAATTATCAGATTATTGCTAAGCATCGTTGATAATGCAAGAGTTGAAACGACTACCATTGAGATTACGGCAGAAAAACCACCAATAAAAACTAAAATAGCTAAAGTCGTATTACCATTTTGAAGAGGAAGGAAAAGTGAGTAATAATCAGCACTTACAGTATCACCAAATTTCAGTTTTCCTCCTAAGGCTATAAAAAGCACAAACAGATTAAATAATAACAGGTAAAGTGGGAAAAACCAAATTGCAGTATGTAGTTGCTTTTTGTTTTTATTTTCAACCACACTTGCCTGAAATTGTCTGGGTAATAAGAAAATGGCCAAAAAAGATAATACAATGGTAAACCACCAATTTATTCCACCTTCCAAACCATTAATTTCAGTTAAATTCTTTAAATCAAAACTACTTTTGGCATTAGATATAATTTGACCTGGAGAATCAAACAAGAAAAAGCAAACATATATTCCAACTCCAATAAATACAGCCAGTTTTATAATTGATTCAATAGAAACTGCAAAGAATAATCCTCTTTTTTGAGTAGAGGCATCATAGCGCAACGTACCATAAAAAGAAGAAAATATTGCCAATATTATAGCGATGTAAAATGTCGTATCTGTAAATAAATATTCACTTTCGAATGATAAACCTTTAGAAACAGTAAGGATATTAAAACTTTCTGCAACGGCTTTAAGTTGGAGAGCTATGTATGGAATGATACTTAAAGCACAAATTACAGTCACCATAGCTCCTACAGATCTGTTATTACCATATCTTAATGAAATAAAATCCGCAATGCTGGAGATATTGTAGACTTTTGAAAGTCTTATTATTTTCTGTAAGACATAAATCCAAACTGGAGCTGCAATGACAGGTCCTAGGTAAATCGTTAAAAACTCGATACCAGATCTTGCAGCTACCCCAACGCTGCCATAATATGTCCACGCAGAACAATAAACGGCAAGAGAAAGCGCATACACATAAGGTGATTTTACGAGTTTGGATTTTTTATTTATTTCCGCCCAATAGGCGATATAGAATAAAAATCCCAGATATATAATTATGATGGATATAAGAAGCCAGCTATTTACCATGTTTTCTAATGATTAAATATGATACTAAAGCTGAAACTAGCCAGGTCGTAAAAATGAAAAAATAAAGAAGTGGAAATCCAAAAATCACGCTATCTGTGTTAAATAGCATGATTAATGGAATATTCCATAAAATCAACAGGAAAATTGATATTACAACTATCTTTTGTTGATGTCTCTTTTTCATAGTCAAATATTCGTTTCTATTAAAACAGCTATTAGCTTTTAGAACATAGTAAAGTACAACAGACTAAAAGCTAATGACTAATTTAGTGTCCTGTAGCTTCACCAGCACCACTAGGTATTCTTATATTTTCAACGATTTCCTGAACTTCTTCCGGTGGAGCGGCAGTTACTTTACTCACAACTATTGAAACTACGAAATTCACAACCATTGCAACAGAACCAAAACCTTCAGGTGATATACCTAACCAATAGTCATCTGCGGTTCCTCCACCAAAGAAATCAAATTTAAATTTCATCATGTAAAACAACATGAGTGAGATACCGATTATCATTCCACTAATTGCTCCTTGTTTATTCATTTTCTTGTAGAATATCCCTAAAATTATGGCAGGGAAGAATGAAGCAGCCGCAAGACCAAAGGCAAGAGCAACAACAGCTGCAACAAAACCTGGTGGATTGATACCAAAATATCCGGCGATAACTACAGCAACAACTGAAGATAAACGTGCTGCAATAAGCTCTCCCTTATCCGAAATATTAGGATATACCATTTTCTTGATTAAGTCATGAGATACTGAAGAAGATATGACAAGTAATAAGCCTGCTGCAGTTGACAATGCAGCTGCTAAGCATCCTGCTGCTACAAGCGCAATGACCCATGCTGGTAGATCTGCAATTTCTGGATTAGCCAAAACCATAATGTCATTATCTACGTATAATTCATTGGCATTATCAGATGGATTAGTTACCAGTCTTTGGCCAACAGCACCCTTCGAGTTTTCGTCAAATTCTGGTGCTTTACCACTAACCGCTTTTCCTCCGTTCATACCTTCTCCGACATATTGAATTTTTCCATCTTCATTTTTATCTATCCATCCAATTAGACCAAGATCTTCCCAGGTATTGAACCACCCGGGCAATTCTTTATAAGGTTTTTCGGACACTGTCTCCATTAAATTTAATTTCGCAAAAGAAGCTACAGCTGGAGCAGTTACATATAAAATACCTATAAAAAGTAATGCAAATCCTGCAGATTTTCTCGCATCTTTTACTCGTTTTACTGTAAAAAATCTAACGATGACATGCGGTAAGCCTGCTGTGCCTACCATTAGCGCTAAAGTAATAGCCAATGTATTGAGCATATTTCCCGAACCTTCGGTGTAGGAATCGAATCCTAACTCTTTGCTTAGTCCATCTAATTTATCCAACATATAGGTATTTGGATCGGAAGCCAGAGTATCACCCATTCCAAACATTGGAATAGGATTGTTGGTCATTTGAATAGAAATAAATATTGCTGGAACCAGAAAAGCGAAAATTAATACACAATACTGGGCAACTTGTGTATAAGTAATACCTTTCATACCACCAAGTACGGCGTAGAATAATACGATAGCCATTCCAATGTAAACACCGGTATCAATTTCTACTTCTAAAAATCTAGAAAACACAACACCAACACCACGCATTTGTCCAGCGATGTAAGTAAATGACACTAATAGCGCACATATAACAGCAACAGTTCTTGCCGTATTAGAATAATAGCGATCACCAATAAAATCAGGAACCGTAAATTTTCCAAATTTTCTAAGATAAGGAGCAAGCAGTAAGGCTAAAAGAACATAACCTCCGGTCCAACCCATAAGATAGACCGATCCATCGTATCCCATAAAGGATATGATACCTGCCATTGAAATAAAAGAGGCAGCGGACATCCAGTCTGCAGCAGTTGCCATACCGTTGGCCAAAGGTGAAACTCCGCCACCAGCGACATAAAATTCTTTTGTTGAACCGGCACGACTCCAAATTGCGATGCCAATATAAAGTGCAAAGCTGAGTCCAACGAATATGTAAGTTAAAATTTGAGCATCCATAGTTTTATTGTTTATCGAATCCGTATTTTTTATCTAGTTTGTTCATTAATCTTACGTACACAAATATCAGAATGATAAAGACGTAGATAGAGCCTTGTTGGGCAAACCAAAAGCCAAGTTTATAGCCTCCAAGTTTAATTTCGTTGAGTGTTTCTACAAATAGGATTCCAGCACCATAGGATACTATAAACCATATCGAAAGGAGTATTACTAAATATTTTAGGTTTTCACTCCAATACTTAGCAGCATGTTTTTGTTTTTCTGTTTTGTTTTTTTCCATAATGTTTGATTTTTTATAAGAATATATGTGCTTGTAATCTGAAAATATTAGAGGATTCAGCTCCTGTAAATCCTCTACTGCCGGTTGTAAATTCAGCAGTCAATTTTGCGAAATGACTATTCACAAAATAATTAAGCCCAATCCCAACTTCATTGCTTGTTTTTGGAGTAAAATCTAAGTCTGCGTTATTGTATGTTACATAAGGCATGAGTTTGATATCCCTAAATAATAGCCCTAATTGACCATGAATGACGCTTCCAGATGATGGTACCAGACCACCAGAGTTAAAACCTTGCGTACTACCAAAACCATAATTATAATATGCGCCTAATGTACTTATAGCAAGTTTGTCATTTAAAGGAGCATCGTAAAATGCATCTACTGCAAAATGGGTGACAGACTCCCTATTTTCAAGATTCTCAACCGCTAAAGCATTCGGGTGATGAAAAAAACCGGCACCTACACTAAAAACCTTTTTCTTTCCGAGATAGCTGCCCACGAAGTATGGTAGTTTATCAGATTCTTGTTCAAAGAAGTCATATTTAAAATAACCTGCAAAATTCCAGAGTCCATCCGAATTAGTTGCAGAATTATCTACTTGATAGGTAGGTACATCTCCTAAAGTACCAATGTTATTTCTGGCATTATTTGCGGAGATTCTGTATTGAAATTTCCCTAATGACCCTTTTGCATAAATACCGAGATGACGCGCAAATTGATCACTAGTTGTAATATTATTCCAAGGAAATAATCTTACATCAGAATTACCCGCTCCTGGATTATCTAAAGTCATCATATTCAGTGTGCTTTGATTTGATAATCTGGAAATGCCATTCCAATAGTGAAGACCAGCACCTACGTATAATTTTTTAGGCAAAACAGCAAATTCTCCCCAGGCATCGTGTAAGAATAGCAGGCTAGTTTGATTATCCGTTTGTGAATTTGGGTTTCCCGTAAGAGTATTTGCCCTTAAATTATTTAATCCAAAATGAGTAAGAATTAAAAAGCGAGGAGATATCTGTGCATAAGCTAGAAAACGTGATCTCCTTATCGAAAATCTAGCACTCTCTTGATTAGAATTGCCTTCCAGCCATAGCTGATGCCACATAATAAATCTAACGTATTTACTGCCATCTTCATTAAGTTTTGCTTGTAATGGTTTATATTCATGTGTGGCTTTCATGTCTTCTTGTTGCCCTAAAACCATCATGGACAACAAAAAAAAGATTAACAAAAAGGGAAAATTTAATTTCATATTGATTTTGATTGTTGAACGAAAACGTTTGAATTATTGAAATCAAATATCAATTGAAATTAATGTTAATAAAAATATAATATATCTTTGCGTTAATGAATATATTTATCCTCGGAATCTCTCCCACTTTATAACCATAAATTTGTCGCCTAATTCAGTGATAACAGCTCCAGCACCTTTTAAGTTGTCTCTGTCTGAAAAGTATTTTGAAAGTTCTGTGTGACTTAATATCCTATACGTAGGATGATAATCGGATTGTAAAGCCCTGTTAATTTTATGTTTTCGAACCCATTTCATTACAGTGACGTGAGAAACACCAAGTATGCGTTCGATTTCTCTATAGGACAATCCCTCTAAATAGAGTTGCAGTGCTTTTGTAACGTAATATTTATCAATCCTTTTGCCTAATTTGTTAACTGTAAAAAAGTAGCCACAGTCTTTACATTTAAAACGTTGTCTATCGTTTATAACTCCACTTTTAATGATATTTTCAGACTGACATTGAGGACAATTTTTCATGATATATATTAAATTAGCACAAATATATTAAATTAGCATATATATTTATAAATTAGTCTTGAAAATCAACTAATTATTTTTGTATAAATCAAATTTTGTCTTTAACGCAAGTTGTACTATCGACTAACTATATTAACAAAATCATTTTTGTTAAGGAAATTAAAATTTTATTTTTGCGCTAAAAGCCATACCATTGACTAAACCAATAATACTTCTACTATACCTTTCAAGTTTTTCAAGCCTTTTTTCTCAAGATTTTAAATTTCAATCTTTAATAATTGACCATAAGTTTAAAAAAAACGCTAATTCACTAATAGAAGATGAAAAGACTCTAATTGAGATTGAGTCTGAGAAAAATATGATTGTAGATTACACAAAGGTCATAACGATATTTAATGAATACGGTGTTAACGACATAGATGCTTTTGTTCATTATGATAAAAACGTAAATGTTTATGATTTAGAAGCAATTATTTATGATATGGCAGGAAATAGAATCGAAAAAATTAAGAAAAGAGATTTTAAGGATGTTAGCGCTGTAAGCGGTGGTACATTATATTCTGATAGTAGAGTTTATTACCTGGATTATAAACCTCAAAGTTATCCTTATACAGTCGAATTTAAATACAGATTAAAAAATAAGAATACAGCTTTTATACCACCCTGGAACCCAATAGGTAACTACCATCAGGGTGTAAAAAGATCAGAATATATTATAAAAGATAAGTCTGGTCTAGAAATAAGGCATCTAGAAAAAAATCTAGATGATTTTGGAGAAATTAATAGCGACAAAACAGCGAATGAATTAAAATATGTCGCCAAAGATATTGTTGCACTAAAACATGAAGAATACAGTCCTAGTTTATCTTCATTTACGCCAATAGTCCATTTTTCTTTATCAAATTTTTATTTAGAAGGTGTTGAGGGAAGTGGAAGCAATTGGAAGGAGTTCGGTAAATGGCAGTATGAAAAACTTATCAAAGATAGAGATGTAGTCTCAAAAGAGACTGAGACTGATATTTTAGAATTAACAGAGGGTATTGAAAATCCTTTAGAAAAAATAAAATTAATTTACGATTACATACAGAATAAAACACGATATATAAGTGTGCAAGTTGGTATAGGAGGTTGGCAACCTATAGCAGCATCTGAAGTGGACAAAGTAAAATATGGAGACTGCAAGGGGTTGACCAATTATACTAAAGCTCTGCTTAAAATAGCTGGCATAGAATCTAATTATACAGTGGTTTTTGCAGGATCAGAAAAAAGAGATTTGGAAAAAGACTTTGCTTCTATGCAGGGAAACCATGTAATTCTGAATGTTCCTATTGAAAATCAAAATGTTTGGCTCGAATGTACAAGCCAGGATGCACCCTTTGGATTTTTAGGGACTTTCACAGACGACCGAGATGTTCTTGTCATAAGCGAACAAGGTGGTGAAATTAAAAGAACTGATGCTTATCTGGCCGAAGATAACTCTCAAAAGCTTAATGCAGACATAACTATAGAATCAAATGGTGATATGACTGCAAAATTTAATATTATTTCTACAGGAACTCAGTTTAGTAATAAATTTCAGCTTGAAAAAAAACCAATGAGTGAAATTAAAAAGTTTTACAAGTCTTATTACAGACATTTGAAAAATCTAGAGCTTGAGTCCTTTTCATTTAATTTGAACAAAAATGACGTTCAATTTGAAGAAATTTTAGCTTTAAAATCAGAAAAATATGCTAATAAATTTGGTAACCGCTTAATGTTGAATGTGAATGCTCTCAATCAAACTATAGGTATACCAGATAATTACGACAAAAGACAAACACCGTTTACAGTAGATCGTGGTTTTTTTGATGAGGATATTGTAAACTTTCAATTCCCTAATGGATTTGCACTCGAGGATGTACCTGATAATATTGAAATAACTACAAAGTTTGGAAAATACTCTGCTACATTTAGTGTAAATGAGTCTGGGATTTTTAAATATAAACGTTCCATTTTAGTAAAAAATGCAGAATATTCAAAGGAAGATTACGCCGACTTTAGAGAATTTTTCATTGATATAAATAAAGCAGATCAACAAAAAATAATACTAATCAATAAAACTTAATCAATCTAATTTATGAGATCATTACAATTTCTATTGTTTCTTTTGAGCTTTTCATTAACTGCTCAGGATAATACAATATTTGATTATGAAATTCAGGATGTCACAAAGGAAGAACTTAAAGAAGCTTATCATCCCTTAGATTCGAGTGCTCCGGCAGCAACCCTTTTTAAAATTGGACACTTAACCATGAGATATAATAATGGTTGGGTTTATCAATTAGAGGTGCAGAAAAGGATAAAAATATATAATAAAGAAGGCTACGAGTTTGCTACAATAGCCATACCTTACTACTATGGAGTTTCAAATGATACGCGAGAAAAAATTAAAAAAGTAAGAGCACATGTTTATAATCTTGATGGTAATAAAATAAAGGAAGATAATTTAAAAGGAAGAGATGTAGTAGACGAACAAGTCTCAGAACTTTGGAAGCAAAAGAAATTTACATTTCCTAATATTTCACCAGGTTCAATAATTGAGTATTCTTATATATATGAATCTCCAAATATTAATGACCTTCAGGAATGGATGTTTCAGGACGAAATTCCTGTGAATTATTCAAGATACCAGATGGTTATACCCGAATATTTTGGTTATAGGGAAAGATCGAAAGGCTTTCACCAGATCAGGAAAACTTCAGAATATGTGACATACGAAATGTCTTTTAGATTTGAAGGTGCGAGTGATAGTTATGGTATAGGAACAAGTTTAAATACTGAAACAGGTGTTTCTAGTGTTAACGCTGTAAAACATATTTACGCAGCAGAAGATATACCAAAATTAAAAGATGAGCCCTTTGTAAACAATTCTGATAATTTTTTATCTTCCATTAAGCACGAAATGTCTTATTATAAAAATCTTTCAACCAATGCTGTAAAAGAGTTTACTACGACATGGCAGGAAGTCGCTCTGTCTCTTCAGAATTCTGAAAGATTTGGGTATGAATTAGACAGAACTAATTATTTTGAGGAAGATATCGATCAAATCATAGCTAACTCAGTAAATGATGATGAAATATTGTTTAATATTTTAAACCATGTGAAATCTCATATGACATGGAACGACTATTTAGGCATATATAGTTCAGATAAATTAAATAGAGCCTACAAAGATAAAACTGGAAACATTGCCTCAATCAATTTGATGCTAACCAGTATGCTTCGTTATGCTGGATTTAATGCTCATCCTGTTTTAATTAGTACCATTCAAAATGGAATACCAGGAAGATTACCATCAACAACAGATTTTAATTATTTAATTTCGGCTGTAGAGTTTGGGGAAGGAAAGCATATACTTCTAGATGCATCAAACGCATTTACTGCGCCTGATTTGTTGCCCACCTTTTGTTTAAATTGGACCGGTAGACTTGTTAGACCAAATGGAACTTCAAAAGACGTAAATCTTAACCCTTCTGAGTTATCTAAAGACTATTTTATTATGAACCTAAATATAAATCAAGAAGGTAAAGTAGAAGGTCAATTGAGAAGACAATATACTGAACAATATGCTTTTCAATACAGGGTTAATTTTAGTTCTGCAGATAGAGATGATTATATTAATAGCATGGAAAATAATTTAGGAATAAATATATCATCTTATAAAAGCGATAATATTGAAGAACTTACAAAACCAGTAGTAGAAACGCTGTCTTTCAGTCAGGAAAATGCCATTGATGTGATAAATGATAATTTATATATTTCCCCTTTGCTGTTTTTGGCTCAGGACCAAAACCCTTTTAAGCAGGAAACAAAAGAAAGAAAACTACCTATCAACTTTACATTTCCAAAGTCAAAGAGATATATAGTCAATCTAAAAGTCCCTGAAGGATATGAAATAGATTACATGCCAGAATCTGTAGCCATTGGTTTACCAAATGAAAAAGGTTTATATAAATTTGATATCAAAAAATCTCCTACTGGTGATATACAAATCGTCATTTTAAAAAGACTTACAGAATCAATTGTTGGGCCTCAATATTATCAACCTTTAAAAGACTTTTATAAAACCATAGTAGAAAAAGAAACTGATAAGATCGTTCTCAAAAAAATTTAGCATATGAGCATACAAACTGCACAAGAGCAAGTAGACGAATGGATAAAAAAACATGGTGTCAGATATTTTAACGAGCTGACTAATATGGCTCAACTTACAGAAGAAGTCGGTGAGGTTGCAAGAATTATTGCCAGACGCTATGGTGAACAAAGTGAAAAGGAAAGTGATAAAAACAAAGATCTTGGAGAAGAACTCGCAGATGTTCTATTCGTTGTGTTATGTTTAGCAAATCAAACTGATACAGATTTACAAACAGCTTTTGATAAAAAAATGGAATTGAAAGCCAAACGAGATCACGATAGACACCATAAAAATGAAAAATTGAAATAATATGTTTTCTAAAGTAATAAGTTATCCTGGATTTTGGAGATCTGTCACTTTTTTAAGTGTAATGTTCATAGTAATTTACAATGTAGCAGATGTCTTTATGTCTTTTGACGGAAGTTTTTCTTTATTTTTCTCTGAAAGATTTGCTGCAGATAAACTTTTAAGGTTTTTTTCAGCTAACATCGCCAGTGGATTTGTGTATGGATTCATCGTTAGCTTCTTTAAGTTTAGAGGTAAAATAAAACAAAACACTAAAAGGCAGGAATCTAATGATTGAAGTATTACATAAAACTGTTTATAACGGTACACACGAAATAAGCATTGCCGGTTCTAAAAGTGAAAGTAACCGTTTATTGATTCTACAAAAGTTAGTTCCAGACATAACAATAAAAAATCTTTCAACGTCAGACGATACCAAAGTTCTGGAAAAGGCACTTAGTATTAACCAAGGCACAATTGATATTCATCATGCAGGAACTGCCATGAGATTTCTTACCGCTTATCTAGCCTTTAATACAATTAATGACGTAAAATTAACGGGAAGCCAAAGAATGCAGGAAAGACCAATAGAAATTTTGGTCAATGCGCTTAGAGATTTAGGTGCCAATATCAAATATGAAAAAAAAGAAGGATATCCACCTTTAATTATCAAATCTTCTGAAATCTTAAAGAATAAAGTTGAACTTAAAGCCAATGTCAGCAGTCAATATATAAGTGCGCTTATGCTTTCTGCTTCAAATCTTAAGGACGGCTTACATATTAAATTTGATTCTGAGGTCACTTCATTGCCTTATATTCTTATGACCGTAAATCTGATGAAGAAAATTGGAATTGATATCAAGTTTAGTCAAGATGAAATCAGAGTACTTCCAAAAACTAAGATCAATCCAATACACATAAATGTTGAGTCCGATTGGAGTTCTGCCTCATATTTCTATAGTCTTGTCGCTTTATCCAAAGATTTAAAGCTAAAGCTAAATAATTTTTATAAAGACAGTCTACAGGGTGACTCCAAACTATCAGATTTATATGATAAATTAGGTGTCAAAACAACATTTTTGAATGGCTCAATATTATTAGAGAAAGAAAAAAATATTGAAGTTTCTGAGTATATCGAAGACTTAAACCATACGCCAGATTTAGCACAGACTATTGCTGTAACCTGTTTAGGTTTGAAAATTAATTGTCACTTAAAAGGTTTGCATACATTAAAGATCAAAGAAACTGATAGATTAGTCGCCATGAAAACCGAATTAGAAAAATTCGGTGCAAAAGTAGACATTGATGACAAGTCTCTAAAAATGGTGTCTCCGAATATCATTAAATCAAAGCAAATAGTAGAGACTTATAATGATCATAGAATGGCCATGGCTTTTGCACCATTATGTTCAAAGGTAGATTTGACCATAAAAGATGCAGAGGTTGTAAGTAAATCCTATCCGAATTTTTGGAATGACTTCTATGGCCTCAATTATAATTAGAAATTTTTGTATAAAAATTTTTTATTTGTTAATAATTATTTTAGTTTTGTTTCAAAACTTAATATTATGAAAAAAGCAATTATTACATTTTTATTATTAGCATTCGTAGCTGTAAATTTCACAAGTTGTAAACCAGAAAAAGATGAAAACGAAGTTGAAGAAGTGATGGAGGAAACCGGAGATGCGGTTGAAGACGCTGCAGATGACGTTGAGGATGCAGCTGATGATGTCGGTGACGGTAATTAGAAATCAAAATATTTAATCATACTATTTTAAAAATGGTTTAATCTCAATTAGTTTAGAAATATTGAGAAGAGCAAGACCTTTTTAAAAAATTAGACAGAATTTTACTACAAGACCGCAATATGAAAGTATTGCGGTTTTCGTTTTTATACAACTTTTATTTTTTAGAGATTTCTTAATTTTGTACTTATGACCGAAGACAACCAAAACCGCTACGCCAGTCGAGGCGTTTCCCACCAAAAAGAAGATGTTCATAATGCCATAAAAAACATTGATAAGGGCTTATACCCAAAAGCGTTTTGCAAGATCATTCCAGATTATCTTACAAATAGCAAAGACCACTGTATTGTAATGCACGCAGATGGAGCAGGAACAAAATCTTCTTTAGCTTATTTGTATTGGAAAGAAACTGGAGATATTTCAGTCTGGAAAGGTATTGCTCAGGACGCAATTGTTATGAATATTGATGACTTGCTTTGTGTTGGAGCTACAGACAGTATTCTTTTATCATCAACTATTGGAAGAAATAAAAACCTGATCCCTGGTGAGGTCATATCTGAAATTATTAATGGTACAGAAGAAATTGCACAAAGGTTGTCTGAGTATGGAGTTGGTGTTACAACAACCGGTGGAGAAACGGCAGATGTTGGTGATTTGGTAAGAACAATAATTGTGGATTCGACCGTGACAGCAAGAATGCGAAGAGATAGAGTAATTGATAATTCTAATATCCAAGATGGAGATTGTATCATTGGTCTAGCCTCATATGGTAAAGCAAATTATGAATCTGAATATAATACGGGAATGGGAAGTAATGGTTTGACTTCCGCCAGGCATGATGTGTTCGGAAAATATCTAGCTGAAAATTATCCGGAAAGTTTTGATAGCAATGTCCCAGAGGAACTGGTCTATTCAGGAACTAAAAAACTGACAGATTTCTATAAAGATTTAGATTTAGATATTGGTAAAATGATTTTATCGCCTACAAGAACATATGCGCCGGTCGTAAAAGCTATTCTTCAAAAATATTTAAGTAAAGATATTCATGGTATGGTGCATTGTAGCGGTGGTGCACAAACCAAAATTCTTCATTTTGTAGAAAATCTTCATATCGTAAAAGATAATATGTTTAAAATACCTGCGTTATTTCAACTTATCCAGGAGGAAAGTAAAACGGAATGGAAAGAAATGTATCAGGTATTCAATATGGGGCATCGATTAGAAATTTACACTGATCCTAAAAATGCAGCGGATATTATCAATATCTCAAAATCTTTTGGAATCGATGCTCAAATAATCGGATCTGTTGAAGCTTCTGCAAATACTTCATTGACTATAAAGTCAGAGGTCGGTAAATTTAATTATTAAAAATATTTCATCATAGCTTATGAATAGAGAGTGTTGTCTTCTCTTTTTATTTATTATTAAAGTTAGCGTCGGGTTTGGACAGATACCTCAAACTAAAATCCCTCGCTTGCTGCTTGATAATTTCGAGGCAGAAAAGCTTTTCAAGTTTCAGCCAGCGGATGTGAGTAGTGAAGAGTTAGTTAGAAAAATTGAAATGCCCATTTTTTGGACAAATATTAACAGATTAACTCTTCAGGCTAGTGAAGTTTCTTTTAGTAATTGGAATGGTGGTGGTGTTAATTCTATTTCAGCTCTTCTTGGAGTAGATTTAGAAAGAAATTACAAAGACAAAAATTATAAGTGGGATAATAAAATAATCTTAAGGCTTGGCGCAATAAAACAAAGTGAACAGGAGCTTAGAAAAACTGAAGATAGAATTGAAATTGATTCTCGTGCGGGTTTTAAATTTAAGAGAAATTCTAGTTGGTATTATCTTGGACGACTGAATTTTTATACACAATTTTTTAATGGATTTAATTTTCCAAACACAACAGACATTATTTCTCAATTCATGGCACCAGGTTATTTGCTTTCGGGTTTTGGCGTGGAATATAAAGTAAAAGAAAAGAATATCTATTTATATCTTTCGCCTATGACACTCAAGTCAACTTTTGTATTAAATCAAAAATTAGCCAATGATGGTGCTTTTGGTGTTCAGGAGGCTATTTTAGATGAGAATGGGGAAATCGTCGAAGAAGGAGAAAACCTAAGAATTGAAACAGGCTTCCTACTTAATAATGAATACAAAAAAGAAGTCTTAGAAAGCATTGTACTGCAAAGCAGACTAAGCCTATATACAGATTATATTAACAATTTTGGAAATATTGATGTGGATTGGGAAGTTAATTTTTCTTTCACAGTAAATGATTTTATCACTGCAACTCTTGGTTCACACATTAGATATGATGATGATATTAAAATTAGAACCGAACAGGAAGATGGCTCCGTTGTTCAAAGTGGAGCAAAAGTACAATGGAAACAACAATTAGGATTGGGTTTTGTAATTGAGCTTTAATAACCTGTTTCTTATATAACTTTCTTAAATTTGCAGAATATCAAATAATTATATGTTAGATAAACTTAATATACTGAAACAAAGATTTGACGAAGTCAGCGACTTAATTATTCAACCAGATGTTATAAATGATAGAAAGCGATATGTAGAATTAACAAAGGAATACAAGGATCTCAAGGAAATTAATGACGAGCGTATCAAATACGTTGAGCTTCAAGATAATGTTGAAGAAGCTAAAGAAATTATTTCTGATGGCAGTGATCCTGAAATGGTGGATATGGCTAAAATGCAACTAGAGGAATCGTCAAAAGCATTAGAAAAACTTGAAGAGAAAGTTAGATTTATGCTCATTCCTAAAGATCCTGAAGATGCAAAGAATGCCGTTGTTGAAGTTCGTGCTGGAACAGGTGGAGACGAAGCAAGTATTTTTGCCGGTGATATATTTAGGATGTTATCAAAATACTGCGAATCCAAAGGCTGGAGCGTAAGTACAGTAGATTATAGCGAAGGGACCAACGGTGGTTTTAAAGAAATCCAATTTGAAGTTAACGGAAATGATGTTTATGGTACTTTAAAATATGAAGCTGGTGTACACCGTGTACAACGTGTCCCACAAACAGAAACTCAAGGTAGAGTTCATACCAGTGCGGCAACCGTCATGGTATTTCCAGAAGCTGAAGAATTTGACATAGAAATTGACCCTAAAGATGTAAGAATAGATTATTTCTGTTCTTCTGGTCCTGGTGGACAATCTGTAAATACAACTTATTCAGCTGTTAGGCTAACCCACGAGCCTACAGGAATTGTAGCACAATGCCAGGATCAAAAATCTCAGCACAAGAATAAAGAAAAAGCTTTTAAAGTTTTAAGGTCAAGACTCTATGAAATGGAACTGGCTAAAAAACAAGCTGAAGATGCTGAAAAGCGTGGAAGTATGGTAACCAGTGGTGACCGAAGTGCAAAAATTAGAACTTACAACTATCCGCAAGGTAGAGTAACTGATCATCGTATCAATTTGACCTTATATGATTTGGATAATATTATAGGTGGTGATATTCAAAAAATTATTGACGAGCTTAAACTTGTTGATAATACTGAGAAGTTAGCAAGAATGGGAGAGTCCATATAAATTCTTAAGTATTATTCCTCAGTATGAAAATTCAATCTTTGATATCAGAAATTAACAAGAAGAAAAGTTTTTTATGTGTTGGTTTAGATACTGATATTCAAAAAATACCAAAACATCTTAAAAATATCGAAAACCCCGTTTTTGAATTCAATAAACAAATTATAGACGCCACAGCAGAATTTAGTGTGGCTTATAAGCCAAACATTGCTTTTTATGAAGCTTTAGGTTTAGATGGCTGGCAAGCTTTAAAATTGACCATTGAATATTTAAACCAGAATTACCCAGAAATTTTTACTATTGCAGATGCTAAGCGAGGCGATATTGGTAACACGGCTTCTAAATATGCAGAGGCTTTTTTTGAAGATTTAAGTTTTGATTCTATCACAGTTGCGCCATACATGGGGAAAGATTCGGTAGAACCCTTTTTAGAATATAAAAATAAGCATACTATTTTGTTGGCTTTAACTTCAAATCAAGGGGCTTTTGATTTTCAAACTAAAACTTTGCAGGATAGTGATGCTGTCTATCAAAAAGTTTTAAAAACCTCAAAATCCTGGAAAAATGCTGAGCAATTGATGTATGTTGTTGGTGCTACAAAACCGGAATATTTTAAATCAATCAGAGCAATTGTACCTGATAGTTTTTTATTAGTACCAGGAATAGGCGCTCAGGGTGGCAGTTTAAAAGAGGTTTGTAAATTTGGTTTAAATAAAAATTGCGGTTTAATTGTCAATTCATCAAGGGGAATAATATATGCCTCTGATGGTCAAGATTTTCAAAAAAAAGCTGCCGAAAAGGCAAAGAACTTACAACAACAAATGCAGAATATTTTAGAAATTATGAAGATTTCATAATTTTTAAAAAATTTTAATGAGACTAAATCGGCCTTTACTATTTTTGCGATGTGAATAAAATTCTAAAGCAAATATCATCTTTAGTTTTAGCAGCAGTAGTATTATTGTCTACGTTATCATTTTCTGTTTCTAAACATTATTGTCTGAATAGACTTATTGAAATTTCATTTATTAATGATGTTGATGGATGTATGTCTGATAACTTGGCGGATGAGAATTGTGACTCATTTAGCGCTGCATCGTGTTGTGATGATGTTCACATTGTTGTAGAAGGTTTGGATAATTTTCATTTTGAAAAATATTTTCAATTAGATTTTGATATTGATTATTATTTTGATACAACGTTTTATACTCCTGAAATTTTAATATTTACTTCTCAAAGTGAGATATTATATTACAGCTATAAGCCACCACCACTTTGCAAGCCTATTTACCAATTTAATGAAACTTACCTGATTTGATTTAATGTATTTTTTAGATAGAAATCGGTTTAAATAAAAATACAAATTCAAATCAATGGAATATAAATTTATTATGTACCTGATATTTTTATCAGGTATATTACCAAAATTAGGTGCACAAAATACAATAGAAGGCGTTGTTCTTGAAAAAATAGACGAAAAAGAAGAGCCAATCTACGGCGCAAATGTTTACTGGCAGAATCATAATATTGGCCGTGTAACCAATGACAAAGGGGAGTTTTCAATACTCTATAAACCTGAATACAAAAAATTAATCATTAGCTATGTCGGTTACAAATCTGACACTTTAGATATTACAGATACAAATTTTATTAAGCATTTTTTAAAACCCGAACAAAACCTCGATGCGGTAACTATTTCTACTAGAAATCAGAGTATGTCGAGGTCTATTTACAGTTCAGAAAATGTAATAAAAGTATCTAGTGATGAATTGCTTAAAGCGGCCTGTTGTAATCTTTCAGAAAGTTTTGAGACTAATCCTTCCATAGATGTCAATTTTGCTGATGCGATTTCAGGGACTCGACAAATAAAAATGTTAGGCTTGGAATCGCCTTACATCATTATAACAACTGAAAACATTCCATCCATTAGAGGTGCAAATCAAACTAACGGGATGAGTTTTATTCCGGGAACATGGGTGGAGAGCATACAGATAACAAAAGGAGCAGGTAGCGTTGTCAATGGCTATGAGAGCATTACAGGGCAAATCAATGCTGAACTTCAAAAACCAAGTTTAGATTTTCCACTATTCGTAAATGCTTACGCTGGGATCAATGGCAGGCTGGAGCTCAATACGCATATCAATCAGCAAATTAGTGAAAAATGGCATGCCGGACTTTATGTCCATGGCAACCAGAGACAGGAAAAATTTGATAGAAATGATGATGGCTTTTTAGACTTACCACTTAAAAAACAAATAAATATTATGAATAGATGGCAGTATTCAAATCAGAATAAGGGTATTATTTCTTTTATCAATATTAATTATGTCAATGATAATACTCAGTCTGGTCAGATAGATTTTAAACCTGACAGAGATAGGTTTACAACAAATTCCTGGGGTAGTGAAAGTGATACAGAAAGATTTGAAGCTTCAGTAAAGTTGGGTTATGTAAATCCAGATATTCCTTATCAAAGTATAGGATTTCAGGCTGACTTTAGTCATCATAACCAACAGTCTTACTTTGGCTTAAGACAACATAACATAAAGCAAAACAGTTATTATACAAACCTAATCTATAATTCGATAATATCAGATTCCAGGCATAAAGTGAAGACTGGTATTAATTTTATGTTGGATAATTATGATGAATTAGCAGACCAAACAAGATTTGAAAGGATAGATAATTCCATCGGGGGATTTTTTGAATACGCTTTTGATAACCTTACCAATTTAAGTCTTACAGCAGGTATAAGAGCAGATCAACATAATAGATTGGGTTTTTTTCTAACACCAAGGTTTCATCTGAGATACACACCATGGGGTAAATCGGCATTGAGATTCTCGTTTGGAAGAGGGAAGAGAGCCGCCAATATTTTCTCCGAAAATCATAGTCTTTTTGCCAGCAACAGACAGATCAATATCCTAAATACCAATGGCAGCATTTATGGTCTTGCACCAGAAATTGCCTGGAATTATGGTGTAAGTTACCTTCAAGGATTTAATTTATGGGGTAAAAAGGGTGATTTCACTTTAGATTTTTATAGAACAGATTTTGTTAATCAGGTGGTTGTAGATTGGGAAACTCCAACTGAAATTAATTTTTTCAACCTTGATGGACAAAGTTTTTCCAACGTTTTTCAAGTTGAAATAAACTATGAGTTGTTAGAAAGATTAGATTTCAGAACAGCCTACAAATATTTTGATGTACAAACCGATTATTTAGACGGCAGGCGACAAAAACCTTTAATTCCAAGGCATAGATTTTTTGCTAATTTAGGCTATTCTACTTCACCTGCTCAGAATGCCTCTCAATGGAAGTTCGATTTAACCTATAATTGGATAAGTGAACAAAGATATCCTGATACATCTCAAAGCCCTATTCAGTTTCAATTACCGGATGAAACTCCGACTGTGGGCACACTCAATGCTCAGATAACCAGAGTTTTTTCAAACCGTTTTGAAATTTATATTGGCGGAGAAAATATGACAGATGTAAGACAAAAAAATCCAATTTTAAGTGCAAATGATCCATTTGGTTCTAATTTTGATAGTAACTTTGTCTATGGACCAATCTTTGGAAATATGTATTATGCAGGTCTAAGATTTAAATTAACGAATAAAACAAAATAAAATGAAGAAAATAATTTTAATAATAAGTGTATTATTTATTGCTATCACAGCTCATTCTCAAAATAAAAATGCCAAAACAATTATTGAAGTAGATGGCGTATGCGGGATGTGCAAAGCCAGAATTGAGAAAGCCGCTTTCAGCGTAAAAGGGGTAAAGTCTGCGGTTTGGAGTGAAGAAACAAAACACTTAAACTTGATATTTGATGAAAGAAAAACCAATATCAAATCTATTTGCCAAACCATAGCCGACGCTGGACATGATACCAAAATGGTTGAGGCCTCAGAGAAAGCTTATCAGTCAATTCACGAATGCTGTAAATATAGAGACGAAGAAGTTGTGAATGAGCATAAAAAGAAAGGTCAATAATCTGGTTTGAGTTTCCAATTTTTATTGATATATCCTTAACCCCATCAATATATTTAGATATTTGCAGTACAAAGCAGAGTAGTGATGTATGATTTTATTATAGTTGGTGCCGCACAGGCGGGATTATCTATGGCTTATGAGCTCAAAAAATTAGGATTAAATTATCTTGTACTAGATAAAGTAGATGAAATTGGTGCCTCTTGGCTTAATCGTTGGGATTCTTTAAAATTATTTACACCAACGGAGTTCAATCATCTTCCAGGTTTAGACTTTCCTGCGCCTAGAGGTCATTATCCCAATAAATATGAAGTGGCCAACTATTTTAAAGCCTACGTAGAAAAAAACGACATCCCTGTAAACCTCAATACTTTTGTTCAGAGGATTGAAAAGAAAAATAATTTCTTTCACATTCATACGGAAAATAAAACTTATTTGTCTGAGAATGTTGTTATTGCCACCGGACCGTTTCACATTCCGTACACGCCTGCTTTTTATCAAAAAATTGATAAATCTATAAAACAATGGCATAGCAACTATTACAAAAATCCTGAGCAATTAAAAGATGGTGCTGCCCTTGTTGTAGGAGCAGGAGACTCAGGTTACCAAATACTTGATGAAATATCAAAAACAGGAAGGAAAACCTATTTTTCTGGTGACACAAGCGTAAAAACTCTACCCCAGGAAATTCTGGGCAAAACACTCTGGTGGTGGTTTACTAAAACAGGGTATCTAAGTATTCATAAACATCATTGGTTCGGTAAATACATAAGTCACACAAAACAACCCATTATAGGCTTAGATACTAAATCTATATTAAAACGGAATAATGTCTTCCCTGTTAAAAAGACCATAGATGCAGAACATCAAGTGATTAAAACTGAAGATCAAATATTAGAAGATGTCAAGAACATTGTCTGGGCTACCGGTTATCGACCAAATTTCAATTGGATTAAGGGGATTGAGCTCGATAAGGAAGGTTATCCAATTCACTATCGTGGAGTTAGCAATACCGAAGGTTTATACTTTTTGGGTCTACCATGGCTTTACACAAGAGGCTCTGCAACTTTAGGTGGTACAAAAAAAGATGCTGAGTATTTATCTAACAGCATTGAGAAGAAACTTAATTTGGTAAAGCCTTAGACTTTTTTAATGAAGCTTTAACCTGCTGGGCAATTTGTTTCAATTACATTTCGTTTTTGAAATAATTTAAATATGTCTAAAAATCAAGAATTACTACAACCCATCACCTTAGGTGATTTAGAATTGAAAAATCGCGTTATTATGGCACCTATGACCAGAAACCGTGCTGATAATGAAGATGAAGCGGCTACAGAACTTCATGCTGAGTATTATAGTCAAAGGGCAGAAGCAGGACTAATTATTAGTGAAGGCGCTCAGGTTTCTCAGGAGGCTAAAGGTTATATTAATGTAGCAAATATTTATACTAAGAAACAAGTTGAAGGCTGGAAGAAAGTGACAGATGCTGTTCATGATAAAGGCGGTAAAATATTTGTCCAGCTCTGGCATGTAGGCAGGATATCCCACCCTGACCATCATAATGGGGAAAAACCTTTAGCACCTAGTGCCATTAATCCCAATTCTAAATCTTATACATCAGAAGGTTTTAAGGAAACAGTGACTCCCGAAGCGATGTCGACAGATAAAGTAAAAGAAACTGTTCAGGATTTTAAAAAAGCGGCTAAGAATGCCGTGGATGCCGGTTTTGATGGAATAGAAATTCATTCCTCAAATGGATATTTATTTCATCAGTTTTTTAATCAGTCATCAAACAAGCGTGAAGACAGGTATGGTGGAAGCAGAGAAAACAGAACACGCTTCTTATTTGAAGTAATTGAGGCAGTAAAGGTATTTTGGCCTGAAAATAGGATAGGAGTGAGGCTAAATCCATCACTACACAACATTTTTGGAATGGAAGCTGATGAGGAGACCATACCAACATTTGAATATATCGTCAAAAAATTAAATGATTATGATTTGGCATATTTGCATCTGTCTGAACCATTTAATGATGTGAGCGATGTTGACTTTTTGGTAAGTAATATAGCTGAACACTTTAGGCCACTTTATGAAGGTAACTTAATGATAAATGCTGGTTTTGATCAGGAAAGTGGAAATATAGTTATTCAAAAGGATCAGGCAGATATGGTTTCATTTGGAAAACTGTTTATCTCTAATCCAGACCTGCCAACACGCTTCGAGAATAATGCAGTATTAGCAGATTGGGATGACGATACTTTCTACGTTCCTGGAGCAAAAGGATATACCGATTATCCTAAATTAAACTAAAAAACATTTAATTTTCGTAGTATTATGCGAAATTCATCAAATCTAAAAACAATTATAAAATTCTTAAACTATGAAAAAAACAAATTTTATTTTTAGCTTGGTAGCCCTATTTTCATTTATTGCCTTTTCTAATGCACAGGAAATTTCTAAAAACGCAATCGGTCTTCGTATCGGAGACGGTGATGGGTTTGGTACAGAAATATCATACCAGCGAGGATTGGGTGACAACAATCGATTTGAAGTAGATCTCGGTCTTCGAAGTGGGGATAATTATGATGGATTCAGGTTAACAGGGCTTTACCAATGGATTTGGAATCTTGATGGTAATTTTAATTGGTATGCAGGTGCAGGTGCAGGTGTTGCTAATTATGATTATGATGTAGATATACCTGGTTTTGATGACGGTGGCGAAACTTTCTTATATGCCGCTGGACAATTAGGAATAGAATACAATTTTGATATTCCACTCATGTTATCTCTGGACACTAGGCCAACTATAGGCTTTGGCGACCTAAACGACGATTTTGATTTTGATTTTGCGTTAGGAATCAGATATCAGTTTTAATATTTAAGATAGAACATAAGTACTATAAAAGCCGAAGTCAAATTCGGCTTTTTTTTGTTATTAAAAACTCAATTTAATCTTGTAATTTAAATACTTTTTGAAGCAAGTCCGTAGTTCTTGCATTAATATTTGAACGAATTTTATTTTCTTCTACAGCGATCATGGTGAATACGCCTTGTAAGGCTTGTTGAGTGACATATTCAGTGAGATTGTTGTTCACATTTTTTGTGAAAGGTAAGGTATTATATTTGTCAATAGCTCTGGTCCAAATTTGATCAGCACCAACTTGCCCAAAAGAATTTTCCACGACTGGATAAAACTTTTGATAAAGTTCATTTGAAGTTTTGTTTTCAAGAAATTGAGTGGCTGCACCATTACCATTCATGAGTATATTTCTGGCATCCGTAATTGTCATATCCTTTATGGCGTTAACAAAAATAGGTGTTGCTTCTTTCACAGCATCGGAAGCTGCTGCATTCATCAATTTCAGACCCTCGTCTGCTAAATTTCCCAAGCCAATTTTTCTTAGGGCATCATCTACTTTTCTCAATTCTTCAGGTAAGACAATTCTTACAAGTTCATTGTCGAAAAAACCATCTTCAGCTGTAAGCTTTTTAACTTGATGATCTATCCCAAACTGAAGAGCCTGTTTTAGGCCTGAACTTATCTGAGTGTTCGAAACAGCGGTAGGATTTTCTATAGCTTGTTCAGCGATAGATTGCAATTCTGCACAACCTAAAAGGATAAAGAAAAGCGGTAAAATAATAATTTTTTTCATCGTTATAAAGTATTAAAGTCTACTGAAATGCTATCTGAAATTTTGAACTTATCTGAAAAGCCTGCTTTTACTTCTAAAACATATTGAGCCGGCTGTTGAGCGCGTATGGAGCTTTCGTCAAATGGTTTAGTATCGCGATTAATTTCAACCACCTTTTTGTCGGCATTTATGTAGATAAGATCTAGAGGTATTTTAGTGTTTTTCATGTAAAAAGTTGGTCTCGGCCTTTCGTCCTTATAGATAAATAACATGCCCTGATTCATCTTCATATCGTCTCTATGCATTAAACCAGTTTGTTGCTCGTAGTCGGTAATAGCTAACTCTATATCGATAGTTTTTATAGTATCTTTTCCTTTTAAGAAATACAATTCACCTTCTTTTGTAAAATCTATGCTAATAGGTTTTACAGTTTTCTTTTGTTCAGAACTACAAGCTAAACCAATTAGTAAGAGAAACAATATTTTATAATTATGCATTTTTTTCTTTGTTATATTTTTTATTAGAAAGAAATATTACAATTATGCCAACAGCAATCATTGGTAGGCTTAAAATTTGTCCAGTATTTATGATCCAATCAGCTCTTTCAGCTACTTGAGGTTCTTTAGTGTATTCAACAAAGAATCTTATCAACCATAATGCACTAAAAAAAATACCGAACAACATGCCGCTTCTTTTCTTTATGTCGGTTTTCCAATAAAGAAAATATAAAAGTAAGAATAACAGTAGGTAGCATCCAGCTTCATAAAGCTGTGCCGGATGTCTCGCAAAATCTTCTCCTAATTTTTTAAAAACTACACCATAGTCGCTATTAGTTGGTTTTCCAATAATTTCAGAGTTTAAGAAATTCCCAAGTCTAACAAAGATGGCCCCAAATGAAATAGGGATTACAATTCTATCAAAAATCCATGATGGATGGTTTTTACCAACTTTTTTTGAATAAAGAAATAAAGCAACTGCTATCCCAATAGTTGCTCCATGACTAGCTAAGCCAGCAAATCCGGTAAATTCAAATGTTGGTTTAAAACTGAAAGGCAGAAAGACAGAAAGAAAATCTTCTTTAAAAAGCTCAGGCTGATAAAAAATGACATGTCCGAGCCTTGCTCCAAGTAAAGTGGCCACAACCATATAAACCAGAAGTTTGTCTAATTTCTCTTGTGATTCATTATCATTTTTGAAAATTGCTTTTGTAAGGTACCAACCGGAGGTAAAAGCAATTAGGAACATTAAACTATAATATCTTAAGGTGAAAAACCCTAAGTCTATCCCTAAAGAAGGGTCCCATTCAAATGAAAATATCATAAAATAAATTTTTGGTAAAGATATCTATATGATAAAAAGTAGAAATAAAAGTACGTAGTTTTTTATCTCTATTTCAGAGTAATTATCAATACCTATAACTCATTAGATTTTTCTGGTTGTCCTTCCATCATAAGGTAGGATTTTAAAAACATATCAATATCTCCGTCCATTATAGCATCTACATTTCCTGTTTCTTCAGATGTTCTTACATCTTTGACCAATTTATAGGGATGCATCACATAATTTCTGATTTGTGAACCCCATTCAATGGCTTTTTTATCAGATTCTATTTCATTTCTTTCAGCCTGTTGTTTTTTAAGCTCAATCTCATAAAGTTGAGACTTTAACATTTGCATTGCTTTTTCCCTGTTGTCAAGTTGAGAACGTGTTTCAGAATTGGTGACAACAATTCCTGTGGGATGATGTGTCAAAATCGCTTTAGTTTCAACCTTGTTTACATTTTGGCCACCAGCACCACTTGATCTAGCAAAGTCCCAGCTTATGTCAGCAGGATTTATTTCAATATTGATGGAGGTATCCAGAAGTGGATAGACATATACTGATGCAAATGAAGTGTGACGCTTTGCATTACTATCAAAAGGCGATATTCTAACTAATCTGTGAACACCGTTTTCGCCTTTAAGCCATCCAAAAGCATATTCTCCTTCAATTTCTAAAGTCACCGTTTTAACACCAGCAACATCACCTTCCTGATAGTTCAATTCTTTTAATTTAAAGCCTTTTTTTTCAGCCCATCGCACATACATGCGCATAAGCATTTGAGCCCAGTCACAACTTTCTGTTCCGCCAGCCCCAGCGGTGATTTGAAGTACAGCTGTAAGTTTGTCACTGTCTCCGGAGAGCATATTTTTGAACTCAATTTCTTCAATTAAGGTTTTTGCCTTGTCATATTGAGTCATCAAATCCTGTTCATCTGCTTCTCCTTCCTCAAAAAATTCATAAAGTACCTCTAAATCCTCTAAATGTTGTTTAGCTCGATTGTAATCATCAACCCAGGTTTTGAGTTCGTTTATTTCCTGCATTAAAACCTGAGCCTCCTGAGGATTGTCCCAGAACCCTGGAACTAAAGTTTTCTCTTCTTTGTTGGTTATCTCAATTTTTTTGGCATCTAAGTCAAAGATACTGTCTTAAGGCAGTTAGTCTTTGCTTCAAATTTGTAATCTTATCTTTAGTGATCATTTGGCTATTTTTTCAAAAATACATTTTATCTATAAATAAGCTAATGTGTAGTCATGATTAATGTATGTATTTAAACACATAACTCATTTTTAAAATTAACATAATAGATATTAAATTATAATGATTCATTAAAAAATACCATTTATCGAAAGATAATTGCAACTCGTCGACACTAGATGTTGTTTCGACGAAATAAAAAGTTTAAACCCTACTTCATTCTTACATTTGTATTGTGCGAGCTTAAGTAACTCGTACGTTAAGTTAAAGTAAGTGTAAAAAAGATAACTCAAGTAAGTGTAAGTTTCATTAAAGTTAAGTAAGTTTAAGTTATCTAAATTAAAAAAAAAATCTTCTGGTAGTGCGGAAGATTTTTTTTTAGCCATATTTTCAAAACTTTTTTTCTAAAAATCAAATCAGAGATAATTTAACAGAGGTATTTTGAATTCGTTTATAAATTAAGCTCTAAACAATCTAATCAATAGCTTAGCAGTTATTATTGAGCACTCCGACATCCACATTATTAACTATGCTAAAAGATAAATATGAAATAAGCCCATTGGCCAAAAGAAAGGCATTTAGCTTTCAACGGGGTTTGGCCTTAATTTGGCTAAGTGTTATTGAATTTTTGAAGTATAAAACTAGTTTAGGCACTTTATCTCAATAAAAAACACAAGTCCTTGTGGAATTTTGGTTTTTTGTTTGTCGTGACCGCGAAGGGATTATTTAATAATTCAAAATTGTTCAATGCTGGAAATGCAAAACCTCAATCCTAATTAGCATCAGGATTGCTTTGTTAGTTTTTCTTTCCTTTACAAAAGCTTATGGCCTTTGACGCTTGTCTAGACTAAAAAACCACAACACCTATCGGTATTGTGGTTTTGCGCTTGTTGTGACCGCGGAGGGATTCAAACCCCCAACCCTCAGAGCCGAAATCTGATGCGCTATTCAGTTGCGCCACGCGG
>Ga0207419_1000256_pt1 | contig 44667 bp, 33 predicted proteins | sample ElkSloMetagenome_4_FD_184723 | JGI IMG/M metagenome (GOLD analysis project Ga0207419, IMG submission 184723) | Hot spring microbial communities from Elkhorn Slough, Monterey Bay, USA - MD2A (version 2) | ecosystem: Environmental > Aquatic > Marine > Intertidal zone > Estuary: Microbial mat ...
CCCCGCCTCACCAAAGCCGTCCCTTCGCCGTTAGTTGCCATTGTCGTTTTAACAACCATTGCGATCGCCGGGGGCTTAGACGTTCCCACCGTTGGCGATATGGGAACCTTACCCGATACCTTACCGAGCTTTGCCTTCCCCATTGTACCCTTAAACCTGGAAACCCTCGACATTATTTTACCCTATGCTTTGGCATTGTCTTTAGTGGGTTTATTAGAGTCATTTTTGACAGCAAATGTGATCGATAACCTCACCGATACTTCGAGTAATAAAAACCAAGAAGCAATGGGTCAGGGAATTGCCAATATTGTCGCCGGATGTTTTGGCGGAATGGCAGGTTGTGCGATGATTGGTCAATCTGTGATTAATATTCGTTCAGGTGGACGGACTCGACTCTCCTCGTTGAGTGCTGGAATATTTCTGCTGACTTGTATTATCCTACTGGGAGATTGGGTTGCCCGTATCCCCATGGCGGCTTTAGTAGCGGTGATGATTATGGTTGCTATCAGTACCTTTAGCTGGAATTCTCTCCGCAATATTCGCCGGGTTCCCAAGAATGAAAGTGCGGTGATGGTGACAACAGTATTGGTCACAGTCCTGACTCATAACTTAGCCATTGGGGTAATTATTGGGGTAGCATTAAGTACGATTTTCTTCAGTCGCAAAATTGCCGCTTTGATTTTTATTGACTCATTATTAATCGAGGAAAAACAGGAACGGATCTATAGTGTGAATGGTCAAATTTTCTTCGTTTCCGTCGAGAATTTCCTCAATTCCTTTGACTTACACGAACATTTAGAAAAAGTCACCATTGACCTGACTCATGCCCATCTTTGGGATCAATCTGCGGTCGATGCGGTTGATAAAGTGGTTTTACGCTTCCGCAAACGAGGAGTTCACGTATCATTAATTGGGTTAAATAAAGCCAGTGCAACTTTATTAGATCGTTTGGCGATTCACGATAAACCTGATGCGTTAGAACAGTCAATGCACTAAGTTAAAGTCTTCTATTTTGCCCCCTAAATCCTCCAACTTTGGGGGACTTTTTTTGTTTGTTTATACGCTTTCAGAATTTAGATTTAACTCGCAAATACACGCTCTAAAAATGCTGTTATTTCCGACCAAGCCGCAGTTGTTACCACCGAGTCATAACGATAACCGTCATCTCGCATAAAGGTATGTTCGGCTTCATAGGTAACAATTTTGTGGGGAATATTTGCCTTTTCGAGTTCATTTTTTACCGTTAAACGGTCATTTTCTGGTGTATGACGATCTAGAGTTCCAAATACAATTAACATCTCACCTTTAATCTCAGCAACTCGCTGAATCGTATCGGCGACACCTTGACCTAATTTCCCACTCGGAACACCCGTGGGATAACAACAAACAGATGCTTTTATTTCACTTTCAAAGGCAGTTCTAAACGCTAAATGTCCGCCAATACAAAAGCCTAATGTACCAATTTTATCCGTTGCAACCGAACTTTCTGACTTCAAAAAGTCAATTACCGCCCGACCATCACTATCATAATTTTTAATAGCAGTTTGACGAGCGTCATCATTCCCCCGCATTCGTCCGAGATCATCAGGTTCGATCACTTCACCAATGGGTTCAATGCGATGAAAAATCTCCGGTGCGGCAACCACATAACCATATCCAGCTAAATAATTAGCGAGACGAATAATCGGCCCACCTAACTGATAAATATCACTATAAAAAACAATACCGGGATAAACCCCCGACGGTTTGGGTGCGGCGACATAAACCCGCATCAAACTGTCATCTACTCTTAAGTCTATATTGCTAGATGTAATTTGCACTTAAAATCCCCCTAATTAACGCTTAAATTTAAGCAATAAATATTAGTTATCCCAAAATTTATATTAGTTTAACAGTAATTTTTTGGATTCTGCTCGATTGTTGTGATTTTCTTTAGAATGAGATCAGAAGTCGCGCTGTACTTTGCGATCGCTGTATAATTTGTAATTGATTTTTGTAATATATTGTCTAATATGGAACTTGCGCCTTGGAGAGAACCTTTAGCCCGTGCTTTGCATCGAAATCGCAGTTTAAAATATTCTCGCTATTTTCAACTGGCTACAGTTCGCAGTGATGGACGTCCGGCTAATCGCACCGTTGTTTTTCGAGGTTTTGTTAATCACACAAATCAATTAAAAATTATCACCGATAGTCGTAGTCAAAAAGTACAACAAATTACCAAAAATTCCTCGGGGGAAGCTTGTTGGTATTTTCCCAAAACCCGAGAACAATTCCGTTTTTTGGGTGAACTCACACTCATTACCGCGACATCTTCCGATCCGATTTTATCGCCAGAACGTCAACACACTTGGCAAGATCTTTCCGATAATGCCCGATCTCAATTTTTTTGGCCGTCACCGGGTCAATCTCGTGTGGATGGGTCCGAGTTTACTCCGCCAGAAGTATGGACGGTGGAACCCCCTGCTGAATTTTGCCTATTGTTGCTCGAACCCGAACACATTGATCACTTAGAATTGCGGGGGGAACCTCAGAACCGTTCTCTGTACTGGCGAGAAGCCAATAATAACTGGTTAACTCAAGCGGTTAATCCTTAGAAAACCGAGAACATTCGTCTAAATGCCAGATACCCGAACCATCGAGAAACTCTAAAATTTCCTTATCTTTGAGACTGCAACAGGTTGTCTGGCCACTGCAATCAACCTCAGACTCTTGGGAGTCGCTAACAAGATGATTATTTTCGGAGGTAAAGCATAAAGAAGGTTGAGTTAACGCCTGAGCGGGAACTCCAGAAAGCTGATCGTTTAAGGTGTGAACCTGAGTTTCGAGGGCTTCAATCCGATCCATCAAAGTGCGAATTACAACCGCTTCCGAGTCAGGTAGGCTACCATGTTCGAGGGGGTCAACCCGCACACCCGAACGATAAATCACGCGCCCCGGAATTCCAACAACGGTACAATCGGAAGGAACTTCCCGCAACACAACTGAACCCGCACCGATGCGGACATTGTTGCCAATTTGGATATTTCCGAGAACTTTCGCGCCTGCACCCACAACCACATTTTCCCCCAAAGTGGGATGTCGTTTGCCACTTTCTTTGCCAGTACCACCGAGAGTTACTCCCTGATAAATCAGACAATAGTCTCCAATAATAGCCGTTTCACCAACCACAACACCCATACCATGATCGATGAATACCCCCGTTCCAATGGTGGCGCCGGGATGAATTTCAATTCCCGTTAAAAAGCGAGCCAAATGGGAGATCAGACGAGGAATAAAAGGCATTCCTAGACTATACATCCAATGGGCGAGACGATGAAACAATAGCGCTTGAAGACCGGGGTAGCAAAACAGAACTTCAAGCCAGTTGCGAGCCGCAGGATCTCGCTCGAATATTATGCGGAAGTCAGCTCGTAGGCTTTTGAACACGATTATAAAATATTTGTCAAACATACCACGCCTCTATATTAATCGATATTCGGATCAGAACAGTTCATCAAAAAGGGATATATTCCGAATTTTTTGGGCCGGGTTTCCATCGGATGTCCGTCTTGACCGATAAAAAGCGGGATACAAGCCCCGTCGTTTACGACGGTTAACCTAAGTCAATACAGACAAATCTAACTGTAGGTGAGATACTATTGTTATACGCCAAACAAGTCAGCGTCAATGCTAGTTTACGAATTCAAGGCAAAAGGTAAACTATATCAATATAAAGCAATCGACGAAGCTATCCGAACCGCTCAATTTGTTCGGAATTCATGTTTGCGGTATTGGATGGATAATCGTGGACTCGGAAGAAAAGAGTTGTATCGATACAACACTGAACTCCGAGCTATGTACCCTTTTGTTAAAGACTTGAATTCACACGCGAGTCCGCGCATCTGTAGAACGGTGTTGGTCAGCTATTGCCAGATTTTTCGAGAACTGTAAAAAGAATATTCCGGGCAAAAAAGGTAGTCCCACGATTCAAGAAGAATTGTCGTTCTGTTGAATATAAACAGAGTGGTTGGAGACTTTTAGACCCTAAGCATATCGAATTGAGCGATCAAAAGGGAATTGGAAAACTCAAGCTGATTGGAACTTGGGATTTAGCATTCTATCCGGTTGAACAAATTAAACGGGTAAGACTGGTTAGAAGAGCGGATGGGTATTATGTTCAGTTTTGCATCCAAGTCGATGTGAAGGTAGAAACACAGCCAACTGGAAAAACAATTGGATTAGACGTAGGATTAAAAGAGTTCTACACAGATAGCAATAACAATAATGAATATAACCCCCGTTTCTACAGAAAAAGCGAGAAACGATTAAAGCTTTATCAAAGGCAGGTTTCTCGGAAGAAAAAAGGTAGTGCCAACCGATTAAAAGCCATTAAACGACTGGGTAAAGCACACCTCAAAATAAGTAGGCAACGTGAAGAACACGCCAAGAAAGTGGCGCGTTGCGTAATCCAATCTAATGATCTGGTCGCCTAGGTCGATTTGAGGATCAAAAATCTAGTGAAAAACCATTGTCTCGCTAAGTCAATTAATGATGCAGGTTGGTATCAATTCAGAAAATGGTTGGAGTATTTTGGTAGCAAATTTGGTCGGGTAACGGTTGCAGTTAATCCGGCTTATACTTCTCAAAATTGCTCGAATTGCGGAACAATTGTTAAAAAATCTCTATCAACTCGAACCCACATTTGTCGCTGCGGATGCGAGTTGGATCGGGATCATAACGCCGCAATTAATATTCTCAATTCCGCTTTGAGTACGGTAGGGATACGGTCACTTGGATTTTAGATCCGAACGCGCGACTGAGATTCAACCTCTACTGTCGTAGGAGAAATCCTATCTCAGCAAGTCGAGTCGTAGAATGAAGAATCCCCGCCCTTTAGGGCGTGGGAGTGTCAAAGGTCAAATCAAGCTCAACTGCTCCCACGGCCTTTAATCCACTGAAGGTTTGATCGGTTGTATTAGTTAAGCTAATGGAATTGAAATGTTTTAGAAACTTTTATAGGCTTATTAAGAACATAAAAAAAAATTGATTTATTTTTAATTGATGTTCCGCTCAAGTTTTAATTTATATATAATCGCCGTTAACCCATCACTTGATCAAGTTTTATGAACCCAGATTATACCTTAAAACAATCGTATCAAACGTTGTACAATAATAACTTGGGGGCTGAAACATTGTATACGCTTCTAAAAAATAAAACTATCTCAATCTATTTTATGCCGACCCCTCGCCCCCGCATTTTTCCACATAAACCCTCTGAAATTAACACCTTATTATGTTCTTAAATAACCTCAAACAAAAGCTAACCAACCCAAAAGTTAATATTCGGCTGCGAACCCTATTAATTGTTCTGTTTGTTGTACAGGTTACGGGTGTGGTCAGTTTAGTTAGCTATTTATATTATCGCAGTCAACGCCAAACCATTGAACAGACAGCCCATAAACTCACCGAAGAAGTTGGAAATGAAGTCAGTACCCACCTCGATAATTATCTCAAAATTCCCCATCAAATGATTGCTTTAAATAAAGCCGCTATTGAAACGGGCAAACTTGACTTTACAAATCTTTCTCAATTACAACAAAAGTTTTGGCAACAAATGCAGATTTTTGATCCCACTCCAACGGCGATCACTTTTTCAACTCCCGAAGGAGAATTTATTGCTATAGGATACAATCGGGGGACGGGAATTATTCAAGGTGAATATTCTCAAGGTAAATATATTTTAGGAAAACTTGAAGGGACTCCACCCGGAAATCGAAATTACTATTTATTGGACGAGTCAGGTCGTCCTCAAAATCTAGTTCAATCCCTCCCGAATTGGGATGTGCGAGAACGACCCTGGTATCAAGAAGCCGTAAAATTGGATAAACAAACTTGGGCGACAATTTATCCATTTGCGGGGCTACCCCTGGCGAGTTTGGCGGCTGTCACTCCGGTCTATTCTCAGGGAGAATTTCAAGGGATTTTATGTTCGGATATATTATTATCCGATATTAATTTATTTTTGGCGGAGTTGGATTTTTCTCCCGAGGGACAAGCGTTTATTATTGACCGTTTGGGTAATATTGTTGCCACGTCCACCCGAGAGCAACCCTTTGTTAAAAATATTGACGGAGAAGTATTAATTCGTCTGGAAGCCACCGAAAGTCAAGACTTGATAACCCGCACCGTCGCCCAAAAACTAGAACAAAAATGGAATAATCTTGACTCAATTAAAGATCCGGAGTTTCTCGCTTTTCAGACGCGGCAATACCGTCGAAAAATTGACCCTTTACCCCGTTCTAAACCCCTCCACAATCTTCAAGACATAAAGTTAAACAAAAGCAGTTTATTCTCCATTCGTCCCCGGTTATTTAGTCCGAAATATTTTGTTCAGGTTGTCCCTTATCGAGATGAGTACGGGTTGGATTGGTTGATTGCGGTTGTCATTCCCGAAACGGACTACATGGGACAAATTAATGCTATTATTTCCCGAACAATTGCCGGGGCGGTATTGGCGTTAATTGGCTCTACTTTTATCGGTATTTTTGTGACTCGATTAATGACGAAGCCCATTTTAAATTTACGGGATGCAATGGCTAAATTTAGTCGCAGTCTAGAACTAGATATTAATATTCAGCCGACCCCAATCCTTGAAGTTCAGCAGCTAAAAACTTCATTTTTAGAGATGGCAAATCAGTTAAATCTTTCTTTTTCTGAAACTCAAGAATTGAATAAACAACTTGCCGAAAGTGAGAGGAATACGGCCGAATTTTTAAATGCGGTTCCGGTGGGTGTGGCGGTTCATAATAGCGTGGGAAAACTGATTTATCTCAACCAAGAAGCAAAGCGACTTTTGGGCGATGATATTGTTCCTCATAGCACAGAAGCGGAGTTAATTTCAGCGTATAAAATCTACATTGCGGATACAGATCAAGCTTATCCTCGCGAAGAATTACCCCTTGTGTATGCCTTGCGGGGTGAGCCGGCAATTGGGGATAATATAATGCTTAAACGAAATGGAGTTAATATCTATTTGGAAGTTCGCTCAACTCCTATTTTTAACTCCGAACAAGAAATTACCCATGCCCTCGTTGTTTTTGAGGATATTAGTTTGCGTCGAGAAGCTGAAAGATTCCTGCTCCACTATAATGAAGAACTGGAATATGAAATTAACCAGCGCACTCAAAACCTTCGGCAAGAAATAGAAAAACGACAGAAAATAGAAGAAGATTTACGAGAAAATCAAGCTCGTTTTAACGCCCTTTCCGATGCGATACCCGGAATTATTTTTGCTTTCGTCATTAATAAAAAAGGTCGGCTAATTTTTGAGTTTGTTAGTCGAGAAATTGAACAAATTTATGAAGTATCTCTGGCGGATTTTGTCCGGGATGCAGACTATTATATGTGGGCGTATATGTCTCCAGAAGATGCTATTTTATACGAACAAGCCCTGATGAAATCAGCCGATACTTTAGAAAAATTTAGCTATGAATGGCGAATTACCACCCCTTCCGGCCAACAGAAATGGCTGCAAGTCAATTCCCAACCCCAACGCCGAGAAAATGGGGAGGTTTGTTGGTCCGGGATTATATTAGATATAAGCGATCGCCAGCGCATAGAAATTGCCCTACGTCAGCGAGAAATCGAACTACGCCAAGTCAACCAACAACTCAAACAACTCAGCCGCACAGATCAATTAACTCAAATTGCCAACCGGGGCTATTTTGAAACCTATTTACAGCAAGAATGGAAACGGTCAATTCGAGAAAAATATCCCCTATCTGTGCTATTATTAGATGTAGACTATTTCAAACGCTACAACGATACCTACGGTCATCCAGCCGGAGATTACTGTTTAAAACAAATTGCCCTAACTCTGAAAAAATCCGTCCAACGTCCGGCCGATTTGGTCGCTCGTTACGGGGGGGAAGAATTTGTGATTATTTTAGTCAATACCGATGAAAAAGGCGCCGTTCGTATCGCCGAAAATATCCGCACAGAAATCCATAAATTAAACATACCTCACCAAGCCTCCGAAGTGAGTCATAGAGTGACAGTCAGCATCGGAATTTGCACCACTATCCCCACCAGAGAAACCCAACCCGAAAAACTGATTAAACAAGCCGATGAAGCCTTGTACACCGCCAAAAAACAGGGACGCGATCGCTATATTTTTGCGGAATTCGTTTAAAATCAATAGGGCAACCGAAAACACCCGCCAGTCAAAAACAACAGCCATGTCAACTTTACTCGCACTCGTGATTGTCGTAGTCAGTTCGATCTTCTGTGAGGTGTTTATCGTTTGGCCAAGCTACGGTCTTGATTGGCTACACCTGCCGCAGTGGGCTGGATTGATGCTGTTCGGATTCGCGTTATCTTGGTTGATGGGAGAATGATTGAGTTTACAAACAGGTCTAGCTTGTGTTCCAATGACGAGTGATTGACATTTGTGTAATAAAAAAATCAAAAGTAACCTGTAATCAGCGATCGCTGATGATCAGCTCAACACTGACCAACGGTTATAGCAGGCAACTTGTCACTGTAATTTTTAAATCAATATTGACACGGCAGGGCTATGGTGCGTCAATTGTCACTTACATCTGAAACGTCTTCTATCAATTTTCTGAAATCCCCTTCTAAAAGCGATAAACGGGATTCTCGCTATCTCTATCGAGCCGTAGCGTTTATTTTGTTAATCACTGGACTGATGGGGGTGAGTGTCTATCGTTTGGTCGGACTACAACTGATAGAAGGCAAGCAAAACCGCATCCGGGCTGAAGAAAATCGAATTCGTTTATTACCCATTCCCTCAAATCGGGGTCGAATTTATGATCGAAATAATCAACCCCTAGCCGACAATCATCTGACTCGGGCGGTCTACTTGTGGCCAAAGGAACAAACCCCCGAAGAATGGAAGCAAACCGCCTCACAGTTAAGCAAAGTTCTAGATGTACCAACCGAAGAAATTATCGCCAAGTTAGAAAAAGTCAACTATAACTCTGCCGCTCCCGTTCGGATTACTCGGTCTGTCACCCCAGAAGCTTTTGTTTGGATTGGAGAAAACGCCCTAGAGTTACCCGGTGTCGAAATTCGCAGTGACTCTAATCGTTACTATCCACACGGGAGTCTAGCGTCTCATGTCCTGGGTTATATTGGCGAAGCAACCCTAGAAGATTTACAGGCGAACCCAGAATATCCGATGGGAATGATTGTGGGCCAACTGGGGTTGGAAGCCGGTGCCAATGACCAACTCGCCGGAGTTTGGGGAGCGCGTTTAGTCGAAGTTAATGCTCAAAACGAAGAATTGCGACTGTTAGGTGAAAAACCCTCTATCGGTGGTAAAGGTATCAAGCTCACTCTCGATATTGCCCTACAAAAAGCAGCAGAACAGGGACTTGGAAACCGACGAGGCGCCGCTGTAGCGTTGAATGTGAAAACGGGAGAAGTGTTGGCGATGGCCAGTAGTCCCCGCTTCAATCCCAATACATTTACCAAACCCATTTCTTCTGAAGAATGGCAACGTTTACAAGGCTTAGAGAATCCTTTTCTCAACCGCACCCTACAAGGATATCCTCCCGGTAGCACGTTTAAAATTGTCTCATCCGCCGCAGGGATGGGATCAGGTAAATTTTCCCCCGGTTCGATGATTGGGACTTCTGCATCGATTACTGTTGGCGGAATCACCTTTCACGAACATAGTGGCAGTTACGGCGTGATTGGGTTTAGAGATGCTTTGGCTTTTAGTAGTAATACGTTTTTTTATCGTTTGGGAATGGCAGTCGGTGCCGAAGAAATTGCTAAGTGGGCGGGGCGTTTTGGGATTGGCAGCACAGACTTGAAGTTGCTGAAATTGGGTGAAGGGTCTACTGGTTTTGTTCCGACTCCCGATAACAAAGAAGAAATTTTCGGCGAACCCTGGTATTTGGGTGATACGATTACAATGTCTATTGGTCAGGGGGCTGTTTTAGCAACTCCCTTAGAACTAGCGGTGATGGTGGCGACAGCATCCAATGGCGGGAATCGGGTTAAACCTCATTTACTCGCTGAGATGACGAATACCCCGGAAACTAAACCTGTGCCGACGGGGTTAGATCCACAGGCGATTAATACGATTAAAGAAGGGTTAGTGAGCGTGGTTCAGTATGGTACGGGTCAGGGAATGAATGATGGGACAATTCCCCTCACTGGCGGTAAAACCGGAACTTCTGAGGTGTTGTGGCAGCAATCTCACTCTCTGTTTGTCGGGTTTGGGCCGGCTAAGAATCCCGAAATTGCCATTGCTGTGGTGATTGAAAATGGGGGTTATGGGTCTGTTGCTGCTGCTCCTGTTGCCAAGCAAATGTTTCAAACTTATTTTAGTCGTAAAAATCAGAAAAAATAAAGGAATTGCCTGGCGAATTAGCTGACTTTTCGAGTTCCGACTAACCATTGTTCAGCTTCGTTGGGGTGTAGGGGTTTTGAGAAATAATAGCCTTGACCATATTTACAGTTGAGGTTTTGCAACTGAATATATTGTTCTTTTGTTTCTATTCCTTCGGCGATCGCATCCATTCTCAGACTCTCTGCGAGTTCCACGATCACTCTCACAATTTCTCGTTTATCGTCTAGCTGCATTTTATTAACAAAAGAACGATCAATTTTCAAAATATCAACGGGAAACTGATGTAAATATCCTAAAGAACAATAACCTGTCCCAAAATCATCAATACAAATCATAATTCCTCGTTGCTTCAATTCATTTAGAGTGGCGATCGTAAGTTGAGGATCAGTCATAATTGCAGTTTCAGTGATTTCTAATTTCAATTCTCGTCCTAAAATGTCAGTGTCTTGGAGAATTTGATCAACCCGTTGACTTAAATCTGCGGTAAATTGTTGGCTTGATAAATTCACACTCATCATTAATAACTTGGAAGGGGAAAATTTCTCTTTCCAGGTATGAAGCTGACGACAAGCTTCTCGTAATACCCATTCTCCGAGAGGGACAATAATTCCAGTTTCTTCTGCAACGGGAATAAATTCACCGGGAGAAATAAATCCTTTTTGGGGATGTTCCCACCGCAATAAAGCCTCAAAACCTGCGATTTTACCCGTACTTAATTCTATAATGGGTTGATAGTAGAGTTGAAATTCTTCTTGAGCCAGAGCAAATCGCAAATCCGTTTGAATTTGTAAACGTCGCAACGTATCGGTTCGCATAGCAGCATCAAACAAAACAGCACAGCCTTTTCCTTGTTTTTTAGCGCGATACATCGCCGTGTCTGCATCTCTCAAAATTTCTGGAGGAAGATGATATTCACGAGTTCCTTTAACAATACCAATACTTGTCCCGATAAACACTTTATGACCTTTGATAGTAAAGGGTTTATTGAGTATTTTCAGCACTCGGGAAGCGATTTCTTGAGCTTCGTTGATATCTGAAATTCTTTCTAATAAAATTGTAAATTCATCTCCACCTAATCGACATAAAATATTACCTGAATGAATACAATTTTTTAGACGTTTACTAATTTCGATTAATAACAAATCTCCCATCCCATGACCTAAACTATCATTGATAATTTTAAAGCCATCTAAATCTAAAAATAACACTGCAAATCGATAATTAGAATGTTTATGTAGACGAGTGATAGATTTTTTGAGTCGTTCAATAAAAAAGGATCGATTCCATAAATTTGTTAGAGCATCGTGAGACGCACTATACCGTAATCGTTCTTCAGTTTTCTTGAGATTTGTAATATCAATTACCGAGCCTTCATAATAGATCACTTGCTTTCCTTTCGACGAACGAATAGCTCTAGCATTTTGTAAAATCCAGATTAAACGTCCATCCTGACGATAAACTTGTGATTCAAAATTAGAAACTTCTCCCTGTTTATTTAACGTTTGAATAAATTTAGAATACTGTTCGCTCTGAAAGTAAATATTTTTAACTGGGGTTTGTTTATTGAGTAAAACCTGGGGAGAACTATAACCTAAAATATTGGCTAACGCCGGATTTGCACTGGTATATTGACCTTTTAAATTCATTTGAAATATACCTTCTACTGCATTTTTAAAGATATTTCGATACTTCGCTTCCGCTTGTTTGCGTTCAAAGACAGTACCGAGTTGTGTGGCGATTGAAGAAATAAATTCAACTAAACGTCTATCCTCCGCTTTAGGAACAGACATTAAAAAAACAAGTATCGCTAAGACTTGATTATTGGATAAAATCGGCACTCCAAATCCAGCTTTAAATTCATATTTTGCCGCAATTAAAGTCCGAGGAAATTGAGTGTCAGACTCTCTCGAAATATCAGGAATCCATTCGGGTTTTTGAGAAGACCAAACTCGTCCCGGTAATCCTTCGTTGGGTGCAAATTTAAGACTGTGACTTTGTTGACGAAATGCTGTTGCTTTAGAATTATTTTCATAGCCAATTGTACTGTATTCTAAATGAGTTTTTTCTGCATTAGGAACCCACGCCTCGCCAAATTCCCAACCCGTCGTTTCACAGACTAAACGCAAAGCAACTTCGATAGCGGAGTCAAAATCTGAAGCAATACTGACAGCATTTGTAATCCGTTGAAGAAGTTGTAATTCTTCTTCAGACCGCTTGCGTTCAGTTATGTCCAATCCAGCCCCTAAAAAGTATTCATACTCCTCTGTTTCTGAGTTAAAAACAGCCCGACAATACCACTCTACAATAATTTCTTTGCCATTTTTCATCAAAACTTTTTCCTCACTTCTGATGGGGAGTCGGCGATGAATCATCAACTCAAATACCCAAGGTAAAGCGTCTTTATTCTTGCGAGGAATAAATGTTGCTAAATAATCAGTACCCACAACTTCCTCTAAGCTATAACCCAAAGCATTCAGCATCGCATCATTCATTAATGTGACTTTTCCTTCTGGATCAAGCACAATTAATAACGCTGGATTTGCATGAAAAAGGGTTTGATTAAAGTCTTTTTCTTGACGTAAAGCAATTTCTGCTTTTTGACGCTCAAGAATTTCTGCTTGCATTTGATTCGTCAGTGGACGTAAAATTAAGACTACTCCCGTTGTTCCTAGTCCAATTAAGATGACAATTGCTCCAGCAACCGTTAGAAATTGTCGATAAATCGAAGCATAAAGTTCAAATTTTCCCGTCGCCAGTAATAAACCCCCATTCACCGTTTGAACTGGACTATAAGTGATAAAATAGTCACACTCTTTACACCATAATGCTCCGGTTTCTCCGCGAATAGATTTATCAATTGCAATCTTGATTGACGGATCGAGAAGCAAGAGATCATCAGATGTAGAATGGGGATTACCTAAGGGCAAAAATGCTTCTGTTTTTTCAGGTTGTCGAATTCCTAAAATGGCGTGACAAACTTTGGAAAATCGAGTACACTTATTAAGTTGTTCAATCTGAGGGAATTGAAAGAGAACGATACTGGTTCCAACTTTTTTGGAATTGATGACTGGATTAAGAACGGCAAAGTAAAAGTCTTGTTCAATCCAAAATAGCTTGACTTTAGATGAGTTTGTACCCGAACTCAAACTCTTAAAAACTTGATCGGGTAAAGGTTTACCCACTTCAAACTGTTTTTGATTTTGAGAATCAAGGTAAGCAATTCCGACAACAGATTGATTTAATTTTTGTTGCAGATCAGCTTTAATTTTTTCTGAAGAAATTTTTGCACTGATTCCGGTATTTAAACTCGATAAAACTTGCTGGACTTGAAGATTTTGAGCAAACTGTAATCCCTGTTCCTGAGCTTTTCTTAAAAAAATCTCGAGAGCCACAGCACTTTTTTCAGTTTGCAATAATAAACTCTGTTCTTCTTGTTGTTTAATCCGACTATAAAGCGGGAGCAAGCTAATCAGAGCAACCGTTGTACTAATGACAAAGAGTCCACTTGCAGCCCCAATCACTATCGCTTTTTTTATTTTTTTGGGGTTCATTATCATACTGGATAAAACATTAAAAATTTAATTTTATTAGTTTGATATTAAGTTTTTTAACCTGTGGAATGAAATTTAGCCTCAAAAAACAATTGCTTCTCCGACAACTCTTAAAATAAAAAATAGAATCTCTTTGAAGCCGAAGGTGGGATTTACAATAAACACTCAGTCGTTATTCATGAATCTTTACCCTCAGGAAATTGACAATTACCAGATAGATAAACTGAGTGCAAGTTAGGAGATCAAGCATGATTATTACATTTGGGCGAGAAATCTGTTGTGATCTAGCATCTGCTGAATCGCGAGAATGGCTAGTGACCAACGGAATAGGGGGTTACGCTTCAGGCACAATAGCCGGGGTATTAACCCGTCGATATCACGGATTACTATTAGCAGCTCTCCATCCCCCCTTGGGTCGGACTTTACTCTTAGCAAAGCTAGATGAGACGGTAAGTTATGACAATCGGGTATTTCCAATTTACATGAATCGTTGGTCAGACGGCAAAATTGATCCCGAAGGCTTTAAACATCTAGAACAATTTTATTTGGATGGGACAATACCAACGTGGAAATTTGCCTGTGCAGACGCTTTACTCGAAAAACGGGTCTGGATGCAACAGGGAGAAAATACAACCTACATTCAGTATACGTTGCGTCGTGCCACTCAACCGATGACGCTGACCCTCAGAGCTTTAGTCAACCATCGAGACTACCACCATAATACCCACGCCAATCAATGGCCGATTCAAGTCGATACCATTGAACATGGAATTTGTATCAAAGCATTTCAACTCGCCACTCCCTTGTATTTACTCACCGATGGAGCAAAAGTTGCCACCTCCCTAGCGACTCATCCCTGGTATTATGGCTTTGATCTCGCCGTCGAACGGGAACGAGGTTTAGATGATACCGAAGATCATTTACACGGTGCCACCTATTACACCACCCTCGAAGCCGGACAATCAATTACCTTTGTCGCTACAACCGAACCCCATCCCCAACTTAATGGTCAAATTGCGCTCTTATCTCGCTACAACTACGAACAAAAACTGATCCAAAATTCACCCGTTAGCGAGCAAACCCCCGCCTGGGTGCGTCAATTGGTTCTCGCCGCCGATCAATTTATTGTAGACCGTCCAACTCCAGATGAACCGGAAGGTAAAACCATTATTGCGGGGTATCCCTGGTTTGGAGATTGGGGACGAGATACCATGATTAGCCTTCCCGGTTTAACCCTGTATACTGGACGCTTAGATGTTGCTCGCTCTATTTTGCGAACCTTTGCTCAATACGTCGATCAAGGAATGCTCCCCAATCGTTTTCCGGATCGAGGTGATGCTCCCGACTATAATACAGTTGATGCGACACTCTGGTATTTTGAAGCGATTCGGGCTTATATTGATGCCAGTAACGATGAAGGCTTAATCCAGGAACTTTTTCCCATTTTGGCTGATATTATCGACTGGTATAAACAAGGAACTCGTTATAATATCAAGCTTGATCCAGAAGATGGTTTAATCTACGCCGGAGAACCCGGAACCCAACTGACGTGGATGGATGCGAAAGTCGGAGATTGGGTTGTGACTCCCCGGATGGGAAAACCGATCGAAGTAAATGTACTCTGGTATCATGCGCTTCAGATGATGATCCGTTTTGCTCAAAAACTAGGTAAACCCTCCGACGAATACCAACAACTCGCTCAACAAACCGCCAAAGGCTTTGCTCGGTTTTGGAATGAAGCGGCTGAATATTGTTACGATGTTCTCGATACTCCCAACGGCAATGATGCCAGTTTGCGTCCCAATCAAATTTTAGCCGTTTCTCTGCCCCCTTTAGGAGAAAACTCCTATGCTTGTCTGTTAAATTCCAGGCGTCAACGTCAAGTCGTTGAAATCTGCGCCCAAGAACTGTTAACCTCGTATGGACTCCGTAGTTTGGCTCCTGATGATCCCGAGTATCAAGGCACCTACACCGGAAATCAACTACAACGAGATGGTGCTTATCATCAAGGAACGGTTTGGGGATGGCTGATGGGGCCATTTGTGTTAGCTCATCTGCGAGTCTATAAAAATTCTGATCAGGCTCGTGAATTTTTGCAACCCCTTGCTGATCATTTATTTGCTGCGGGAGTGGGAAATATGAGTGAGATTTTTGAAGGAAATGCACCCATGCGTCCCTGTGGTTGTCCCGCTCAAGCTTGGACAGTCGCGGAGGTGTTACGCGCTTGGTTTTTGAGCGAACCGCAAGCCTAAGTTGAGGTTTCTAGCGTCAAATCGGGTAAACTTTTGAGTAAACTGAATTGTTTTGAAGAAGACCAGATCGCGCCAAATCGCAATTTTAAACCTAAAATTCTAAACTTGAAAGATGGATTTACAACTGTTGGGATTGAGTTTTATCGCTGTGTTTCTCTCCGAGTTGGGAGATAAAAGTCAAGTCGCGGCGATCGCTTTGAGTGGTACCAGTAAGTCACCTCGGGCAATTTTCTTCGGAACCGCGCTAGCCTTGGTGTTAGCAAGTTTGATTGGAGTGTTAGTCGGAGAAGGAATAGCAGAAGTCTTACCCACTCACTGGATTAAAATCTCTGCGGCGGTGGGATTTGCTGTGATGGGGGCGCGACTATTATTCTGGCCGAGTTCTGAAGAAAGCGAAGAATTAGATTAGCCTTCTTCGTTCAAAAATTAGTCAAAAAGGGGGAATAATTTTTTCATCTTTCCCCCTCCTTTATCTGAGATATCTGCAATGAGTTAATCTCTTTGATTTGTTCAAAAATAGAACAGAATACTGAACAATTATTAATGAACGGCTTCGCGACGAGTTGTACGAACACACCAGCCTAAAACGATACCAACAAGGGTGAGTTTAATCAGTTCTAAACTAAAATAACTGAAGTGGAGTTGATTCATCCCAGTCGGAACTTCAACAACAGGATTAAACAGATTGAGATTTAAGCCTAACGCCGTCATTTGAGGTGTTAAACCGTAAGTGTAAGTTAAAGCGATCGCGAATAAACCCACCGCCAAAATACTTAAGGTACGAATGCGATTACTAAAGCCTTCTGGTAACGTAATTCCTAACGCCATCAAGCCAGTTAATCCCACTGCTGCACAAACCACTTCCACGCGATTAAAAGCAGAAAAAATCATCGAACCCGCAGAGGCAAACTCCGATTGATTCATCATCCCCGTCATATACATACTGGGCATAATCACGAAGTCTAAAACCATACTCCCGCCCATCCAGAGTGCCAGCGTGATTAAAATAACCGTTAACCAACGAGAAGGATTGTATTCGACTTTAGAAAATGTAGTCATAAGATAATACCTGAACACTGAATCATTGTGTCTTGCTTTCTATTTTAACGAACATTGCAGCAAACAAACATGAAGTAATCTTTCGATTTGTACTGCAATCTGTAAAGTAGATTCGTTAAAATTTAATACTCTTGTCTTCCGTCAATTTGATTAATTTTTGTTAAAATCACGGTCATCAAAGTGAAAATAGCAGTAAGAACTCAAAACCGTGAAAGCCGTTATATTACTATCGGGTGGATTAGATTCTTCAACCGTTCTCTATCAAGCCAAAGCTGAGGGCTATGAATGTTACGCCATTTCCTTCGACTATCAGCAACGACATCAACGAGAACTCGCTTCTGCCCAACAAATTGCTCAAAGTGCAGGTGTCGTCGAACATCAAGTGGTAAAATTTGACCTGAGTTTATGGGGCGGATCAGCGTTAACTGATCGCAAAATCAATTTACCCCATGATCGCTCATTAAACCAAATGAGTGAAAATATTCCGATTACTTACGTTCCCGCCCGCAACACCATCTTTTTAAGCTTTGCATTAGGTTACGCCGAAACCGTTAACGCCAGTCGAGTTTATATTGGGGTGAATGCGTTGGATTATTCGGGTTATCCCGATTGTCGCCCCGACTATATCGCCGCCATGCAAGACGTGTTTCGACTGGGAACTAAACAAGGCAGAGAAGGAAACCCGATTACTATTAATTCTCCCCTGATTCATCTCAAAAAAACAGAAATTATTCAACTGGGAAATCGTTTAAGAGTTCCCTGGGAAAAAACGTGGTCATGCTACGCCGGAGAAGAAAAAGCCTGTGGTGTTTGTGACTCCTGTAAACTACGGTTAGCGGCTTTTAAAGAACTGGGATTAACTGATCCGATTCCCTATGTATAAAACGCTTTAAATTAAACACAATTTCAACCCTTTATAGTTGTGCTAGGAACTGACATCAAGTTTGTTTCTAGCACATCTTTTTTTGTTAATTTTATCTCTATATTAAATCATCCTAGAAATACCTTTTCCACATTTTCTTAAAAAGTGAGGCATACTGTCATTCAACAGATAAATTTCATTCAAATAAACGTAAAAAATCTGTAAATAAAATTAAAAATAAATCAACAACAATTGTTTTATTCAAACCATTTTATTGAGTAAAATTTTGTGAACAAAAGCTTTAAATCAGCTTGTCTGCAATAAGATTACTAGAGTTAGGCTTTTATGAATTTCAGAGTATAGGGAAAAGCGTTAGATTTGAGCCAGTCTGAATTGTATTAACCTGTTAACCTATATTGGGAGGACGTTATGACCAGTACAAATCCGTTAGATTGGGAATATCATCAAGTGGATCATCTGTTTTTGTTGATTGGGGAGAACCCTTTACCGAATTATGTAGCAGCAAAGACATTATTGAGACAAGGTGGTAAGCCTTACTTCGTTTACACAACACATACTCAAAAAGCAGTAGAACGCTTACAGGAAGTGTTAGAGGTTCCTGAAGAACAAAGACAAAAATTAACTGTGGCATTAGAAAATTATGAATCTAATGCCCATGAAATTCGGCAGCGTATTCACAATAAAATCACAGAAATTCGAGAAGAAGAAAGCAAACAGCCAGAACCAAAATTGCGGTTAGGATTGAATTATACAGGTGGAACTAAAGCAATGGCTGTTCATTCTTATCGGGCATTTTTAGAACTCAAGGACTTAGAGCCTGTTGTTTTTAGCTATTTAGATTCTCGAACTATGCAAATGATGTTCGACAATCCTATCCCTCCTGTTTCTGTCAAAAATAAAGCCAGTATTTCTCTGAAGCAGCTTTTTCAGCTACACGGATTATCCTTAAGTAAAGACCCCAAAACCGAAGTTGTGTATCCTGAACTTGTCAGTGTTTTAATTAAGACAGAAAATTTAAAAGCATGGAAATCTTGGTGTCGCAAAGTCTTGCAAGTTCAGGGAAAAGTTCAGACTGAAATAGCTACGATCAAAGATGGTAATGACAAAGAAGTAAAGATAGTTCACTTGAGCAATTGGAAAAAGAAGAATGAACTAAAATCTATGTTTTTGGATATTAAAGAGCTACCTGAAGAAATCAAAAATATCTTAATTAATTACGGTATAACGGAAGATATCAACAAATTATCTATTAACTTGTTAATAGATCAACAAACAATACCTAAGCCTAGTGACAATGCAAAATACCCAGAAGAAATCTGTAAATGGCTTGAGGGAATATGGTTAGAAGATTTTGTTTTACAAACAATCAAACAAATCCAACAAGAAGACGAAAGTATAATTGATGAATTTGGAATGTCATTTAATTTTCCACCAAAAGCTAACATTGCTGAATTTGAGTTTGATGTGGCTTTCTTACGAGGTTATCAACTGTTTGCACTTTCTTGTACAACAGATGATACCCCAGGACTTTGTAAGTTAAAACTATTTGAAGCTTACCGCAGAGCGAAGCAGATGGGAGGAGATGAAGCACGAGTTGCATTAGTTTGTTGCTCTAATAACCCCTCAAAAATTCGCAATGATTTTTTAGCTAAAATTAAAGATGAAAAAGTTAAAGTATTTGGGAGTCAAGATTTACCTGAACTCGGACAAAAACTTCAAACTTGGATTAAAGAGGTAGAAAAATAATGAGTCATTATACGGCAACTGTCATTGATACAACGGGTATTCAGAAGTACATTTTTGGAAGTAACCGATTAAGAGAAAATATCGGTGCTTCTCATTTAGTTAAGTTAGCAACTACTCAATGGGTTGAGGATCGCCTCAAAACAATAGGTCATGTTCATATCCCTAACAAAGATCGAAATGAATTAGAACCAAAAATCCATAAAGACTCTAGTTTGGTTGCTGAATTAGTTTATGCTGGAGGTGGAAATACAGTTATTTTGTTTAGAAATGAAGAAAAAGTAAAAGAATTTACGAGGAATCTGACCCAAGAAATACTTGAAGATGCACCAGGACTCAATGTTGTCATTGCCCATCAAGACTTTAACTGGGAAACTCAATTACTAAGCAACATTATTAACGACAAATTAATTAAGGATAAATTAGATGCGAAAAAAAGAAAACCTATTGCATCAGTTCCGTTATTAGGTTTAGGGGTAACAGCCACTTGTAATTCAACAGGGTTAGTTGCGGTAGAAAATACTGATGGCAAGTATGGAATACGAAAGGGAGAAGGATATCTAGCTTCTAGGGAAATTGTGGCAAAACTTAAAGCTGCGGAAAAAGCCAATGAAGAACTGGAAAATTTACTGTCTATAAAAGATACTTATCAAGTGGCTCGTGATGTTGACGATATGGGACGTTCAGAAGGAGAAAGTAGTTATGTAGCGATTGTTCATGCTGATGGAAATAAAATGGGTCAACGGTTTGAAGAATATGCCACAAATTCTTGTAATCAAGGTTATTCAATTTCAGAAAAAAATGAAAACTATATTATGGCTATGCGAAATCTATCTTGGTCTGTAGATAGAGCCGGAAAGCAAACTATAGAGGAAATTGGTGTAGTTCTCAAGAATGCAATTGAACAAAAATTTGTCAGTATTAAAGAAAACTATTTTCCATTTCGACCCATTGTTTATGGTGGGGATGATATTACGTTTGTTTGTGATGGTCGCCTTGGAATTTCCTTAGCAGTTGAGTTTTTAAAGCGATTTGAAAAGAATACGAAAAATCTACCAGATGAGAAAGGAAAGGTAACAGCTTGTGCGGGAATTGCAATTGTCAAAACTCATTATCCATTTGCTAGAGCTTACGAATTATGTGAAGCTTTATGTGGTAACGCTAAAAAGTTTTTACGAAAAGAAACTGAAGACTATTCAGATGAAAAACCAATGTTTTCAGCTATAGACTGGCATATTGCAGCCAGTGGTGTACTAGGAACAATTAGTAAAGTTCGAGAGCGAGAATATCAGGGGGGAAAGTTAACAGCACGTCCAATGCGATCGCATGAATATGCAGCTTATCAGATTATGTGGGAAGATTTGGCAAAAGTAATTCAAGAATTTAAGGAAGGGGAAGCTTGGAAAGATAAGCAAAATAAAGTAATAAACTTGCGTCAAGTATTGAGGGAAGGAGATAAAGCAACCGAGCAATTTTTAATTGCTTGTGGAGATGAATTACCAGAATTTCCAAGAGCAGAGTCAAGATTAAAACAACAAGGTTGGTTAAATAGTAAATGTTATTACTTTGATGCTATTGAAACCATGAAATTTTATATCCTATTAGGAGGAGATAATGTACTCAATCAAGATTAAATTATTGAGTGATACAACTTTTGGGCGAGGAGATGGCGTTGCAGGATTAATTGATGCTGAAATCGAACACGATCGCTATGGTTTCCCTTATTTGCGAGGACGCACTCTCAAAGGACTGCTGAGTGAGGAGTGTGATAATCTAATTTTGCTCTTACCAGAATCCCAACAACAAAAATGGATTGAGGTTAGATATCAACTGTTTGGGCAAGCAGGAAGCACTCAAGAAAAAATGGCTCAAATGCACGTTGGTGATGCTTGTCTTCCTTTAGGTTTAAGAAATGCGATCGCACAACAACAAGAAAATGGCTTTCCCACTCCTTTCGATATTCTCAATTCTCTAACTGGAATTCGTCAACAAACGGCAATTAATTCAGAAACGGGTGCACCTAATCCCCATAGCTTGCGAAATGCGCGTGCGATCATCCGCGATCGCCCGAATGCTCAACCCAGTTACAAATCCCCCTTATATTTTGATATCGATCCCACAGGGGAAATGTTAGGGCTATTAGGTGCAGGAGTTTTAGCCCTTAGACGCATTGGAAGCGATCGCAATCGAGGGCGGGGTCATGTGCAATGTAGCTTGTACTGTCAAGAGAAAAATATTAGTGCTGAATATCTTAATTGTTTAGGAGAAAATTAATGCAAGTTATTCGCTTTTTATTACAGACTGAACAACCTATTTTAGCGACTTCCTTACAAGGCGATCCGAATAGTGATGTGTCTTATCCCTATATTCCCGGTAGTATGATTCGAGGAATGATAATTGGTCGCTATTTTCGTCAGAAAAAAGTTCAAGAATTAGATATTTTAGATCTAACAATTAGAAGGCTATTTTTTGAAGACAGCACTCGTTACCTAAATGCTTATTTATTCGATTCAGAAAAACAACATAGAACTTTGCCAACTCCTTTATGTTTATACAAGGAAAAAGGAGATGAAGATTTAAAAACTGTTTTTGATTCTAGCCAAACAGATATAGAAGATCGACCCGAATCACCAAAACGATTAGAAAAGCCATTCTGTTGGATTGACGAGTGTTCTCAGCTTTCTCTTTATGAAATTAAGCGATGGATTAATATTCATAACCAGCGCGATCGTCAAAAAGGCAGAGGAACTGAAGCTACGGGAGAAGTGTTTCGTTATGAAGCAATTGACTCTGGTCAAACTTTTGAAGCAGTGATATTTTGCGATCGCGACGAAGATGCTGAAATAATTAAAAATTTACTCGAACCAGAAAAAGAAATACAAAATAGTGAAAAGACAGACCGAATTAATGTTTGGCTTGGTGGTTCTCAGAGTGCAGGTTATGGTCATACAACTATTTCTCCCAATGAAATAAAGTCAACAGATATTTCTCCCAATGAAATAAAGTCAACAGAGATTTGGAATGAAATAGGAATTAACTGGCAAGATAGAAGTGAGCGTAAAAACAATTTAACGGTTACTCTCCTTAGCGATACAATCCTTCGAGATGAATGGGGTCAAATTACAACTGAACCCGAAAGATTGGTTGATTTAATTTCAAAACTTCTAAAAACTGAACTCAAGCTAATTGATACCTACGCAAGTAGTACAATAGTGGGTGGATTTAACCGTAAATGGGGTTTACCGTTGCCACAAGTTCAAGCGATCGCAGCAGGTAGCGTTTTTATTTTTAAATGTCCTGAAAATTCACTTGATCCTCAAGCTGTGAGAGATTTAGAAACTCAAGGAATAGGGGAAAGGCGAGTTGATGGTTTTGGTAGAGTAGTTTTAAACTGGCTACCAGAAAATAGTGAAATTAATGCTGAACAACAAGTTATCAAACCAAATATTGATACACAACCCCTCAACGATCAAGAAAAACAAATTGCTCAAGATATTGCACAAAAAATATTACGAGAAAAATTAGATGAATTATTAATCGAGCAAGTCAGCGAACATTCACCTGATAAAAAGCAGTTTAATTTGGTTCAAAACAACCAACTCTCACGGTTAATGATTATTACTAAAAATGCTTTAAATCAAATGCAAGCAGGTTTACCAAATGATCAACCCCATGTTCTTAATAGTTTTATAGGTAAAGATCGAGAATCTAGTCAAATGTCCAAAGCAGGTAAAGAACAGTTGAGCAAAATTCAAATGAACAATGGTGATCCATTTGATAAGCAAGTTCGAGAATGGCTAAACCCTTCAAATCAGTGGATTCAATTAGCTTGGCGGAAGAAATTTCAAGCCAATTATTTTACTAATGAAGATGAAGAACCAGCTATTAAAATTGCTAATCAACCACCTGCTGTGTTAGATTCCAGCTTATACAGAGAATACACATTACGCCTAATTTTAGGGATTACTAAAAAAATGATGAAGGAGAAAAACAATGCTTAAACTACCTTATAGACCAGATCATCGTCATATTATTCGGCGTGTGATTGTACGCGGAACTCTAGTTTTAGATACACCAACTTGCTTAGGTACAGGAGATACAGATAGTCCTACTGATATGCCATTGTCAGGGGATAATCTAGAAAGGAATAAGGCTTTATTAACAGGTTCATCAATTGCGGGTGCTTTACGCAACTACTTACGAGAACGGAATAAGGGATATGGAAAAAGCGATCGCAGAATCGATATAGCAGCAAAATTGTTTGGAGATTTATTTGCTTATGAAGATGAAAAAAGCCTATCTGAAAAACACAAAATAAGATTGAGAGAAAATGATACGCAAAGTTCTCTAATTATTGACGATGCTATCAGCGCTAAACCCATTCAATCCGAACTCAGAGATGGAGTGAAAATCAATAGCATTACTCGTACTGCTGTTGATAAAGCTAAGTATGATTTAGAGTTACTGCAAGGGGGAACAGAGTTTCCTTTGTGTTTTGAACTGTTGATTGAGAAAGACAGTAATGAAAGGGAGTTACGCAAAGGATTAGCGATCGCACTCTCTGGCCTCGAACAAGGTGAAATTAGCCTTGGTATGAAAAAACGTCGGGGTTTTGGTCGCTGTCATGTTAAAGAGTGGCAAGTTTGGCATTTTAATCTGGAAGATCCAGGCGATCGCATGGCTTGGTTAAAGTTTGAGCATTGGCACACAGCTTTATTTTCTGAACTTCCTAGTTATTCATCAATTAAAGACGCATTTACTCAAGCTAATATTAATAAAGTAGATTTCGATGAATTAGAGAGAGAAGATCAGCGCGATCGCTTCACCATCAACGCCACATTTACCCTCGCCAGTCCTTTACTCATTCGTTCAGGTCAAGCAGAAACGGGACGCGCACCTGATGTTGTGCATTTGAAATCTGCTCGAATAATAAATGAAGTCAAATACTTTTTAGCATCTTGTTTGCGTCAACAGATGTTTAGTCAAGCAATTGCATGGTTGAATTTATTACCCCAAGAAATAACTGTATGGACTTCTGAAAACTTAGAACTATTTTTGCTTGCTTATTTCTTATTGCAACCTTCAAGAAGCAAATTACCTATTCTCTCTGGTACAAGTCTAGCAGGAGTCTTGCGTCATCGTGCTGAACGGATTGTAAAAACGCTTCAGTGTTCATTTAATCAAAATCCAGAATGTGATCAAGAACCAGAAATTATTAAATCTATTTTTGGTCATGTTGAAAATAAGCGATCGCAAGCCAGTCGTTTAATTGTTCGTGAAGCCGAAATCGAAGAATATGAGGAATTAGTACAAACTCGCATCGCTATTGATCGCTTTACAGGAGGTGCATATCACGGTGCTTTATTTCAAGAACAGCCTGTTTTTGCAAATGATGAAACAGAGCTAAAATTAGAAATAGAACTACGAAACCCTGACCAACACGAAATCGGTTTGCTGTTGCTTTTACTGAAAGACTTATGGACAGAAGATTTACCTGTTGGTGGTTCTAGTAGCGTTGGAAGAGGAAGGTTACAAGGAAAAGAAGCAACCTTGGTTTGGTTAAAAGAGGGAAAGTCATGGACAATTTCTCAACCTGACTTAAAGGAAAACTATTTGGAGATTACAGGTAGCGATCGCCAAGACTTAGAAAATTATGTTAACCGATTAGTCGAATATGCTCAACAGGAGACTACCAAAAATGATCAAGCCTGATTGCCAATTGCTTAAAGATACTGAAATAATTGTAGATCCTCAAACTTTATACTCTTGGCTGCAATATAAAGCCAAAGAGCAAGAGTTGAAATATTTATTAGCTCATGCCGATGATGGTGTAATTTGGGGCAAGTTTGACCAAGATGGGAATTTAATCACAGCGAATCCGTCTAAAGAGTTATTTCCTAATTCAGAAGAGTTATTTCCTAAACATAACTTGCCTGTTTTGCGATCGCAAACTCTCCAACAATGTCGCGCCTTTGGTGACAAAACTGAGGTGATGCTTTGGAAAGTAGATAAAACTTGGAAAGCACGTTTAATTAAAGACGATCGTTTGTCAAAAGAAGACTATATTTGTGAAAAACAAATTCTCTGGGGAACTCAACGAGAAAGAGAAAAAAATGGTTTTACTTTAGTTTCAGATGGTTCTCAAGGACTAAAACACGCTGTTCCTTTAACGGATATTACTTTTCAAGATAAAGATTATCGTCCTTTACGATTAAAAGTTCGTCATTATATTGATTATGATGAGAGTGGAATGGCGAGAATTTATTTAAGTCGGTTGGTACATTTAGAATCTGTTAAAATAGAAAGTAACAAAAATGAGGAAAAGTTATGATTGCTGAACCCCAATATCCTCAAAAAATGACCCCAGAAGAATACTTAGAATGGGAAGCCAAGCAAGAACTTCGCCATGAATACATTGACGGCGAAATTTTGGCGATGACAGGGGGGAGTATTCCTCATAATGATATTGCCCTTAATTTCTATACAGCACTCAGAGCTTATCTACGTCAGAGAGGTTGTCGAGTCAATGTATCGGATGTGAAAGTTCAGGCTAGTGAAAAAAGTCGTTATTTTTATCCTGATTTAGTGGTTACTTGTCATCCTGATGATTTAAAATCTCGTAATTTTATTCAACATCCTAAAGTTATTATTGAAGTTCTTTCTCCCAGTACAGCTTCTTACGATCGCGGTGACAAATTCAAGTATTATCGTCAGATTACCACTTTACAAGAATATGTTTTAGTCGATTCAGAATCTATATCTGTTGAGGTTTATCGTCGAGGAGAGGGGAAAATGTGGCTTTATTATGCGTCCTATGAAGGAGAGGCGATCGCATTAGAAAGCATTGAGTTTGAGTGTCCGATCAAACTTCTATATGAAGGGGTTACATTAGGAAATGAATCCCAGGAGTCAATTTAGTTACTAAGGAGGAAAATCATGGCTGAAATAATACCAAAAAACGATACGCTTTACGAGCAAGATTTTGTAGCCTGGTGTGAAGATACTGTGGCTAAATTAAAAAAACGAGATATTGATCATCTAGATTTTGATAATTTAATTGAGGAGATAGAGAGTTTGGGAAGAAGCGATCGCCGAGAATTAAGAAATAGATTGATGGTACTCTTTGCTCATATTCTCAAGCGAATGTATGTCAATAGTTCTGAAAATTTTAATGGCTGGGAATTAACGATTATTGAACAACGCCGTCAAATTCGGTATTTATTAGAAGACTCTCCCAGTCTCAAATCTTACCTAGCAGAAATATTAGCTAAAGTCTATGCTAATGCGCTAGAGAGTGTTCGATTTGAGTATAAACAAACTGAGTTTCCTGATACTTGGCAATTTGATGTTCAAACTGATGTACTTTTATCTAAAAAATATTGGGAGGAACAATAAATGAGTCCTAAACATATAAACCCTATCAAGAATCGTCGAGCGCACGCTCCCTATAACTTTGTAGAATTACCTGAACCCAATCAAGTTGTTTCAGCACAAGATATACCTCAGAAAAATTATTACGATTCACAACGACATACGGGATATCTTAACTGCACACTAACGACTGAATCTCCGCTTTATATTCGTTGCGGGTTAACGCCAACTGACTTTGAAACATTTGGTGAAACCTCTCCTACTGTTGAAGAACTACGAAAACTACAAGACGAGGAGCGTAATAGGCGCACTGACTTCTTTAAAAACCCGGCTACTCAACGACCTATAATTCCTGGTAGTAGCTTGCGGGGAATGCTGCGTACTTTAGTAGAGATTGTAACTTACAGTAAAATAGATAAAGTTTCGGGTCATCAGCGTTTATTTTTCCGTGCTGTTGCGGCACCAAAAGATGACCTTCTCGGAAACCTATATGAAAGAAAACGTGGGAATGGTTGCAGTAATGTCAAAGCTGGGTATCTGGAACAACAAAGAGATGGTAGTTGGCGTATTTATCCCGCTAAGTCTATTCAAGGACAGCCGTTTGTCTGGGTTAGAGAGTCTGATATAAATATAGAAGAAGTTGGTTTAACATCGAAAGATGATAACTACAACTATCGTCCTCAATGTATTGAGGTTTATTTCGGTGATGTATCTGAAGAAAATTATCTCTATGTAGCACATCAAGTAGAAAAAAATGATGTAGAAACCTTAGAGCGAGGTGTCTTAGTCACCAGTGGGAATATGATAGAAACTGGTAAAGCAGACGCTCATTCTCCTCGAACGTACCATTGTATAGTTGGAGAAAAAGATAAATCAGGAGAGCCTCTACAAGTGGCTAAAAGAGCCATAGAAGACTACTGTAATGCTCTAACTGATTTCCAGAAAGATGAATTTGATGAACACCAAGGAATTTTAGCACTTGCTAATCACCGACCTGTTTTCTATTGCCAACCTAAAAAACAAGAGGAAGTTACTTTATTTGGTCATAGTCCCTACTTTCGTATTCCTTACTCTTTTACTAAGGATAATCAATCTGCTTCAGTCAGAGACTTTATTCCACCGCAACTTCGCGATCCGGAAGTACAGGAACAACTCGAACCAATTACAGATATGGCTGAGGCTATTTTTGGTTGGGTCAAAGAAAAAAATAAAAAATTCAAGAAATATCAAGCATATTCTAGTAGAGTTTTTGTTAGTGATGCTATGCTTGACAGTAAAATATCTGGGTCAGACATTTGGGAGGTTAATGATTCCGAGGATAAGCATAATATTATTCCAAAAATTTTAGCTACCCCTAAGCCAACTACATTTCCGCATTACCTAGTACAAACAGATCGAGATGCAAAACAAGAAAATCTAAAGCACTATGGCAGTCAGCCACCGACTGAAAATAGCGAGGGAGATACAGTAATTCGAGGACATAAACTGTATTGGCATCAAAGTAATATTAGTCGCAGTCAGATTGAAGAAACTGAACAGGAAGAAATTGATGATAAGCCTAAGCAATACACGGAAATTAAGCCAATTAAAATAGGAATATATTTTCACTTCAAAGTTTATTTTGAAAATTTAACTGATGAAGAGTTGGGAGCATTGCTATGGGTATTAGATTTAGCTCAAGATAAGCAAAATCGGTTTTACATCAATGTCGGTGGTCAGGAAGAATATCGCTTTTCTTTGGGTATGGGTAAGCCTTTGGGGATGGGAGCAGTAAAGATTACTCATAAATTGTGGTTAAGTGATCGCACAGAAGAACGATATAAAAATTTATTTAATGTTAATGGTAATTATTGGGAGACTGGCGATCGCAATAATACTGAAGAGGAGGCTAAATACTGTTGTATGGAATCATTTAAGTGTTATGTCCTCAAGGGTATTGGTGAAAATCCAGATAACAAATTGGAGGATATACAGCGTATAAAAATGCTCCTCAAAATGCTTAGTTTTCCTGGGAAACCACGCGCTAGTGTGCGCTATATGGAAATTGAACATCCACATAATGGGAATGAGTATGAGAAACGCCCAGTCTTACCAAATCCTTTGGATATTTGATATTGACTATAGCTAGACCACCAAAACCCAAACATTAAAATACGATCGCATTTTAACCTAACCCCAAAATACCAATGATCACAACACCTCTCACCTCTCAACTTACATTCGAGGAATTTCTTAGTCAACTTCCAGATGAAGAAGGATACTACGAACTTGTTAATGGTGAAATCATGAGGAAACTTCCGACTCGACGACATGAAGATATGGCAAATTTTATTCTACGACAGTTTGACAAAGAAGTGGAACGACTTCAATTAAACTACCGAGTTTCTGGGAGAATTGTAATTAGAACTGAAACCAAACAAGGACAAGAACAAGGTCGTCATCCTGATATTACTGTTGTTGATAAAACGCTTTGGGAAGCCCAACCTACTGCTTATTCTGCACTGCTTGAACCGCCCCAATTAGTAGTAGAAATTGTTTCAACGAATTGGGAAGATGACTATGTGGATAAACTGGAGGAGTATCAACGTTTGGGAATTTCTGAATATTGGATGGTCGATTATTTAGCGGTTGCGAGTCGCAGCTATTTAGGAAACCCGAAACTCCCCACCGTTTTTGTCTGTGTACTCGATGAGAACAAAACCTATCAAATGAATCGCTATCAAGGAAGCGAAGCCATTATTTCCCCAACGTTTCCAGAATTTTATCTCACTGTTGAAGAACTGCTACAAAATTAGCTCTTGTCTAGGTTTTCGTCATTCAACTTACCACCGTCATCTTCAACAATTACGATACCTTTGATGGCAAGCAATACATCACCATTTTTGATCAAACTCCACAGCCAATATCATCCAACATTTGTGAGTGTTTTTGAACCGATGCCAATGTATTCGCTGTAATCATACCACTGGCTGCCACCGCAGGTAAGCCAATCCCCGGAAACGTTGAATCTCCGCAGCATAACAGCCCCGCTAAGGGAGTTTGAGGGCCGGGAAACGTCCCCTGTCCAGCCGGAATTGCAGGCCCGTAAGAGCCTCTGTGACGGCGTAAAAAACGTTCATGGGTGAGCGGCGTACCCACCAACGTTACTTCACATCGCGATCGCACATCGGGAATAACCCGTTCTAACGCTTGCCACATGGGTTCAGCACGTTCTTCCTTAAGTTGGGCATATTCAGGACTGCGACGATCCAACCCGGACCAAAGATCATAAGGCTCATTCCCCGGCGTATAAACATGAATTACGTGTTTTCCGGGCGGTGCCAGAGACGGATCTAAAACCGTTGGAATTGACATCACAATCAAATTCAGAGGCGAGGTAATTCCCTGATCCCAGTCATTCACCGTAATATAATGACAAGCGAGATCCTCCGGTAAACCCGTCGCGTCAATCCCCAAATGGAGGTGCATAAAACTCTCACAGTCAGGAGTCTGCGATCGCTCTTTGATAAAGCTTTGCGGTAACGCCCCCAACGGAATTAACTTCAGCGTATCCCAAACCGAAGCCGCAGAAACCACCGCTTTAGAAGCCCGAATTTCCTCGCCGCCCCGTAGACGTACACCCACCGCTCGATTATTTTCGACTAAAACCTGTTCGACATGAGCGCCCAGTTTGAGATCGCCCCCATATTTTTTCAGTCCGCGTACCATTGCCTCAACCAACGCCGCACTGCCGCCTACAGGATAATCTAACACCACGTCAGGTCTGTACCATTCCGCAAACATAAACGCCACTTCTGCCGCACTGGTGCCACTGGCAGGCAGTCCAGACAACAGAAAACATAACATATCTAACCAATTGCGAGTAAAGGGATCTTTAATCACTTCATCCATAATCGGGCCAAATGCTCCCGTGAGTTTAGAAGCGTGGGGAACACTTTGCAATAAAGGCAGGGCAAATCGACCTAAAGTAAAAATTGCACCCAAATCATACCGCATCGCCGCCATTGGTAAAGCAACCGCAGCATCTTTGAGAGGTGCCATTACTCGTTGGAGTTCTCGCCATTCTTGAACGGCTTGAGATCCGCGCAACCGCATCAACACATCACAAAACTGATCCGCCCCAACGGAGGTATCAAAATCACCTTCGGGTAAACGACAACCCCAAACATTGTAAGTTTTCCAGGAGATCTCCTCACCGATGGCATCGAGAACTTGTTTTAACGGGTTCGTCGAGGGACTATAAGACATTCCCGAGTACAGCGATGGCCCGGAGTCAAAAATATAGCCCGACCGTTCAAAGCCATGGGCCGCCCCGCCGGGTATAGTATGACTTTCACAAACCGTCACCGCAAAGCCATAACGGGCAAGTATTGCCGCGCAGCTTAAACCCCCTATTCCACTTCCAATCACGACAACTTCTGTATTTTGAGTTTGAGGAGATGTTTGATCACTCATGTTTGATAGCCTCAGAATAAAAATTAGGAGTTCACGATACAATTGTTTACACTTGTGATTTTAATACTATCTCACCTCTGAGAAATTAAACCATTGACTGTACAAGTGATTGGTGAAGATTTAGGGGATTGAGTGCGATCGCTATTTTTACCTTAAATCGGGTGAAATTAATTGAGTCAAACAGAGTTTAGATGGGATCGCTTAGATCAATAGAATTGAGAGTCTGATTGTCCAAGCGATCGCTAAACTGATTAAATCTGTTGATCTTTTAGTTAAATCGAACTACTTTTTCGGTTGCATCAAGATGGGAAACATCGCCATCAAGTTCAACGATCCATTCGTTTTCGTGACGAACTAATTTTACCAAACAACAAAGAGAAGCATGAATGTCTGTTTCTGCTAAAGTGGGGACTAGACCGAGTGCTGTACCCAAAACCGAAGCACCATGACCCACAAACAACAAATCCTGATTGGGATAAGCAGCAACAAGACTTTGAGCGGTTTTGGCGGTACGATGAAGACAATCTTGCCAGGTTTCAGGATAACGAGCCTCACCAACGGCAGAGGAGAGGTCTATTTTTGGAAATTTTTGCGCTAAGATTTGGGGGGCTAGAGTTTCTGGATAGGCAGACATCCACTCGGAATTTAACCATTCACCCAAACCCCAATTGAGTTTTAAGGATAAGTCAAGCGTTTCTGCGATCACATGAGCGGTTTGTACGGTTCGCAAGAACGGAGAGGAGAAAATATGAGTAATCCCTTCTCCGACTAAGCGGTTGGCCAATTGCTGGGCTTGAACAAAACCATCATCGGACAAATGGGGGTCATAGGGACGTTCTGCGGTGTTGAACCATTCGGGGTTCACAAAATCTATCCGATTTCCGTGTCTGGCTATCCAAACAGTTTGAGTCATGGGTTGGCAATCTGATGATAATTTCCCCTAATAAGATAATTGGTTTTTGCTTCAGGTGATCGGGTAATATGAGCAGGGTTCTCTTTATAATTTGATCAAAGGGAAATCCTTTGTACGCGAGGTCATTCCCTGTTTTGCTGATTTGTTCATTTCTGTATAAATTAACACGTAAGTCATGGAAATTACTGATCGCGATCGCCGTGAGATCCGTTCTGTGATTGAACGTCAAATCCAAGCTTTTCAAAGAGATGATGCTGTCAGTGCTTTTGCATTTGCCAGTTTAGAAATTCAGACCCAATTTGGTACAGCAGAGCAGTTTATGCAGATGGTTAAAACCGAGTATCCTGCTGTTTATCGTCCTCGTTCTGCGGTATTTGAATATGTCACTCTTATTCAAGGTATTCCGACTCAAACGGTGCTTTTACTTTCCCCGAATGGAACCCCTTTTAGAGCTGTTTATATGATGGAAAAATATTCTGATGGAAGTTGGCGAATTGATGGATGTTATCTAGTTTCTATTGAGAGTAAACTGCTCTAAATTAAGTTCTCTTTAAAAAAATCTAATAATCGTTTTTAATAACTCCATAAAATCAGCATAATTATGATCAAAATTATTAAGAAAATTCCAAAAATAATCACAGCTAAAAAAAATAGCCTACCGATTCATTTACGTCCTTTTAAAAGAGGATTATCCCTGGGAATTATTTTAATTTTAAGTAGCTTTCTATTGTTCAACTCGGTTTCTGCTCAGGACAACACGGCTGAAGGATTTAAGCAAAACACAGCGCCCATCACTCTCGATGGGATACGATTATTTAAGGTGAGCAGTTCTGGAGAATTCACCGCTCAAGATCGAGCCGATATTATTAATTCTAAACTACAGGAAGCAGTTTCTTCACAAGAACCTATTGAGCTAGAAATCAGACAAAATAATGATTTGCCTACCGTTTGGCTGAATGATCGCTACTTACTGACGATAACAGAACGAGATTCTCAAGCGGGAAATAATCAGCAAGAACAAGCAGAAGTTTGGCGAAAAAAGCTTCAAATTTCTTTAATTCAAGCCCAGAAAGAACGCAGTCTAAAGTTTTTAAGAGATGCTTTTATTCGCTCTATACTCATTTTGAGTTTTGCTATTTTATGTAACTTTATTTTAGGTAAATTTTGGAATAAATCTCTACGGCATTTCTTTAAAAAAGTTATTCCTGTACAGCAAACTGAAGACCAAGAACAATCTAAATATCATCGCAGTATAGATCTGTTTGTGTCTCTGACTCTGGCTAGCGTTAGAGTCGGTATTTGGATGGCGACAATTTTATACATTGCCAATCAATTTCCATTCACTCGGCGACTGAGTTTTGAGGTGACAGGGACTTTGATTTCTACCTTAACCTCAGACATAATCAGCTTTGCCAATCAAGCCTATTCTATTCCTGATGTTTTATTTTTAATTGCTTTATTGTGGATCTTGATTGTTTCTGCAAAAGTTGTTAGTGATTTATTACGATCGCGAATTTTAAACGTCACTGGAATTAATCGAGGCGCTCAAGAAGTTATTGCCGTTATTATTCGATATAGTTTAATTTGCATTGGAAGCATTGTCTTATTACAAATATGGGGATTGGATCTAAGTTCATTGACGATTCTCGCCAGTGCTTTAGGTGTGGGGATTGGATTTGGTTTTCAAGATATTGCCAAGAATTTTGGCAGTGGAATTGTACTGTTATTTGAGCGCCCAATTCAAGTAGGAGACTATATTGAAATTGGAGAATATAAAGGAATTGTTGAACGAGTTGGCGCTCGAAGTACCGTGATTAAAACCTTAGATATGATTTCTATTATTGTTCCCAATTCCCGTTTTTTAGAAATCGAATTGATTAACTGGAATCATGATCATCCGGTTTCTGGTGTGCGTCTTCCGGTGGGAGTCGCCTATGGGTCTAATATTGAGGTTGTTAAACAGTCTTTATTAGATGTCGCCAAAGTGAATCCTGATGTTTTAGCAATGCCTTCTCCTCAAGTTTTATTTAAAGGTTTTGGGGATAGTTCTCTCGATTTTGAACTGCGAGTTTGGATTTCTCAGCCGAGTCGTAATGTGATTATTTGTAGTAACTTATATTATCAAATTGAAGCGATATTTCGACTCCGAAATATTGAAATTCCCTTTCCTCAACGAGATTTACACGTTCGCGGAAGTCTTCCTCTAGAGTTGTCTTCTGAGTTAAAAGACTTGCTGATGCGACTCTCTCAACAGCAGAATAATGGTAGCAGTAACGTTGATTCTCACAAAACTGATCTCGATTCTCAGAAACCATAATTACTAAAAAGTTCAGAATTGAAAGTTCAGGGCGCAAACGACAGCGCCCCAATAAACTATTGTGGATGAATATCTCTTTCTTCTGGACTCAAGTTAACAAATTCAGTCGGAAATAGTTCTAAACGACGAGAACTTTCAAACGGACAAGTTTGCTCATTCCAGTCACATTGATAGAGATATTTCTGTTGCCAACTTAAGGGGATTTCCAATAAATCTCGCGCCCCGGTAATCCCTTGAGCAAAAAATAACAGTAAAGCGATACAATTTAAAGCGGTATGGGCAATGCGCCATTTTTTGTTTTTATAAATTTCTGGGATAACAGCCAAAGAAATTACCATTAATAAAGCGGCTATTATCCCATAATAGTAGTGAGAAATATACCATTCATAGCCCCGTCTAAATACTCCTTCTTGACACCCTAAAAGTATTAATCCCATTGAAGTTAATGTCGCAAAGATACCTCGCCATACAGGTTGATTAGGTTTGGCTTTGTAGAGGAACACTAAAGAAGCAATAGTCGCTACAAAAATGAGTATAATAAAAATTGCTTGTGGGGTTTTTTCGGGGGTTAAATCTTTAAAAACACCCTTAAAATAAATCGAATAGGCAACTGCAATTAACGTAATGCCAACCACACTCCCCGTTAACCAGCGCCCGACTTCTAAATGTTCTCGTCCAACCGTCGGTGGAATTTTACTTTTTTGCTTATTTTCTTGCGTTTGAATGCGTCGTTGACGAGTTTGCCAAGCCCGACTCACCGCCATTCCGATAATCGGGAAAACAACGCCAACAGCAAGGGCTGGATGGAGTAATGCCAGAATATCAACTGAGTTCATTGAGATCTCCTCAACATGATGTCTACTGAATAGTTTAAATAAAATGAGTCAAAATAAAATGATTTTTTGCTGAGAAACTGAAAAAGTCAAACGGGAATCGAGTAAATTTTGTTTCCATGGGATCACAGTCGTTCTAAAATAGAGATATCTCAATTTTCAATAAAAGTGATGGATTACATTTCTAAATGAACCTAATTTCAACACCTAATCAAAACCCAACCTCACCCTTGAGTCACGAACATTATCGCCAATTAGAAGCAATTGTCGGTGAATCTGGAATTGATCACTGTAGTGAAATTGATCCGGTTGAACAAAACCGGATTTTTCGCAGTATTGCACCCGAAACAACAGTTAATTCTATCATTTATCCGAACACTCAAACCGAACTTGCCGATGTTATTGCTTACGCGAAACAGCATAAACTCGGTATTCTCCCTTGTGGAAAGGGTAGTAAGTTACATTGGGGAGGATTAGTCAAAAATGTTAATTTAATCGTCAGTACCCAACGTTTAAATCAACTGATTGAACACGCAGTGGGTGACTTAACTGTGACAGTTGAAGCGGGGATGTCTGTTCATCAACTCCAACAAATTTTAGCAGCAACTGGGCAATTTCTCGCCCTTGATCCGGCTTATCCCGAAACCGCAACAATTGGCGGAATTATTGCCACTGCGGATACGGGTTCACTCCGACAACGTTATCGAGGAGTCCGCGATCAAATTTTGGGGATTTCTTTTGTTCGTTCTGATGGTAAAATGACTAAAGCAGGGGGTCGTGTTGTTAAAAATGTCGCCGGATATGATTTGATGAAGCTATTAACTGGATCTTACGGAACATTGGGAATGATTTCTCAAGTCACGTTGCGAGTTTATCCGGTTTCTCCGACTTCTCAAACTGTACTTTTAACGGGAAAAAGTGAGGCAATTGCGATCGCAACTCAAACGTTATTATCCTCTGCTTTAACGCCGATTGCCGTGGATTTACTCTCGCCTAAACTCTTAGAAAAACTGAATAAAGGAAGCGAAATGGGGTTAATTGTTCGCTTTCAAAGTTTACCGGAAAGTGTCGAGCAACAAGCAACTCGGTTGTTAGAAATCGGTGAAAAATTGGGCTTAATCGGCGAACGCTATATTCAAGATGATCATCACTTATGGCAACAATTAAAACAACTGATTTGGCAATCAAACGAAGACCCTCAAATCATTTGTAAAATTGGAGTCACCCCCACCGAAGCCGTTGCAACCTTGAGTCAATGTCAAACTTCCGGGTTAATTCATGCAGGAGTGGGTTTAGGTGTGTTACGGTGGGAAACAGTTGCACCCGAAATTGTCCCCAAAAAGATATTAGAACTGCGAAACTGGTGTAATACTAAAGGCGGTTTTCTATCGATTTTAGACGCACCCTCTGAAGTCAAACAACAGGTAGAGGTTTGGGGATACAACGGAAATGCACTTGATTTAATGCGTCGAATTAAACAGCAGTTTGATCCCGAAAATATATTCAGTCCTCATCGCTTTGTTGGGGAGATTTAAACGCTCTTAGGTTGTGCTTAAATTGATTTAACCTGTTGTTAAAATAAGTTCCAAAAATCTTTTAATTCACCATGCAAACTTCTGAACACCCTTTAGAAAAAACGACAGCCAAAATTCCGGCTAAAGACAGCAACTTTCTCCGCCAAAATCCCCATCTCAACTCAACCGAAGAATATCCCGGTTTTGATTCCCAAAATCCACCTGATCCCAATTTAATTAATACCTGTGTTCACTGTGGTTTTTGTTTAGCAACTTGTCCGAGTTATCGTGTCATTGGGAAAGAAATGGACTCTCCCCGAGGGCGAATTTATCTGATGGATGCGATCAATAATTCCGAAGCGCCTTTAGCCAAAACAAGCGCCCAACATTTTGATACTTGTTTAGGTTGTTTAGCTTGTGTTTCTACTTGTCCGTCTGGGGTTCAATATGATAAACTCATATCAGCCACACGCCCCCAAGTTGAGCGAAATGTTCCTCGAAATTTAGGAGATCGCTTATTACGGTTGCTGATTTTTAATTTATTCCCTTATCCCAACCGTTTGCGTTTGTTTTTAGTTCCACTGTTTGTTTATCAAAAACTCGGCGTTCAAACATTAGTCCGTTCAACAGGTTTACTCCCCAAAATTTTCCCACGTTTAGGGGCGATGGAATCAATTTTACCGGAAATTACAGTTGCATCTTTTCAGGATAATTTACCGACTGTTATTCCCGCAAAAGGTGAAAAACGTTATCGAGTTGGGATGATTTTAGGTTGTGTACAACGGTTATTTTTCAAGAGCGTTAATGAAGCCACCGTGCGAGTTTTAACCGCTAATGGTTGTGAGGTGATTATTCCTCAAAGCCAGGGATGTTGTGCGGCGTTACCCGAACACCAAGGACAAACAAACCAAGCCCACACGCTGGCAAAACAGATGATCGATAGTTTTGAAGAAACAGGCGTTGATGCTATTATTATTAATGCCGCAGGTTGTGGTCATACCTTAAAAGAATATGGTCATATGTTGCAAGATGACCCCGAATATGCCGAAAAAGCCCAAGCATTTTCAGCCAAAGTTAAAGATGTGCAGGAATTTTTAGCAGAAGTGGGTTTAACTGCGCCATTATCTCCGTTAACCGAGGGAGAATTAACCCTTGTTTATCAAGATGCTTGTCACCTCTTACACGGACAAAAAATTAGCCAGCAACCCCGTCAGCTTCTACAACAAATTCCGGGGGTAAAATTGCGGGAACCCATTGATGCGGCGTTGTGTTGTGGGAGTGCAGGCGTTTATAATCTGTTGCAACCAGAAGTCGCAGATGAACTCGGACAGCAAAAAGCCGAGAACTTACTGAATACCGGGGCGACATTAATTGCTTCTGCCAATCCCGGTTGTTCTCTGCAAATTCTCAAACACTTAAAATTAAAAGGGGAATCTATCGCGTTAAAGCATCCGATGGAATTGTTAGATTGTTCTATTCGCGGTGAAAAAATTAACGCTTAATCAAAGCAGAGACGTGCTACGGTGCGTCTCCAAGATAGATCAACAGTGAAAGGGAGACTTTACCGAGAGTGTTGTCTGTAGACCTGTAGCTTTTTCCGAGTTGTCCCTGGAACGAAACAGCCCTGCCCCATCTCCCTACCTCCCGCGCACGGGATAGCCACTCCCCTCAACGCGCTTGTTCCCGCGCACGGGGGTGGACTCACTACCTCCCCACCTCCCCACAAATCAAGTTTTAGGGTTAGAACGCGCACGGCCCTGCATAAATGGGGGGTCAATTCTACCGAGTTCCTACGGAAACAGACTTCTAAATGGATACATCCTCAAAAAAATAGTTATTTTGCTCTACACTTAAAAAAATATTTTAGGTATTCTCGCTCAAAAAATTGGGTTTTTTTGATCAAACTGAGGCGGCTAAAAATTCTCTATAAAAATAAAAAATAGGCGTTAAATCTATGAATCAAAAGCACTTCAATGTTTCTAGCATTTGGGAGATTTTATCCTATCAGATAACCATATTTTATTGATTCAATCTGTATTTAAAATTACGAAAAAGAATAAGTATCCTACACTACTTGAAAGAAGTAAATTCAATTATAAAATAAACGTAAACGTAGGCAAAACCGACTGTTAGAGTTTCTAACCCAACCCTTTTCCCAAACGATTTACCCTGTCAACTCATAGGAGAGGAATTTCATGTCTTTAGACAGCATTACGACCCAGTCTCCTCATCATGTTGTCATTATCGGCGGAGGCTTTGGCGGACTACACGCCGCTCGTGAACTAGGACGGGCTTCGTCAGTCAAAGTCACCTTAATTGACAAACGAAACTATCACCTATTCCAACCCTTGCTTTATCAAGTGGCGACCGGAAACCTATCCCCTGGTGATATCGCCTCTCCCATTCGGGGTGTCATCGGTCAAAACAAAAATACTCAAGTATTAATGGGAGAAGTCGTCGATCTCGATCCAGCAGACAATAAGCTGTATCTCAAAGACGGTGAACTCAGCTACGATACCTTAGTTGTCGCCACGGGAGTGACACACCACTACTTTGGAAATGACAATTGGGCACCGGTTGCCCCTGGACTGAAAACGATTGAAGAAGCTTTAGAAATTCGCAGGAGAATTTTCTCCGCGTTTGAAAAAGCCGAAAAAGAACCCGATCTCGAAAAGCGCAAAGCGTTGTTAACCTTTATCGTTATCGGTGCAGGCCCGACTGGAGTAGAACTGGCCGGAGCGTTAGCAGAAATGGCGCATCAAGGCTTAAAAGATTGCTTCCATAATATTGATCCCTCGGAAGCCACTGTGCTGCTGTTGCAAGGCGCTGATCGCATCCTCCCCACTTTCCCCGAAGATCTCTCCGCCAAAGCCAAAGAAGAACTAGAAGGTTTAGGCGTAACCGTGCGAACCAACGCCCGAGCGATGGATATCGATCCCAACGGCGTAACGGTGAAATCCAAGCTTGATGATCACATCGAATATATTGGTGCAACGACCATTCTTTGGGCAGCAGGCGTGAAAGCTTCTCCGATGGCGGAAGTCTTAGGAAACCGTACCTCTGTTGCCTTAGATCGTTCAGGACGAGTCATGGTTGAACCCAACCTCACCGTTGCTGACCATCCGAATATTTTTGTAATTGGCGATGTGGCCAACTTCTCCCATCAAGGCTCAGAATCTTTACCGGGATTGGCCCCTGTCGCCCAACAGGAAGGCGTTTATGTTGCTAAACTTGTTCAGCAACGTCTACAAGCTCGCACACTGCCACCTTTCTACTACGCTGATAGTGGCACCTTAGCCATGATTGGGCGAAATCAAGCTGTTGCTAACTTAAAATTCGGTAAATTCTCCGGGTTTACCGCATGGGTAATGTGGGTGTTTGTCCACATCTTATTCCTAATTGAATTTGATAACCAAATATTGGTGATGATTCAGTGGGGATGGAGTTACTTCACCCGTCAAGGGGGAGCGCGACTGATTACCAACCGGACATCTCCAGAAGAAAGTTCGATAGAACATGAATCGGCGGTCAAAGTCTAAAACTGAACAGACACCTTGACTCGGTTTCTCAACGGAATTATCACATTTCGGCTTTCAAACCGGAGAAATCGAGTTTTCTAGCTACGACTAGCAACCTACAAATAGACGTGCTGTGTACAGATGTATCATGGCACGTCTTTACCTGTTTTGTTGTTGTTTTTTACTGCTGCTGAATTTTGGACTCAATTTTCATGTTGACCGGGTGAGTTTTCTCCCTCACGGTATAATCAATCAGTACAGGGTCAAGGACTTGCTATGATTGGCCAGCTTCTAGACGGGCGTTATCAGATTCTCAAAGTTATCGAGTCAACGGAGTTAGGAAAAACCTATCTCGCCAAAGATACTCGTCGTCCGGGTGAGTCGCTGTGCTTTGTCAAGCATTTACATCTAGTTGCTGAAGATCCTGATTTTGTAAAAATCGCTCGGCGTCGCTTTCAACAAGAAGCCCAAACTTTAGAGAAGCTTTCCCAACATGATCGCATTCCTCAACTCCTAGCTTATTTTGAGGAAAGTCAAGAATTTTATCTGGTTGAGTCTTATGTTTCTGGTCAATCTCTCGCCCATGAAATTGTACCCGGTCATCCTTTACCAGAAGATGCCGTTATTAAAATTCTGATTGAAGTTTTAGAAATTTTACTCTTTGTTCACGGACATGGGGTAATTCATCGTGATCTGAAACCTACGAATTTAATTCGCCGCGACTCGGATGGAAAAATAGTTTTAATTGATTTTGGGGCGGTTAAAGAAATTCATATTCATCAAAATCATAATCCCCCTACCGCTCGGATTGGGACAATTGAATATATGCCTGTTGAACAGTTTGATGGAAATCCCCATTTAAACAGTGATATTTATGCTTTAGGGATGATTGGAATTCAAGCGTTAACCGGAATTCCGATTTTTGAACTGCGTAAACTTCGAGAAAATAACCAATCTCACAATAATGAATTATCTTGGAGACATCTAGCAGTGGTCAGCTCAGAAATTGGTGATGTTCTCGATAAAATGGTCTGTTATGACTACCACAAACGTTATCAGTCTGCTGGGGAAAACTTAGCGGCTTTAAGACGCTTAGATGAGGAGTCTCAAACTCTACTGGCGAGGCTGAATATCTATCGTGCAGAAATTAAACAACGTTCCAACCATCGGGGTGATATTTCCATCGTTGGACGGAAGATTTTAGATGAACTGCGGATCAGTTTAGAACTCACAAAAGATGAAGCAGAAAGTGTAGAAGATGAGATTTTAAACCCTTATCGAAAATACAGAGAAAAAGGTGAACGCTACGAACAAGCTTTAATTGAATCGATGCAGCAAGAGTATCCATTTACTCCAGAAACTCGCTCTGAACTGCAACGGTTACAACAAATTTTAGGAATTAGTGATGAAGATGTTGCTTTTATTGAACAGCAGATTCTTCCTCGTTCGATGCGAGAACAACTTCTCAGTTTCTTTTCTCGTTCTCAATCTCCAAGACGATCCAATTCTCCCAGTTCAGAAGTTAGAAGATCTAAAAATCGTCGTCGAAATAGGCAGCGAGTTCGGAGAAGTTTGTCCGGTTTATGGATATTAATTGGTGCGATTATAGCCGCTATAATTGCCGTGATTTTTGCGATGATTGAATATCAAAGGTCACAGCAAAATCAATTCCTTCAAACTCAAAAAAGAGTTTTAGAACAGCAAAAAGTTACTCGGCTTGAGAATATTTTAGCAGAGGGAAACTATGAACTCTGTGTGAATGAAGCAACTAAAATTTTAAATCGTTCCACTCAGAATCTAGAAATTCAAAAAATACAGCAACAGTGCAAAGATGGCTTAAACTGGAGACAGGTTAAAGTTAGAGATTTTGCTCAACATTTAGGATCAGTCAGTGCGGTGGCTTTTAGTCCGGATGGTCGCACAATAGTTAGTGGAAGTCGGGATCAGACGGTGAAAGTTTGGGATGCAAGAACAGGTGCTTTATTACAAAACTTTTCTGGCGATTTATCTCAAATTACTTCGGTTGATTTTAGTCCAGATGGGGGAGAAATCGCGGCGGGAAGTTTCTATTGGCGAATCTTAGAATGGAGTTTAGAAACGGGTGAATTGTTTCTTCCTCTCGAACATCAAGGAATGGTTTGGTCGGTGGCTTTTAGTCCAGATGAACGCACAATAGCCAGTGGAAGTGGCGATCGCAGTGTGCGCGTTTGGGATAGACAAACCGGATATATTTTATTCAATTTTATCGATCATACTGATATTGTTTACTCTGTTGCTTTCAATACAGAGGGTACAAAATTAGTCAGTGGTTCAAAAGATACCACGATTAAAATTATGGACTTAGAAACGGGAATCGTTCAAAATACTTTAGAAGGACATACCGATGAAGTGCGATCAGTCATGTTTACTTCTGATGGTACAAAAGTTGTCAGTGGGGGTTATGATGATACCGTGAGAATTTGGGATACGAATACCGGACAATTATTAAATACATTAACAGGTCATACAGGCGATATTTTAGCGGTGGCGGTGAGTCCTGATAATCAAATTATTGCCAGTGCGAGTAAAGATCGGACTATTAAAATCTGGAATTTAGAAACCGGAGAATTACTCAACACCTTAAGCGGACATACCAATGAAGTTTATACTGTTATCTTTAGTCCAGATGGTAAAACCATTGCGAGTGGGAGTAAAGATCGGACAATAAAACTTTGGAAAAAATAATCACAAGTCAAACAATTAAACCTCAAAAAAATCGTTGATCAGTGCTACAGTAAATCTATACAATCTTAGTTGGCGAGGTCATGGGGTTCGCGACAGTATCACCAATCTGATCAGAATAGTGAGTCACAAACGATACCCACTGAGAAGATGAAAAAAGATTAATCAAACTCTTACAATCAAAGCAATTCAGGCTTTTCAGGGAAATCTTGACCGATCTCTCAATACAGAGATGCAACTTTTGTTCGTGAATACTAATCATACAAACAAAGCCATCCGTAATATTGATCGAACACATTGAAATCAATACAAGGTGATATAGAGGAGAGATGATGATGATGATGAAAACACTTCCCTTATTTGGTCTTGTCGCAGGACTGTTATCCCCAACCGTTGTCAGTTTAGCCCATGTTCCCCTAGAATCTTCCCCCAACTTACAACCCCAGATGCAAATCAGCTTGGAATTTCCACCCGCACCTTCTGGGGAAGGGGCGCAAAGTTCAGCCGGAGGAGGTACACGGGGAAACGATGAGGAGGGCAAAATTTGTACCAAAGGAGACATACCCCTCACGGCTTTAATACCCGACGAAATAGACGCCGAAATCACCATTTCTGCCAATCCTGATTTGTTTGTATTTGTTCCTGAAAATAATGCCAAACAAGGTCAATTTATTATGGTTGATGAAGAAGGAAACGAAGTCTATCTCAACACATTTGATATACCTCGCGAAGCAGGAATTGTACAAGTTAGCCTACCTGAAACCGTTACATTAGAAGTCGGTCAAACCTACAAGTGGCAATTTGTTGTCTTGTGTAGTGCTGATGACCCGAGTAAAGTCGAATTCGTTGAGGGGAAAATCAAACGGACTGAACTCAGCGAAGACTTGAAAACTCAAATCGAAGCCGCGACTGAACCCCTCGAACAAGCCAAACTCTACGCCCAGGAAAGAATTTGGCAAGATACACTAATGATATTAGCTCAGTTGCGCCAATCACACACAACCGAATGGGAACAACTCTTAAAATCTGTTGGACTCGATGCAGTCATTGCTTCAGTTCCTCTGACTCCTTGTTGCGTCGAAGCAGAAGAAGAACCAACCCCCACCGAACCCGAACAATAATTGAGGTTTTAGCAAATGTGGGCGGCTTGTAAACGGCTTTTATGGGACTGGCGGGG
>Ga0207419_1000257_pt1 | contig 44663 bp, 54 predicted proteins | sample ElkSloMetagenome_4_FD_184723 | JGI IMG/M metagenome (GOLD analysis project Ga0207419, IMG submission 184723) | Hot spring microbial communities from Elkhorn Slough, Monterey Bay, USA - MD2A (version 2) | ecosystem: Environmental > Aquatic > Marine > Intertidal zone > Estuary: Microbial mat ...
CTATGGCCATCCCTATGGGTTGATCCAGACCAGTTCTGAAATCCTCAAAGTCGCTACCATCGGTATTAACTCTATAAATTTTACCTGCATCCAAATCGCTGATATAAAGTGTTTCGTTTTCGGCATCCAAAACCATATCGTATGCGCCCTGCGGAACAACATTTGCCAACGAAGTAAAGATGGCTGGTTGATCATTGATTAATCCTTGGAATACTTCGCTACCGTTAGTAAAATAAATAGGTGTCCCCACGGCATTGGGGTCTTTAACAACCACTGTTGTAATGGTTTCATTTATCTCCAAGGAAATCGAAGTGGTAACTACCAATCGCACCTCATAAGCACCAGGCTCATTGTAAGTGTAGGTTGGATTCTCGTCGGAAACAGAATCGCCGTTACCAAAATTCCAATAATAAGTTACTTCGCCAACATTGTCAGGTACAATGGAGGTGTTATTGAAAGTTACGGTTGCCGGGGCGAACTCATCGTTGCTAATTGTAAATTCAAACTGCGGAACGGTACTAGCTGCCGGAACAGGAAAATCATCATCTGTACACGATTGATTTAAACCTATTAAAGCCAAACAAATAATCGTAATAAATCTAAAATTCATCTTCATAATCTATTTTATTAATGCAATTCCACGTGGGCTACCCAAACCGTCCTTTAAAACCTCACGGTCCGTACCGTCTAAATTTGCGCGTATCAATTCGCCAGAATCCCTTCCAGACCAGTAGAGTTTTCCAGCTTCGTTATCGATAATAATTCCGTAAATTCTTGTACCATTAGTATCGATGGTTTGAATATTCGTTCCGTCTAAGTTTGCTACTTTTAATTCGCCAGCCAATTGGTCATCGTAATAAAGTTTATCGTTTTGGGTATCAACGGCTACTCCATAACCAAAAAGACCTGTAATCAAATCCTGACCGTTTGAGCCATCCAAATCTGCTACGTAAAGTCGGTCATTAATACTTGCATCTATGATGTACATTTTATCATTTTCAACGTCCAGGGATATGTCACGCCATTCTGCACCAGGAACATTTAAAACCCCTATTTCAGGACTTGACCCGTCTAAATTTGCTCTTGAAACATTACCATCATTGTCCACCCAGTATATTTTTCCGTTAGTGTGATCTATAGTAATTCCATAAGGGTCATTTATATTTGAAGCAATATTGGTCAAGTTTGAACCGTCGAGGTCCATACGCCAAATGTTTCCGAAAGGTGGTGTATCAAAATCACTAAAATAAAGCTTTTCGTTGGTGGCATCGTAAGCCAGGCCAACGCCAACTCTACCTACTAAATCCAAAACATCGGTGGTAGTACCGGACCCATCAAGAACTAAACTTCGTAAGAAATCGTCGCCCATATCGATATAAAATAAATCGGCTGGGGTTTCAGGTGCCATAGCAACAGTAATTTCGCGGGTCGAGGTATTAGAACCAAAACTTGTTGTTGCCGTGAGACTTACGGTATAAGTGCCTTCAGAATCATAAATAAAGGTTGGATTTTCTTGGTCTGAACTGCTATTATCAGCATCGCCAAAATCCCAGCTGAAACTCGTTGCCCCAATCGATTCGTTAGTAAATTGGACTGGGATTCCTGCCATTAGAGCATCTTCATCCTCTACTGAAAAGGAACTTGCCGGAGCAACCGTAATTTCCATACTTGAAATCGTAGAGCCACCCGCTCCCGTAGAAACCAGACTCACTAAAAATCTGTTACTGGTATCGTAGGATTTTGTAGGCGCTACTTGGTTTGAAGTGGTGCCATCACCAAAACTCCAAGCGAATGCGGTGGCATTTTCGGAAGTATTGGTAAACTGAATAGTCTCACCAATAGCGACCTCTGTTGCACTAGCGGTAAACTGAGCCTCGGACTGTGGCGGTACGGTATCGTCATCATTATTACAGGAAAATATGGCAAAAAATAATGTAGTGATTAAGCTGTATCTGAAAACTGTTGATTTCATTTGTTGTAGTTTAATATTATTGTATTAATACCCTGGATTTTGAAACATCCCTGGGTCTTCGTTAGTTTGTATTTCGTCAAAAGGAATGGGGAAAAGCGTTTGGTTGCTGTTGGTCACATTCTGTAGTATAGCTTTTGCCCTACCAGTTCTGACCAAATCAAACCAGCGGTGTCCCTCAAAAGCGAATTCCACACGTCGTTCGCGTTCTATTGCTGCAATTAAATGGGTAATGTTATTCGTGGTAACGGGCGATAAACCTGCACGGCTACGAACTATATTGATGTCTGCTTTAATCAGATTGGCATCTGGTGAAGCGCCCTTGGCATTGGCTTCGGCTCTAATTAAGTACATCTCGGCCAATCTCAGAATGATGAAATTCTCCTCGCCAATACTAATATCGTCGTATTTGATTGCATAGGCTTCGTTGGCCTCAAAATTTATGCTGGCTTCAAAGCGTTCGTCATCTTCTTCGTAAGCTTCAAGCAAATCCTCTGAAGGTTTTACCTCACGACGACCGTTTAAGGACCGCGGAAAATTATACTCGGCAATACGATTTCGCTCTATCGCGGTAAAGGCAATTTCAAAAATGGACTCGCTAGTTTCCTCTTCCTGGAAGATATTGGCATAATCGCCCAGCAAACTATAACCGCCATCATTTATAACTTCAGAGGCTATAAGAGCCGCCTGTTCGTAATTTTCATTGTAAAGCAAAACCCTTGCTAAAAGTGCTTTTGCCGCATACCTAGATGTTCTTGATTTATTTCCTGAACTTGAAAGATTATCTGCAGCGAAATTCAAGTCGTTGATAATTTGTGCGTAAACCTCCTCGACGCTAACCCGCGGTTCGTTTATATTGCTCAAGCCTGCAGTGGGTTCAAGCCTCAGTGGTACGGCTCCATAATAATTCAAGGCATTGAAATGATTGAAGGCTCTTATAAAATATAATTCCGCTAAGGCTTCATCCTTTTCTTCTGCAGTCATATCTTCTATTGTGGGAACTTTGGCAATCACATTGTTGGCGACATTTATACTTTCGTAGATAATCGCCCACATATTACTGTTTGTAGCGTTTTCTGGTAGTAGGTTATTGGCATCAACCTGTGCGTATTCAATTGCCGTGGCGTCAATTGGGTGTGATAGGTTATCGGCCGCTAAATCAGAAAATATCTGATAGGTCCTGCCGTAATAGCTCAAACTTTGTAGCGAAGCATAAGCGCCAAAAATCCCCTTATCAATATCCTCCTTATCCTGAAAGGCATTCTCTGCCGAAATGGAGTTTTGGGGTTCCACATCTAGCACGTCGCAAGAAAGAACCAAAGTCATACTTAAAATGATATATATTATCTTCCTCATCTTTTTACATTTTTAAATTAACACCCAAAGTGAACGTCTGCGCCTGCGGATAGGTAAAGAAATCAGTACCAATAACGGCATTGTCGTCGCCTCGATAATTGACCTCCGGGTCCAACCCTGTGTAGTTGGTGAAAGTGAATAGATTCTGTGCACTCAAATACACCCTAATAGAATCGAAAAATCCCTTTTTCAAAACATCTTGGTCAATGGTATAACCAAAAGTGACGTTCTTGATTCTTAAATAAGAGCCATCTTCTATAAATCTTGAAGACACCCGCTTGTTATTTGCAGCGATTACCGGATCTAAAGTCGCTCTCGGGATATCGGTTATATCGCCCGGTTGCATCCATCTTCTGTTTACCGCGGCGATTTGGTTATCCCCGCCTTGAAGTGACTCCAAGAATAATCGCGAACCGTGGAACACATCGTTACCATAACTTCCTTGAAGGAAGATGCTCAAATCAAAACCTTTATAAGAAAAATTATTGGTTAGGCCTCCAATAAAATCAGGATGCGGATTGCCGACGATGGTTCTATCATCTGATGTTATCTGACCGTCAAGATTGGTATCAGCATAAACAATATCGCCAGTTGAGGGGTCGACCCCTAAGGATTCAAAACTATAGAATATACCAATGGGCTGACCTTCCATAATTCTATTCCCGCCGCGCCCAATATCATCTATGGGTTGACCATTATAAAGTTCTAAAACCTTATTTCGGTTCCCTGAAATATTAAACTGTGTATTCCATTTGAATTCACCAATTAAATTTTGTGAAGAAACGGTTAATTCTACACCCTTGTTTTCAACACTACCCACATTTTCGGTTATAGATGAAAATCCAGAACTTGATGGTAACGGTCGACTAAGCAACAAATCGTCAGTTTGTTTATCGTAATAATCCGCGGTCAACGTGAGTCGGTCATCAAACAATCCAAGATTGAAACCAATATTGAACTGCGACGTACTTTCCCACTTTAAATCGGGGTTGGGAATATTACTTGGAAATATGGCAGGTTGGCCATTGTAGCTAGAATTTCCGTAAAGTTCAGAAAATAGAAACGTACCGATATCGTCGTTACCGGTCAATCCGTAACTGACCCTAAATTTTAAATCGGAAACAACTTTCAAATTCTTCATAAAGTCCTCTTGTGATACTCGCCAAGCGAATGAACCCGCAGGGAAAAAACCGGTACGGTTATTAGTACCGAAAACCGTGGACGTATCAAAACGCCCCGTAAGATTTACAATGTATTTATCGTTAAAATTATAATTGAGTCGTCCAAAATAAGATCTTAACCCTCTATCCGAGGCATTTGCCGAAGCTGCTACAATGTTCGCCGCTGCGCTGATGTATTCCAAATCATCATCAGCAAAATCCTGACCCCTAATGAATGAGGAACGCAGGTTTCGCTTTTCAAAACTGTATCCCGCTGTAGCTTCAACCTTATGTTTTCCAAAGCGTTTGTCGAATCTCAAAATATTATTTGAGACAATATTCGAAACGTTGGTATAGGTTTCAAAACCAAGACCATTAAATCTCGCCCCTTGTTGGGTTCTGGTGGATTCGTAGGAATGTTCCCTAAAATTAAGGAAGTCAACGCCCAACTTTGAAGTGAAAGTCAAACCTTCAATAATATTATAATCGACAAATATGTTGGAATTGGTTCTATAGGAAAAGTTTTCATTTATGGCCTCTTCAGCAATAGATAAGGCGTTGCTGTAAGGTCCATCCTGGTTGTAAGTACCATCTTCGTTAAATACCGGGAAAATCGCTGGGGTTGAAATTCCGTTAGGCAAAGGCCCCTCTAAAGTCTGGTCACCCTCAACCCGGTCTGTCTTTGCATAGCTCAAACCTATACTTGCACCAATCTTGAATTTATCTGAAAGTTGATGGTCAACGTTCACCCGGGCATTAACCCTATTGTAATCCGTACCTATTAAAATCCCCTCTTGATTGAATACCGTTCCACTAATAAAGAACTGGGTTTTTTCTGAGCCACCCCTTGCTGAAACCTCATAACTGTTAATAGGTGCCGTTCTGAAAATGACGTCCTGCCAATCGGTATCGATTGAATTATCGTTGATCTCTTCCTCTGTGAAAACGGTGGAGTTGGTAAGGTCGTTTCTATATTCCTTCCACTGTCTGGCATTAAGCATATCTAATTTATTCCAAGCTCGTTGAACTCCAGAAAATACATTTACGCTAACCACAGACTTCTGTTTTTTACCTCGTTTGGTGGTAATCAAAACGATACCGTTAGAAGCCCGCGCACCGTAAATAGCCGTGGCCGAGGCGTCCTTTAGAATACTTATGGATTCAATATCACTCGGGTTTAGGTCAGTCAATGCACTGGCTTGCTGACCAGAGTAACCTATCTGACCAAAATTACCCGTAGTTACAGGAATACCGTCAATTATGTACAAAGGCTGACTGGAGCCGGAAATGGAGGATAGACCTCTAATCCTAACCGACATTTGTCCCCCTGGAGTTCCTGAATTTTGCGAGACCTGAACCCCTGCCGCTTGACCTTGTAATACACCATCAACCGTAGCTACGGGTAAGTCATCGATTTGTTTGGCATCTACTTTGGTGATTGCATCACTAATTAACGCTCTTTTTTCGGTGCCGTAACCAATTACCACAATTTCCTCCAAAGCTTCATTATCAACTTCCATGATAATATCAACATTATCAATACCTAATACGGAAATTTCCTGAGGTATGTAACCTACGTAAGTAACAACTATAGTCGTAGCATCATCTGGAACTTGAATGTCAAAATTGCCGTCAAAATCCGTGGATGTTCCAATGTTAGTGTCCTTTATTAAAATAGTTGCACCAGCTAGAGGCACTCCATTTTTGTCTTTTACCGTTCCGGTCACCTCTCTTGGCTGTTTTACATTTTGTTTAGTGCCAGCTCCATTTTTAAAGACTTGCTTAACTACAATCTGCCGTCCTGAAATTTTGTAAGTAAGATTGGTATTTTCAAGAGCCTTGTCGAGAATGTGATTTACGGTTTCGGCCTTTAAGTCGAGACTGACCCTGTAATCGACAACATCATCCTTATAAAAGAAAATGAACTCGCTTTTGTTCTGGATTTTCGTCAATAAATCGACCAAAGGTATTTGATTGACAGCTATGTCTATCTTAGTCTGTGCGCTAGAAGTTGTTGCAAAAACAGAACTAAAGCCAATTGTAATGAGCATTAAGAAGATTCGCATACATTGAATCAAATAATAATTAAAGCACCTTATTCGCCCAGGCGGATAAAGCTTCTTTTTTTTATTCATAATTTTGTGTTAGTGATTAGTATTACAGTTAATTGCCGTGATATTGATTTTTAGGATAGAAGGTGTTGGAGCATCTTCTATCTTTTTTAGTTAGCTTCTAATTTCGATTTTTTGCTCTTCAATAAATTCATAACTGAAACCGGATGTTTCCTTAATGGTTTCCATCACATTTTCAATGTCGTCCTTTACGTCCAAATAGCCCGAAAACGTATCATTGGCCAAATCCATATTCTTTATTTCAATCTCTACATTATAATACCTTGATATTTTTTTCATGATAGACTTCAAATCATCGTTCTCAAAAATGAATATACCGTTGCGCCATGAGAAATAGGGCTCGATCTCTACGTTTCTGGTCTTAATGCTACCAGATTGCTTATCAAAGGCTGCTCTTTGATTTGGTTTTAAGAGTTGGGATTCATTCGTTTTAAAAAATTGACCATTCTGATAATTGATTTTAACGCTACCCGATTGCAATACGGTCGTTATAACACCATCGTTTTTATAGTTGCTCACATTAAAAACAGTACCCAAAACCTCAATTTGATGGTCTTTAGAATTGACTAAAAATGGCATTTTCTGATTGTGTACCACCTCAAAAATTGCTTCGCCCTCCAAATAAACTTGACGCTTATCGGTTTTAAAAGCAGACGGGAAGATGAGCTTTGACCCAGAATTCAACCAAACCTTGGTACCATCTGAAAGGGTCAAATCTGAACGTTTTCCGTAAGGAACGATGAGCGTATTATAAACTAAATCACCTTTTTTAGTCGTGTTTTGTTTGTAGAATTCAGAACTGCCAATCTTCACTTCCTCGCCAGCTTTTGAGTAGCTTATTGAAGCATCCTCTTCTGATATTTTAATGCTTTGTTTATTGGATAAAATCAATTGCACATTTTCAGAATCTGATTTATCACCTAAGGATTTAACCACCATTTCTATTTCTGAAGGCGAATAAAAATTATGATTAATTATCGTGACTGAAACCATAATGATTACAATCGCAGCCATGGCAACCATACCTATCCTAAAACGACGACGGCGTCTTAGATAATTGGAAACCGACGCATTAATCTGTTGTTTTAGTTCGGATTTTTCCTTTGAAGTAAGGTATTGAAAGTTAAATTTATTGTTCTTTTTACTCATCACTTTAATTCAGAAACGATTGCTATTGATTATTCATTAAACAGAATGAAACCGTCCGTTTCTATAACTATAAGTCAAAAAGTGTTAAGGTATAGACAAGATTTCTTAAAAATTTTAAGAAAAAACTTTAAAAAGAAAGAAATAGAGTTTGTAAATTTTGTCTTAGCACCTTAATTGAACGATAGATATTTGTTCGGGCAGATTGCGTCGAAATATTCATCATAGTGGCGATTTCGTCATAGGAATAACCCTCCGTAAATCGAAGAAACAGACTTTTTCTCTGTTTTTTACTTAAATGGCCCATGGCTTTCGCTAATTTATACGAATGCTCAGTTTGTGTTTCAGAATTTATCCATCTTTCCTCAAAATTAGAATCGCTCTTAATTTCCAGATTGGATTGGCTCAAAGGACTCGAACCCTGGTTTTTGTTGATTGATTTAATAATATTATTCTTTAACGAACGCATCAAATAAAACTCAACGTTATCGGTTTCAGCAAGATTAGAACGGTATTTAAAAAGATTAAGAAATAAGTCGTGTATAGCATCCAGCACCAAAGCCCTATCTTGTCTAAACTGCATACCGTAAACAAAGAGCTCATCTGCATAGCGGTCGTATAATTTACCGAGAGCACTTTTACTGCCCTTTCTTAATTGCTTCCAATAATATAACTCTATGTTTTTAATTGGTTTCAATAGAATTGTTTCAAAAGTTTCGGGATGCTGAAAATCTCAAATTTAATGAAATAATTATATTAAGATAATGCCTTAAAATGAAATACGATGGTTGTGTTTTAATGAGAAACTTTTAGGTATTTGCAAATTTCTTAGTTCTTGTTTTTCTTCTTCAAAAAAGAAAAAATCCCATTGTTCTTTTTTTCTTTTGTGTCAGTGTCAAACTCCTTTTCATCTCGTTTTCTTTTGAACAAACGTTTTAGGAATCCGTCTCGTTTTTTAGGGTCACAATCTAAAGCCGCAAGCACCTCATCTGAGGGCTTCGCGAATTTTGCCTTTGTAATATCATTGAAACTTGAATCAGCATTCAGTTTTTTAAGTAATAAAGCTACAATGGGCAGTGCTGAATTCGCACCCTGGCCAACACCTGTACTGCTAAAACCGATACGATGGTCGTCGTTACCTACCCAAGATGCCATAATAAGCTTTGGACTTACCCCAATAAACCAACCATCCTTGTTATTTTGGGTTGTTCCTGTTTTTCCCGCAAGGTCATTGTTCAAACCGTAGGTTGAGCGGATGCGCTGGGCCGTCCCGGAATTGATGGTGGATTTCATCATTTCAATCATGGTTTGTCTTGTCTCTTCAGAAAATGCCTCTACCGCATCCTTTTTTGACGTGTTTTCGTAAATCACATGGCCTTCCCCATCCTCTATTTTTGAAATGTAAAAAGGTTTTGAAATACGTCCTGAGTTCGCATAGGCTGTATATGCTGTGGCAATTTCCATTAGGGATAATTCCGCAGTACCCAAGGCCAGTGAAGGTACCATAGGTAATGTAGTGCTAATACCCATTTTCTGGGCCTGCTCAATAGTAGCTTTTATACCAACTTCTTCTAAAACCTTCACGGCAATGGTATTCACAGAATTGCTCAGACCATATTGTAACGAATAGTTTAGATGTTCATCGGTTTCCTCATTTCCAGAATTGGTTGGTGTCCAATCCTTTTGATTGGTGTAGGTCATTGCCTTTACTGGGATGTAGGCGCAGGGATCCATACCATTCTCCAATGCTGCCGTGTACACAATCGGTTTAAATGTGGAACCCACTTGGCGCTTGGATTTTGTAACATGGTCGTATTTAAAATTCCCGTAGTCTATGCCACCAATATAGGCTTTCACGGCACCGGTTTTGGGTTCAATGGCCACAAACCCGGTATTCAAATACTTTAGTGTTTGCTTTAAACTATCTATAGCAGAAATCAATTGCACCTCATCACCTTTCCATGAGAATAGTTCTTTATTGGTCTTAACGCTTAGGGAATCTAAAATTTCGGACGCTTCGAGGCCTTGCTTTTTGAGACGTTTATATATTGCCAGTTGTTTAATTTTTTGTTCAATGAACGCCTTATCCAACCAAGGAGGGTTTTTTCCATAGGCCTTTTCAAATTGCTTTTGAAGACTTACCATGTGTTTCGCCATAGCCTCTTCTGCGTATCTCTGCATCTTCACGTCTAACGTGGTATGAATTTTCAAGCCATCTTTATAAAGATTGATTTTGTCATCTTCGCGATTCGTTTGTTTATTCAAACTATCCAATACATTTTGAACTTTTAACCTAACCTGTTCCCTAAAGTACGCCGCTGTGCCATCGTCGTGCCTAAAAACCCTGTAATCAATTTTCAACGGTTGGGATTGGGTCAATTTTTTAGTTGAGTCATCAATAAAACCATTCACCTCCATTTGTTGTAATACTACATCCCGACGTAACTGGCTTCGCTCTGGAAATAATCTGGGGTTATAACTATGGGACGCCTTTAAAGTTCCAACCAGGGTGGCAGACTGTGATAGATTTAACTGCTTCGCCGGCACACTGAAAAACTTTTGCGCTGTGCTTTCAATACCAAAGGTGTTCTCGCTAAACGGGACGGTATTTAAATAGAGCGCGAGGATTTCCTCTTTGGAATACATACTTTCAAAACGATTGGCAATCATCATTTCCTTGACCTTGCTTACCGGTATAGTAAACACTCCTAAATTTTCGCGACCGTATATGTTTTTAACCAATTGTTGACTAATGGTGCTTCCGCCTCCAGCAGAATCGTCCTGTAACAAAATAGTCTTGAAAAATACCCGAAAGAGACTTTTGTAGTCCACACCACCATGCTGGTAAAATCTGACATCTTCAGTAGCCACTAAAGCATCTATCAAATGTTTCGGTAAGTTTTCATAATCGACCATCTGCCGGTCAAAAATGAAATATTTACCAATGAGCTGTTGATTCGCGTCCAGTAGCAAACTGGCTTCGGCTTGTTTAATATTCGCTATTTCCTTTGAGCTGGGCAGTTTTCCCCAAAGCCCAATGTAAATAGATAGCCAAAACACAAATAACAGTACAAGAACACTGAGTACTGCACCCATAAACCATTTTAGCCAATTAGATTTTAAATTTAAGTTCATTTATAAAATTTGAGCAAAGTTAATATACGAACGTACTATGGTTATCGATGTTTTAGTATTTGGGTTAAAATATATTGTATTTGTTGCTTCGAACATATAATCCGTAACGATGGGCAAGTCCTGTTTATTGGGAATGAGCAGTTTGATTATAGCTATACTTGTAATCGTTTTTACGGCGAAATAGGCTTGAAATCTTGGATTTTTTTTATACAAAAACTTTAAAATCAGCGGTATTTAGATCCTCTTTAATATGTAAATTGTGGGACTGCTTGTGGTTGTTTATTAATTATTCACTTAGCTAAGACCTTAGCCATTATCTTAGGTTTTGTGATTATCAAAGTTTTTTTGATGGATATTATGTACTTGTTAACCAAATATTAAAGTTTTTATCACGGCATTTTTACGATTAAAAAAAGCAATACCAACGCTAGATTAAACAGAACTTTGGTCAAACTAAAAAATAATAATTATGACATATTTAAAAACAATGATTGTAGCAATGGCGTTTTTCGCAGGATTTAGCGCTTTTGCCCAAGATGATGAAGCTAAAAAAATCATGGCAGATGTTGATAAGGCCAAAATGAAGATGATGCAAAAAGACCCCTCAATTGAGTCGTTTTTCGACGATTCAGCTGGGTACGTAATTTTCCCAAATGTGGGAAAAGGAGGGCTTGTTGTAGGTGCTGCGGCTGGTAATGGTATTTTGTACGAAAATGGCGTAGCTGTTGGAAGCGCAGATTTGAAAAAATTAAGCGTAGGCCTGCAAGCTGGAGGTCAAGCCATAGTAGAAGCCATTTTTTTTAAAACCGAAGAAGCTTTGAATGAATTTAAGGAAGGTGACTTCGAATTTTCAGCCGGCGTATCTGCAGTGGTTTTAAAGGAAGGTAAAGCAGAAAGTGTAAGATATAAAGATGGCGTAGCTGTTTTCGCAATGCCCAAGGCTGGCTTAATGGCAGAGGCTTCTGTGGGTGGACAAAAGTTTGATTATGAAGCGTTTTAAATTCTTAAAGCCAGATAGAAAATAAATAAAGAAGGGCAGTTTAATAACTGCCCTTTTTCTTTGAGCTTATTGATTTAGTGAAATGTCACTTTGGGCATTATCTGCCTTAAAATTCTCAAGACCAGTCTGCAACCAATTGTAATAGTCATCTTCATCTGGCGTGTAGGCAGTAGTGTGGTTTATGAGTTCCATGTCGTGATTTAACAACACATAAAACGGTTGGGAGTTGTTTTTAAAATTAATCGTTTGGAGGGTGGCCCATTTGTCACCTACGGTTCTAATTTTTTTTATGTTTCCAGATGGCCTTAGATATTCAAACTGCTCGTTTTCTGGGAGGTTTTTTCGGTCATCTACGTACAGCGAAATAATGATGTAATTATCGTTTAGCATGTCAAATACCTTTGGCCTGCTCCAAACCTGTTCTTCCATCTTTCTACAATTTACGCAGGCCCATCCCGTAAAATCGAGCATTATCGGTTTATTTTCTGCTTTGGCTGCCTCAACCCCATCCTCTAAATTCTTAAAGCAATTCAACCCAAGCGGACATTCTGAATCCTTTTCATAGATACTATAAAAAAGCGGTGGTGGGAAACCACTTAACAATTCTAAATTTGCATACTTGGTGTTAGTTAAGCCTGGCAGTAAATAGATAACAAATGCTAGAAACACTATTGCAGTGGCAATCCTTCCCCTACCTAATTTATTTAAGGCACCATCGTGTGGAAACTTAATTTTTCCGAGGAGATAAAGCACCAAACCAATCCCAATAATTATCCAAAGCCCTATAAAGATTTCACGCTTTAAAAACCCCCAATGTTCAACCAAATCTGCATTTGAGAGAAATTTAAGCGCAAGCCCCAACTCCAAAAAGCCGAGAACCACCTTCACGGTATTTAACCATCCACCAGATTTAGGTAGGGAATTTAACCATTTTGGAAACATTGCGAAGAGAGAAAACGGTAGAGCCAGTGCCAAGCCAAAGCCTCCCATACCTAAAGACAACTGTGTTGCCCCTCCATCTGAAGTTAATGAACTACCCAAAAGTGTTCCTAGGATTGGGCCTGTACAGGAAAATGATACGATGGCCAAGGTCAAAGCCATTAAAAACACACCAATTATACCGCCAATACTGTTTGCCTTACTATCTAATGCATTACTCCAGGATGCTGGCAGGGTTAGCTCAAAGTAGCCGAAAAACGAAAATGCGAACACCAAGAATATGACGAAAAAGATGATATTTAAGGTCACGTTGGTTGAAACGTTATTCAAAATTTCTGGGTCGAGCGAATCCAAAAGATGAAAAGGCAGACTAAGCAGCACATAAATGAGGAAAATGAAAAAACCGTACATGATGGAGTTGGCCAAACCCTTTTGCGCATTACCAGTACTTTTAGTGAAAAACGAAACCGTAAGCGGAATCATAGGAAACACACATGGCGTAAGCAGTGCGATTAACCCACCTACAAACCCAAGAAAAAAAATGGAAAGATTACTCTTTTCCTCAACGCTCTCCTGTTTGTAATTATCTTGTCCGGTAACATTAAGTTCTAAATCGTTGGATAATTTCTTACTGCGCTCATCCACAGATGTTGTTGAGACCTTACTTTTACTTCCATCCAAATTGATAGTGAATTGTTGTTGGCCATTAATACATTTTTCATCATTACAGACCATGTAAAACACCTCAGATGCTATTGAGGTGATATTTTCGTCATCTAAAACAACAACTTGTTCAAAAACGGCCACATCATTAAAATACTTGATGTCTAACTCAAACACCTTATCATAAACGGGCTCAACTTTAGGCTCTGAGGTTTTTCCCTTAAGTTTAAACGCTTTATTTTCTTGATGATAAACAAACTCGGTGGGTAATGGGCCTATACCATCTACTGGCTCTTGTGAATAGAGATGCCAGCCTTGGTCAATCTGGGCTTTATAAATTAATCTAAATTGTGTTTTGGAAATTTCTTCAATTGAGGTTTCCCAGGTCACAGGCTCCAAAATTTGTGAGTCATTAGAATCTAAGCTAAAGTTAGTAGCCTGAGTCTGCTCTGTTTCCTTTAGCTGAAACACTAAATCTATAAAATTGGGAGGTAAACATCTTTTGTCATCGCAAACCATAAATTCAACTTCACCCTTAACTTTTAAGAGCTCTTGGTTCAAGACTTCTATGCGCTGCCGGAATTCTGCCTGGTTCTCAAAGAATTTAATTTTCATTTGAAAGACCGGGTCATCTACTGTTTTTCCTTCTTCTTCTACAGTATTGCCGATTAGCTTATAGCTTTCGTTTTCAGTATAGTTAAAACTGGTTGAAATCGGGCCGCCTTCGTATTTCTTTTGGGAATATAAGTGCCAACCAGCATCGATAGAGGCGGTGGTAATTAAATCGTACTGTGTATCAGAAATTTTCTCTATCGAAGTCTCCCAAGTTACCGGCTCAAAAACTTGTGCGTTAACCGAAAATAGTATGAGACAGCATATATTTAGTAGTAAGTAAGCGCGATTCATACTTAAGTATAGTAGGTATTGATTATAAAAAAAATCAAAAGTAAAGCTTAGTAAGATAAAGTTTTATAATTTTCTGCTAAATCATAGGAATAAGAAGAACGGGCGATACTATAAAAAGCTCATTTAGCCGTTCTTTTTGCCATAAGCTCAGGCCTACTCGCCAGTTGACGTTACAATTTTTAGAAATAATGAACGCCCGTTAAAAACTACTAATATGAGTTTAACATGCACTGCACTTGACAAGTGCAGCATCAACTTTTTAATTATAGGTCTTTATCTTTTGATCCTCAAACCTCCATTGGGTAATACCGCCCTCTAGTTCATATACCAACTTGAACCCTGCTTCCTTTAGTTTCTTACTACACTCTGCACTTCTTGCGCCAGACTTACAATACAAAATAACAGGTTTGGTTTTGTCTAACATGGCAATATCTTCGTCAAACGTTGGGGAGCGGAAATCGATATTCTGTGAGTGCGCAATAAAACCAGTTTTATACTCTTCTGGGGTTCTTACGTCAACCAACTGCACTTCTTCCATTTCCAAAAGTTCCGTCATCTCCTCTGGGGTTATCATGTTCACTTCATTTGACTCGTGATTAGAACAAGATAAAAAGAGGGTGATAAATAAAATATGTATAATGTATTCTCTCATAATTGTCGATTTAAGGGACATGAACTTCACCTGCCCACTCAGAGAAGCCGCCTTCCAGATTAAACGTATCTTCAAAACCCATTTGAGACATCACCGCACAGGCTTGGGCACTCCGCCCACCGGACCTACAATACACGTAGTAGCTTTTCGACTTATCCAGTTTTTCAATTTCATCAATAAACTCCTGCCCTTTGTGGATATCAATATGATGCGCATGAGGTATCATGCCTTCTGCCACTTCTTCAGAGGTTCTAACATCTAAAATAAAGGCATTTTCGTCTTGTTGAAGACGAAGCGTCCATTCTGGTTGGGATAAATCTGCCATAATACTATCTAAACTTGATTTTGTACAAATTTAACATTTCTTTAGGTATAGACGAAAAAAATCCAAAACTGTTACAGCTTTGGATTAATTTTTATTTTAAATGGACTAATTTGCAATGTAACCAACAGGTTCATACTTTAATAGAACAGCCAATAGCACGGGTTTTATTGGTTTCGACCTCATTGCCATTTAATAGCGAATCCACGGCATCCTCAACATAGGTTTTAGTTACGGCCGAAGCATCTTGATAATTATCATCTATAGCCCCAATGTATTTTACTTCTGGGCCTATTTTTGTACGCTCCAAAACGTAAACATGGGGTGTTTTGGTCGCGCCGTATTGTGGATAAATTTTCTGTCCCTTATCTATTAAATAGGGGAAGGTAAAGCCCTTTTGCTTGGCCCTGGCCTTCATAGCTTGCATATTGTCCCCTGGTTTAACGTCTGTATTGTTGGGCATTATGGCAATAACAGGATACCCCTTTTTGGCATATTTTTTATTCAAGGCCTCAATTCTATCCTCGTAGGCCACCGCATAAGGGCAAGTGTTACAGGTAAAGATAATAATGAACCCTTTGGCATCTGGAAAATCTGCCATAGATACCATTTTACCATCTATATTTTCAAGTTCAAAATCTGTGGCAATATCGCCTACTTCGTAGCCTCCGGATACTGGTGTAAATGCAAAACCCAATAAAGCCATTGACACCGCTACTACTGCTTTCATTAAATTTCTCATAATTCTCAATTTAAAAATTGTTTAACTTCTTGTTCTAATTGTTCGTAATTAAAAGAGCGTTCGTAAAAACTACGCTTATCCTTGTTATAGATAATCGTTGCAGGTATAGCACCAGTCCAGTCCTCAGAAACTTTAGGAATCCATGAATCGCTATCCGTATCATTTAAAGCAACGACTTTTGATTTTAAATCGTGCTCTTTGATGTAGGGTTTCAGGTTTGAGTCGTATTTACTGGGGAAATCCAAACTTACCAAGATAACCTCAACCTCGCTTTTATACGATTGATTCAACTTTTCAAAGTACGGCAGCTCTTTAATGCAAGGAGCACACCAGGTTGCCCAAAAATTAATCACATGAACTTTATCGTCTTTTTTATTCAAAAATCTCTCAAGGCCTTCAAAATCATAAACCTCCAAAGGCTCTTGTGTTATTGGTGTCTTATTCGTGAATTCTTGAGCTGTTGAAGTTTCATTTTGCTTTTGGCCAAAATTGCAACTCAAAAAGAATAATATAGAAACAATAATGGTATATCTCATATTATAAAATTAATTACGAAAACACCAACACATATAATTTTAACACAAGATTAGATATATTGATTGAAAACGGTTGTATGTTTGTATATACAATAATTGTATATGAAAGACTTAAATTTTAAGTTACATACCAATGCGCAACTACCATTGGAAAGACAAGCCGCAATCAATGTAATGCTATGTCATGCACTTGTAAAGGATACGTTGTTGAGCGCATTAAAGCCTTACGACCTATCTATTGAGCAGTTTAATGTGCTAAGAATATTGCGAGGCCAAAAAGGAAAACCATTGAATTTGAAGGATGTACAAGCCCGCATGGTTAGTAAGATGAGTAATGTGACGCGTTTAATTGATAAATTGATTCTAAAAAATTTAGTACGTAGAAAGCAATGTCCCGAAAACCGCAGGAAAATTGAACTTTATATTACCCAAGAGGGCTTAAGTCAATTAAAGGTTCTCGATGCCAAAATTGATGATGCCGAAAAAAAAGTGGTATCAAATCTTAACAAAGCAGAATTAAAACAATTAAATAATTTATTAACTAAAATCGTGGCGTAAGCCCTAAAACACAATTACCAATGAAAACAAACATTTTAAAAACCGGAGTTGCCTTTATATTGGCCTTAACTTTAGCATCGTTCACAGTCGTTAAAGAAAAGAAAGTAAAAGTAAAAGAGAGTAATATTACTTGGGTAGGCAAAAAAATTACCGGCTCGCATGAAGGGACGATTCAATTGTCTGAGGGCGTTCTGGAATTTACAAACGAAAAGTTAAGTGGTGGTAATTTTGTTATCGATATGACCACCATAGAGGTAACAGATCTAGAGACAGGCAATGGTAAGGAAAAATTAGAAGGTCACTTAAATTCTGACGACTTCTTTGGAACTGAGAACTACGAGACAGCTACATTCAATATAACCAACGTAAGTGGTAAAAGCCCAAACTATAAAGTTACTGGCGACCTTACTATTAAGGGAAAAACAATACCCAAAACCTTTGACATGCTGGTAACCGACACTTCTGCTACGGCTAATTTTGAAATCGATAGAACAAAGTTTGACATAAGGTATGGTTCAGCAAGTTTCTTTGATAATTTAAAGGATAAAGCAATTAATGATGACTTTGAAATGAACGTCAACCTTAAATTTTAAACTATCCGAACTTTATAGTGGGGTTTAATGAATTAAAGGCCTCATGCATTTGGGATTTTTTTCAAATAAGTTTGATAAGATATTAATCATGTCTATATTTGAACTGTAATTAAGATTCGGCACAGCCGAAACATTAAATGAATAGAAATACTTTAAATATTTGGTGGTGGGGTTCCCGGAAACTAATCTTCGTGAACTAAACCTTAATTTATCATAACGTATAAAAAGGCTTGTCATTCACGACAAGCCTTTTTTAATATAAACTAGACAACCCTTCTTTTTATGCAGAGTACATTGCAGAGAAAAAGTTATCAAATCAAGTTTGATACAATATGGAAACATTTAATTTAACAACACATTACAAAAAAATACTGGCAGATACTATAACGCCGGTGAGCATTTATCTCAAAATAAGGGATAAATACCCCAATAGTATTTTATTGGAAAGTAGCGACTATCATGCCAGTGATAATAGCTTCTCCTACATCTGTTTCAACCCCATCGCAACAATCAAAGTGCACAACGATACTATGGAGCAGACCTATCCCGATGGCAGCTCTACAACCAATAACGCACTTAACATTTCCGTTACAGATGAAATGCACCAATTTACAAAGCGTTTTGAGGTTGATTCAGAATACCAGTTCAAATTTATAAATAACGGGATTTTTGGGTACACGGCCTATGATGCTGTAAAGTACTTTGAGGACATTAAACTATCAAAAAAACCTGATTCCCTAGACATTCCCGATTTATTCTATGCCGTTTACCAAAATATCATAGCTATAAATCATTTTAAGAACGAAGCTTATATTTTTGCGCATTGTTTTAAAACTGAAAATAATATTGATGAAGTACTTCAACTTATCAAGGCTAAAAATTTTGCTTCATATAGTTTCAAGCCAGAAGGGGAAATAAACTCAAATTTAAGTGACGATGCATATAAAAATAACGTAAAGCGCGCTAAAAAGCACTGCGCACGCGGTGATGTGTTTCAATTGGTACTTTCAAAAAAATTCTCGCAGCAATTTAAGGGCGATGAGTTTAATGTTTACAGGGCATTGCGTAGCATTAATCCTTCGCCATACTTATTTTATTTTGACTACGGAAACTTTAAGATTTTTGGCAGTTCTCCCGAAGCCCAGTTAGTGGTCAAGGATGGCCAGGCAGAAATACATCCCATTGCAGGAACTTTCCGCAGAACGGGAAATGACGAACAAGATTCCGAATTGGCAAAACAGTTGGCAGCCGATGAAAAAGAGAACGCTGAGCATGTGATGTTGGTTGATTTAGCCAGAAATGATTTAAGCCGTCACGGTAGTAAAGTAAAAGTAGATACGTATCGAGAAGCCCAGTTTTTTTCTCACGTCATACATTTAGTGAGCAAAGTAACCGGCACGGTACACCCCACAATACCGACCTTGCAGGTTGTTGCAGACACTTTCCCCGCGGGAACTTTAAGTGGCGCGCCAAAATATAGGGCAATGCAGTTAATTGAAGAGTACGAAACTACCAGCCGCAGTTATTACGGCGGCGCAATAGGTTTTATGGATTTTAATGGCAATTACAACCACGCCATAATGATAAGAACCTTTGTAAGTAAAGACCACCATTTACACTGGCAGGCCGGTGCAGGACTAGTCTCAAAATCAAACCCTGATAACGAACTTCAGGAGGTTTATAACAAACTTGGAGCACTAACAAATGCTATTAAGTTAGCAAAGGATATCTGAAAAAGATGAAGATGAGCATCAAGGTGATAAACATTAAGAAATGAGAGGTTATGAGTTATGAGTAAAATAAAAAATAAAGTAAGCAGAGTAAAACCGTCATCTTTGGAAAACAATCGCAAAAAAAAGGTATTGGTCATAGATAATTATGATAGTTTCACCTACAATCTCGTTCATTATTTGGAGGACTTGAATTGCGAGGTCACCGTTAAACGAAATGATAAGTTGAGTTTAGAAGAAGTCGAGGCCTTCGACAAAATCGTCCTTTCCCCGGGTCCAGGTATCCCTGACGAGGCGGGATTATTAAAGCAAATCATCGAAGCCTACGCTCCAACAAAATCTATGTTAGGGGTGTGTTTAGGGCAACAGGCAATTTGTGAAGTCTTCGGTGGAAAAATAATAAATTTAAATGAAGTACATCACGGTGTCTCAACCAAAATTGATATTACCGTTAATAATGAGCGTTTGTACAAGGACATGGATAAAAGTATAGAGGTAGGTCGTTACCATTCTTGGGTCTGTGACAAAAATTTACCTGAAGTTTTAGAGGCAACCGCCTTTGATGGTAACGGACAAATTATGTCAATTCGACACAGGATTTTTAACGTTACCGGCGTTCAATACCACCCTGAAAGTGTGTTAACGCCAGATGGAAAGAAATTATTGGAGAATTGGCTCCTTAGTGACGAGTAATACATGGGCGAATTTTGTTTAGCAATAGTAAATGGTTGAAAATGTAAGTTTGCTATAACCAAATCACGCATTAACCATAAAAAAGAATTTGAATTTATTACTATTAATTATGCTAGGTAAAAATCTTAATTGAAATTAAAAAAGTAATTGTATAACAATCAGCACTCAACATTATCCCCAATGTGGAGGGATTAGAGGAGGAATATTATTAGTAAGCGCATAACAGGCATTCACCTTTGTTGGGATTAAATGAGAACATGAAAGACATACTGAACAGACTGATAAATCAGGAAAGCATTTCGGCCGAAGAAGCAAAGAACGTTTTGGTCAACATTTCGGCAGGATCTTACAACCAAAGCCAGATAGCTTCATTTTTAACGGTTTACATGATGCGAAACATAACCATTGAAGAACTCAGAGGCTTTCGTGATGCCCTCTTGGAGCTATGCGTTCCGGTGGACCTTTCAGATTATAATTGCATCGACCTTTGTGGCACCGGAGGCGACGGCAAGAACACTTTTAATATTTCCACATTAGCATCTTTCATTACCGCTGGTGCCGGCGTTAAAGTAGCCAAACACGGTAATTACGGTGTTTCCTCAGCATCCGGTTCTTCAAATGTCATGGAAGCGCTAGGCTTAAAGTTCACAAATGAGGTTGAAAAACTAAAACGACAAGTAGATAAGGCTGGGATTTGTGTAATGCATGCACCATTATTTCACCCTGCAATGAAAAATGTAGCCCCTATCCGTAAGGAACTAGGCGTAAAAACGTTTTTTAATATGCTCGGCCCAATGGTCAATCCAGCTTTTCCTAAAAATCAAATGGTAGGTGTTTTTAGTCTAGAATTACAAAGACTATATGGCTACCTTTACCAGAATACCGATAAAAACTACAGCATTGTCCATGCTCTGGATGGCTATGATGAAATATCACTAACAGCACCAACCAAAATCATTACCAATAAAAGGGAAACCATGTTAAAACCATCTGACCTGAAATTGGAAAAAATTGAACAATCAGAAATATTTGGGGGTTCAACCGTAAAACAAGCAGCAGATATTTTCCAAAACATCCTTGATGGAAATGGTACAACTGCACAAAACATTGTAGTCTGTGTCAATGCAGGTTTAGCGATTTCTACCGTAAATCAAATTTCGCATTCAGAAGGTTTTGAAATAGCAAAGGAAAGCCTTAACAGTGGGAAAGCAAAAGCAAGTCTAAACACACTGATTGAACTAAGTAACAGCTAAAGACCAAATGAACATCCTACAACAAATAGTTGCCGATAAAAAAAAGGAAGTCGCTTTAAAAAAGCAAACTATACCAGTTAAGTCTCTTGAACAACTTCCATTCTTTAACGGCAAAACGAAGAGTTTGGCGCAAAGCTTAACCCAGAGTAAAACAGGTATTATTGCTGAATTCAAAAGAAAGTCGCCCTCTAAATCATGGATTAAAAAAGATGCCTCGGTGGTTAACATTTCTAAAGGCTATGAACAAGCGGGCGCCTCTGGTATGTCAATTCTAACAGACGAAATTTATTTTGGTGGTACGATAGATGATTTGTTGTTGGCTAGGAAGAATTGCAACTTGCCATTGTTAAGAAAAGAATTCATTATCGATGAGTACCAAATCGTCGAAGCCAAAGGTATCGGGGCTGATGCTATACTTCTAATTGCAGCAATTCTAAATCCAAAAGAAATTAAACTATTTTCAGAATTGGCAAAAAGCCTTAATCTCGATGTGCTTTTAGAAATACACCATGCAAAGGAACTACAAAAATCCTTGATGCCTTCTCTTGATATGATTGGGGTGAACAATAGAAATCTAAAAACTTTTGAAGTAAGCTTGGACACTAGTAAGCAACTAAGTGAGTCCATACCCGATGGATTTGTAAAAATCTCTGAAAGTGGAATAAGCTCGGTCGAAGCTATTTCAGATTTAAAAAACTATGGCTACCAAGGGTTTCTTATTGGCGAAAACTTTATGGCAACAGAGCACCCTGGAAAAAGCGCAGGTAAATTTATAAAACAAGTGATAAAATGAAGTTGAAGGTCTGCGGAATGAAATTTGAGGAGAATTTGCTTGATATTGCAGAAGTAGGAGCAGATTATCTAGGCTTTATATTCTATAAAAAATCGAGTCGTTATTTCACGGGTAACATTCCCAAATTACCAAAAGCAATAAATAAAGTTGGGGTTTTCGTAAATGCACCCATAGCAGAGGTAATTTCAACAATTATAGATCAGGGTTTGGACAGTATCCAATTGCACGGTGATGAAAGTCCAGAATACTGTTGCGCCCTTAGTGATGCATACAAAAAAACCAAACTTGGAGACCAAATTAAAATTATTAAGGCATTTAGCGTCAATCAAGATTTTGATTTCCCTGAACTAATACACTACGAGAACAATTGTGACTATTATCTATTTGACACAAAAGGAAAACTACCCGGTGGAAACGGTTTTACGTTCAACTGGAATATCCTAAGGGATTATTCATCAAGTAAGCCCTATTTTTTAAGCGGTGGCATTGGTATTGACGAGACCGATAAAATATTAGAATTTCTAAAAAAACCTGAATCAAATCACTGTCATGCCATAGATGTAAACAGTAGGTTTGAAATTGAGCCCGGCCTAAAAAATACCGTTTTAATCAAGAAATTTAAACATGACATTAAATTTAATAGATTGAATAATGAAGTCTTCAAAAAACAGCAATATGACCTATAATATCAACGAGAAAGGCTATTACGGCGAATTCGGCGGTGCCTACATTCCAGAAATGCTCTATCCAAATATAGAGGAGCTGCGTCAAAACTATCTAAAAATCATGGCGGAGCCTTCTTTCAAAAAAGAGTTTGACCAACTATTGAAAGATTACGTAGGCAGACCTTCGCCACTTTATTTAGCCAAAAGATTGAGCGAAAAATATCGTACCAAAATCTATTTGAAACGCGAGGATTTAAATCACACCGGTGCCCATAAAGTCAATAATACTATCGGTCAAATATTAATGGCACAGCGTTTAGGTAAAACCAGAATAATTGCCGAGACTGGTGCTGGTCAACATGGCGTTGCCACCGCAACGGTTTGTGCTTTAATGGGCATAGAATGCATCGTTTACATGGGCGAGGTGGATATTGCCAGACAAGCACCAAATGTGGCCCGGATGAAAATGCTTGGTGCTAAGGTAAGACCAGCCTTATCAGGTAGCAAAACTTTGAAAGATGCAACAAATGAAGCCATGCGAGATTGGATAAACAATCCTGTCAATACCCATTACATAGTGGGGAGTGTTGTGGGGCCACATCCATTTCCAGATATGGTAGCTAGGTTTCAAGCCGTAGTTTCTGAAGAAATGAAGTGGCAATTAAAAGAAAAGGAAAATCGAACAAAACCCGATTACGTGGTTGCCTGTGTTGGTGGAGGATCTAATGCAGCGGGGGCGTTTTATCATTATCTAGACGATACTGATGTTAAATTGATAGCGGTCGAAGCCGCTGGCAAGGGTGTAGATACCGGGGAAAGTGCCGCAACTTCTATACTTGGGTACGAAGGGATTATTCACGGTAGCAAGACCTTGCTCATGCAAACCAAGGATGGTCAAATTACCGAGCCTTACTCAATTTCAGCCGGACTTGATTATCCGGGAGTTGGGCCAATGCATGCCAATCTGTTTAAGACCAAAAGAGCAGAGTTTATCGCGGTTACAGATGATGAAGCCATGACTGCTGGTTTGGAGCTGAGTCAACTGGAAGGTATAATCCCAGCTATAGAGACTGCCCATTCCTTAGCTATTTTTGAGCAAAAGAAATTTAAAAAAGATGACATCGTCGTTATAAACCTTTCTGGCCGCGGGGATAAGGATTTACAAAATTATATTGATTATTTTAAATTGTAATGACATAGGTTTTTTGGGTTAGCAAAGCCCAAAAAAACCTAAATAAGAATAAGTTTAATCTTTCAGGAAACATAAGATTCCCGCTTTTGCGGAGAGTACACATGAACAGAATACAAGAAAAACTTAAAACAGACGGGAAATTATTATCCATATACTTTTCGGCAGGATACCCTAATTTAGACGATACGGTAACCATTATTGAAAAGCTAGAAAAAAGTGGCGTGGATATGATTGAGATTGGCCTGCCCTTCAGCGACCCTCTGGCCGATGGTCCAACTATTCAAGAAAGCTCTACCATTGCCTTGAGAAATGGGATGACCTCGGATATTTTGTTTGAACAGCTAAAGCAAATTCGGCAAAACGTTTCAATACCCTTAATTATTATGGGGTATTTTAACCCCATGCTCCAGTTTGGTGTAGAAGAGTTTTGTAAAAAATGCCAAACCATTGGCATTGACGGATTAATTATCCCAGATTTACCCGTTGATGTTTATCACGATCAGTATCAAAAAATATTTGAGCGCTACGGGTTGATAAATGTGTTTTTAATTACCCCGCAAACCTCAGAGAAGCGCATTCGTTATATTGATTCAATTTCAGAGGGCTTTATTTACATGGTAAGTACCTCTAGTGTTACCGGTAAAAGCAGTGGCTTTGGCAAAGGGCAAATGGATTATTTTAAAAGAATTTCAGATTTAAAATTGAAAAACCCGCAGATTGTAGGTTTTGGGATTTCTGATAAAACCTCCTTTGAGCAGGCCACTACATATTCTAAAGGAGCAATTATAGGTAGTGCTTTTATAAAACATCTCAAAAGTAGCGGCATCTATTCTACACCAGAGTTTGTTGAACTTATAAGAAAATAATTTAACGCCAAGGCGTTTTAGCGCTATATTTTAATACGATTTTAAAATAAAATGGGCTATTATTTCTTAATTTAAACCGAACAAAAAAGATATATTATGGGAATTATAAAAGATAACAAGAAATTCGACAGGAAAACAGAGCAAAAAAATCCAGTAAATCCAGAAGGAGTTGCAAGGAAAACCGACACAAATAAAGTGGATATTGATTCAAAAACCATCAAAGAGCAAAAAAATAAGGAGTAAAATCCATTAAATTTTCAAAAAGCCCAAATGTATATATTTGGGCTTTTCTATGTTATGGGATTAAATATCGTTTTAATAGAACCCGAGATACCTAATAATACCGGTAATATTGGCCGATTAGCTTTGGCTACCAATTCCAGGTTGCACTTGGTAAAGCCGTTTGGTTTTGAAATTTCAGACGCTAAGCTTCGTCGCGCCGGATTAGACTATTGGCAACATATTGATTTGGAAATTTACGAATCAAGCGACGCTTTTTTTAGCACGCTTCATAATGAGCCCTTTGTTTTATTTTCCAGCCACGGCCATAAGTCGCACTGGGATATGAAATTTGAAGATGGTATGTTTTTGATTTTTGGTAAAGAATCGGTGGGGCTTTCAAAATCAATAACTAAAACCCATTCAGATAAACTTTACAAAATTCCCATGTACTCGGAGCGTATTAGAAGCCTCAATCTAGCCAATGCCGTAAGTATTGTTTGTTATGAAGGTCTAAGGCAGCTAGGACACTAGCGTGTTGGCTTCAAAATTAAAAACCCCTTTTCAGTATGATTTGAAAAGGGATTTTGATGTACTTTGAATATCAATCCAATTATTTTTCTATTTTAAAGGCATTCATTTGTGGAAAGTAAGCCACATCATCCAGTTCTTCCTCTATTCTAAGAAGCTGATTGTACTTAGCCATTCTATCACTTCGTGATGCAGAGCCTGTTTTTATTTGACCCGTATTCAATGCAACGGCCAAATCGGCAATTGTATTATCTTCCGTTTCTCCAGAGCGATGGGACATAACCGAAGTGTAGCCAGCATTGTGCGCCATATTGACTGCCGAAATCGTTTCTGTTAAAGTACCTATCTGATTAACTTTTATCAAAATTGAATTAGCAATTCCATTTTCAATTCCTCTTGAAAGACGCTCTACATTAGTTACAAATAAATCATCGCCAACCAATTGAACCTTATCCCCAATTTTTTCGGTTAAGTAAGCCCAACCTTCCCAATCGTTTTCATCCATACCATCCTCGATGGATATAATTGGATATTTTTCTGCAAGTTCAGCAAGGTAGTCGGCTTGTTCCCTACTCGTCCTAACAACACCTTTACTACCTTCAAATTTTGTATAGTCATAGGCACCATCAACGTAAAATTCAGCCGCAGCACAGTCTAAAGCAATCATCACATCATCACCAAGATTATAACCCGCATTCTCTACGGCTTTCTTTATCGTATCTAAGGCATCTTCGGTACCACCCTCTAAGGTTGGTGCAAAACCACCTTCATCTCCCACAGCGGTGCTAAGATTTCTGTCGTGCAGTACTTTTTTTAGATTATGGAAAATCTCAGTTCCCATTTGCATGGCATGTGTGAAGTTTTTAGCTTTTACGGGCATTATCATAAATTCCTGAAATGCTATAGGCGCATCACTGTGAGACCCACCATTAATGATATTCATCATTGGAACTGGCAGTGTATTGGCAGAAACGCCACCAACATATCTATATAGCGGCATCCCTAACTCATTTGCCGCAGCCTTAGCAACTGCCAATGAAACACCCAATATGGCATTAGCTCCCAACTTCGATTTATTTGATGTTCCATCTAGGTCAATCATTGTTTGGTCAATTCTATTCTGCTCAAACACAGATTCGCCTAAGAGTTCCTGTGAGATGACCGAATTAACGTTATCTACCGCTTTTAAAACGCCTTTCCCCATATAAGTACCACCGCCATCGCGAAGTTCTACTGCCTCATGTTCACCGGTAGATGCCCCAGAGGGAACCGCAGCACGCCCCATAATACCGTTTTCTGTTATGACATCAACCTCTACGGTCGGGTTGCCTCTGGAATCTAATATTTGCCTAGCGTGAATATTTAGTATAATGCTCATGTTTTAATTATTTCTTTATTAATTTATAAAAAGAAAACATTTCTGTTTCCTAGTATCTATAATGTAAATTTACAAAATTGACGAACCAATTTAGAACGTGAAGGTTAGATTTACGTTATATCTATACGATAATGTTTGCGTAAATTAAAAAAGCCAAGGAAATCTCAATTTCCTTGGCTTTTCAATAGGCTATGTAAGCAATCCATTTTTCATTTTTATGTTAACGTTTCAAGATGCCTAAAACTTAGTGTAAACCTCTTTATTACCTACAATTCCTATCTCCCGTGTATTTTTATACTAAAATAGAATACGATTAAGATTTCCTATCATTTTCGACTTAAAACTGAAACGTATATTAGGCTCTATTAACTTTTTACACTTTCAATAAATCTATCGAATAAATAATTAGCATCATTGGGCCCAGGGCTTGCTTCTGGGTGGTATTGTACTGAAAAGCAGTTTTTGTTTATCATTTTGATACCAGCGACGGTATCGTCATTAAGATGAAGGTGGGTTATATCAATGTCATTATGACTTTCAGTATCTTCACGATTAATCGCAAATCCGTGATTTTGTGACGTAATTTCCCCTTTACCGGTAATTAAGTTCTTCACGGGATGATTTATGCCCCTGTGACCATGGTGCATTTTATAGGTAGATATGCCATTTGCAAGCGCAATCACCTGATGCCCTAAACATATTCCAAATAAGGGCTTATTTCTTTTGATGACCTCTTTTGCTAATTCTTGTGCTTCCTTGAGCGGTGCTGGATCACCAGGTCCGTTAGATAAAAAATACCCGTCTGGGTTAAAAGCTTCCAATTCTTCAAATTTTGAATCATAGGGAAACACCTTGATGTAGATATCTCGCTTGGCCATGTTACGAAGAATATTATTTTTGATGCCGATATCCAAAGCAGCTATTTTATAGGTCGCATTTTCATCACCAAAGCAATAGGGTTGCTTAGTAGAAACTTTTGACGCCAATTCCAACCCCTCCATATTGGGCACTTCTGCAAGCTGCTCTTTTAAGCTTTCAATATTCTCAACCTCGGTTGAAATGACAGCGTTCATAGCACCATTATCCCTTATGTAGCTAACTAAAGCCCTAGTATCTACATCTGAAATTGCCATAAGGTTGTGCTTCTCAAAAAAATTCTGTAATGGCCCATCCCCACCTGGTCTTGAATACTCAAAACTGAAATTTCTACATATCAGCCCGGCTATTTTTATTGATTTTGATTCGTCCTCTAGCTCCAAGGTACCGTAATTACCAATATGGGCATTGGTTGTGACCATTAATTGACCGTAGTAAGATGGGTCTGTAAAAATCTCTTGGTAACCAGTAGTACCTGTATTAAAGCAAACCTCGCCAAAAGCTGAGCCTTGCTTTCCTACTGCCTTACCGTGAAATATGGTTCCATCGGCCAAGAGTATAATTGCTTTTTTTCGTTTTTTATATGACATAATGTGATATTAGACGGTGGACGTTGATTTACAAATTTTTAAATTAACGAAAATCCAACTCATGATATTATATTTTAAGGGTGCGGCTATCCTTGCTCTGCTCGCCCGCTTCTATTTGTAAAATTCCATAAAAAAAAGGATAACCTGTAATAGATTATCCTTTATATATCAAATGCTTATTAACATTTATTCTTCTTCGTTAGATGCTTTATTTTCCTCTACGACCGGTGTTTCAGTCTTTTTAGCTTTAGAACCTCGACCTCTACGGCTTCTTCTGGTTTTCTTTTCCGGTTTACCGGCAGTGTAGATGTCATTGTAATCTACCAACTCAATCATAGCCATATCGGCATTATCACCAAGTCTATTACCTAATTTGATAACTCTGGTGTAACCTCCAGGACGATCTGCCACTTTTACAGCTACCTCCCTAAAAAGTTCGGTAACAGCATTTTTTTGTCTCAATCTTGAAAAGACGATTCGACGGTTATGGGTAGTATCCGTTTTTGATTTAGTAATCATAGGTTCCACAAATTGCTTAAGCGCTTTAGCTTTTGCTACTGTGGTGTTGATTCTTTTATGCTCAATTAACGAACACGCCATATTAGCTAACATTGACTTTCTGTGAGCCGTTTTACGACTTAAGTGATTGAATCTTTTTCCGTGTCTCATGACATTTTGTTTGTATCATCATCTCGCTTCAACCCGTTTTGAGGAGCAAAATATGATGGGTTTGTACTATTTTACTTTAAAATAAAACCAACTGTCGTTAACCTTTCAACTCACAGCTGCTTTTTAATTTTTTAATCCTTATCTAACTTATATTTTGCTAAATCCATTCCGAAATTAAGACCCTTAACATTAACTAGCTCTTCGAGCTCAGTTAAGGATTTTTTCCCAAAATTCCTGAATTTCATGAGGTCATTTTTATTAAATGATACCAAGTCACCTAAAGTATCAACCTCGGCAGCTTTCAAACAATTGAGGGCACGAACCGATAAATCCATGTCAACCAATTTTGTTTTGAGCAGCTGTCTCATATGAAGTGATTCTTCATCATATGTTTCTGTCTGGGCAATCTCGTCTGCTTCTAATGTGATACGCTCATCAGAGAATAACATGAAATGATGAATCAAAATTTTAGCAGCCTCCGTTAAGGCCTCTTTTGGATGGATTGAACCGTCGGTTACGATTTCAAACACCAATTTTTCGTAATCCGTTTTTTGCTCTACACGAAAATTCTCTATACCGTACTTTACGTTTTTTATAGGTGTGTAAATAGAATCAGTAAAAATAGTCCCAATTGGTGCGTTAGATTTTTTATTTTCCTCAGCAGGAACGTAGCCTCTACCCTTTTCTATCGTCAATTCCATATTGATATTGACTTTAGGGTCTAAATTACAGATAACCAAATCTTTATTTAACACCTGAAATCCTGATATAAATTTCTGAAAATCGCCGGCGGTAATTTGGTCTTGGCCAGATATTGAGATAGATACAGACTCGTTGTCAACTTCGTCAATTTGACGCTTAAAATTGACTTGTTTTAGATTAAGTATCATTTCAGTAACATCTTCAACAACACCAGAGATAGTAGAAAATTCGTGGTCAACTCCCTCAATTTTTACAGATGTGATAGCGAATCCCTCTAAAGAAGATAGCAAAACACGCCTAAGTGCGTTGCCTACCGTTAAGCCGTAACCTGGTTCAAGAGGTCTAAATTCAAATTTACCTTCAAACTCGGTAGAATCAATCATGATTACCTTGTCTGGCTTCTGAAAATTTAATATTGCCATTTTTCTTCGTTTTAATTGTTATTTAGTTGCGCGGTTTATCAGTTTGAAGAGAACCGGATAAACCCTTTGGCCAAATACCAATATGATTAGTTTTTATTTTGAGTATAATTCAACGATAAACTGCTCGTTGATGTTTTCTGGAATCTGGATTCTTTCGGGCACGGACACGTAAGTTCCTTCTTTGGTGTCGTTATTCCAGGTAATCCATTCATAAACGTTACTTGAATTTGCAAGAGCGTTCTGAATGGCTTCCAAGGATTTTGATTTTTCCCTAACACCAACAACATCACCAGCTTTTAATTGATAAGAAGGTACATTGACAACCTCACCATTTACGGTAATATGCCTGTGGGAGACTAATTGTCTAGCACCGCTTCGCGAAGGAGATAATCCCATTCTATACGCAACGTTATCCAAACGAGATTCACATAATTGAAGAAGAACTTCACCCGTAATTCCTTGGGACGCGGTAGCTTGCTTAAACATGTTTCTGAATTGCTTTTCCAATATACCGTAAGTATATTTAGCTTTTTGCTTTTCCATTAACTGGATTGCGTATTCAGATTTTTTTCCTCGTCTTCGGTTGTTACCGTGCTGACCTGGAGGGTAATTTCTTTTTTCGAAGGCTTTGTCATCTCCGAAGATAGCCTCTCCAAATTTTCGGGCTATTTTGGTTTTAGGACCAGTATATCTTGCCATTTTTAAATTTTGTTATGAGAGCAGCTATGAATTAAGGTCTTAATCTTATCCTTCGATAACCGTTTTCCCCTCGTTATACTTGTTATTAATTTTCGGTGTGCAAAAGTACTTATAAAAATTAATATCAACTGCATCAAACAGTTGATATTAATCAATATAATTATGGCGTTTATACACGACGCCTTTTTGGAGGTCTGCAGCCATTATGTGGCATTGGGGTAATATCGACAATTTCGGTAACTTCGATACCTGCATTATGGATAGAACGAATAGCAGATTCCCTACCGTTACCAGGTCCCTTTACGTAAACCTTTATTTTTTTGAGGCCTGCTTCCTTGGCTACGCCCGCCGCATCCTCAGCTGCCAATTGCGCTGCGTAAGGCGTATTCTTTTTAGAACCCCTAAAGCCCATCTTACCTGCAGATGACCATGAGATTACCTCACCTTTTTTATTGGTAAGGGAAATGATAATATTATTAAAAGATGCAGTAACGTGACCCTCACCAACTGCGTCAACGATAACTTTACGTTTTTTTGTACTTGACTTTGCCATATGTTCTAGTTCTTAGTTCTTAGTTGATAGTCGCTAGAATCCTAAACCGTAATTTCAAACAGATTCCTTCCAACGTCTAATTACCAAAGACCTAAATATTAATTATTATTTAGTTGCTTTTTTCTTGTTAGCAACAGTTTTTCTTCTTCCTTTACGGGTTCTAGAGTTGTTTTTTGTTCTTTGGCCTCTTAACGGAAGCCCTGCTCTATGACGGATGCCTCTGTAACAACCAATATCCATTAATCGCTTAATGTTCAACTGTGTTTCAGATCTAAGCTCTCCTTCAATAGTATAAGAGCCTACAGCCTCACGAATCGCTCCGATTTGCTCATCGGTCCAATCTTGAACTTTAGTACTTTCATCAACCTTAGCTTTCGCCAATATCTCTTCAGCCCTGCTTTTACCTACGCCGTAGATGTAAGTTAGTGAAATAACTCCTCTTTTTTGTTTTGGTATATCAACCCCTGCAATTCTTGCCATAATTAACCTTGTCTTTGTTTGAATCTAGGATTCTTTTTGTTAATGACGTATAGTCTACCTTTTCTACGAACCAGTTTACAGTCCGCACTTCTTTTTTTAACTGATGCTCTTACCTTCATGGTTTTAGTATCTATAAGTGATTCGAGCCTTTGTTAAATCGTAAGGGCTCATTTCTAATTTTACTTTGTCTCCAGGTAACAACTTTATATAATGCATACGCATTTTACCTGAAATATGTGCGGTCACGATATGACCATTTTCTAATTCAACACGGAACATTGCATTTGATAATGCTTCTATTATTGAACCGTCCTGTTCTATTGCTGCTTGTTTTGCCATTTATAAGTAATTAGTTTTTAATTATTCGTCTTTAGAATATAACTGTTTTATATTAAAAAAACAATTATAGTGCCACAGACGCATAACTTCTAATTTCTTTTGTTTTTCTTAATTCGACCTTTTTTATGATGGTCTTTGCCTAAGCTACCGCCTTTCTGTTTTTGCCTGTTTTCATCAACCCATCATAGTGCTTATTCAACAAGTATGAATTAACCTGCTGCATGGTATCAATAGCAACTCCTACCATAATCAGTAGAGACGTTCCTCCAAAAAACAAGGCCCACCCTGCCTGTACGTTCATTAGCGTTACGATTATTGCAGGGAATATTGCAATTAGCGCCAGAAATATAGAACCGGGTAAAGTAATCTGAGACATTATTCTATCCAAATACTCCGAGGTTTCAGATCCTGGTCTAATCCCAGGTATAAAACCACCACTTCGTTTTAAGTCATCAGCCATTTTATTGGTTGGCACCGTAATAGCCGTATAGAAATAGGTAAATATGATAATCAATAATGCAAAAACCACATTATACCAAAGTCCAAAAATATCAGAGAACTGCGCTTGCATCCATTGGCCAATCTCGCTACCACTTCCAAATGATTTACCAATTAAACTTGGTACAAACATGATAGCTTGGGCAAATATAATTGGCATTACCCCAGAGGCATTCAACTTCAACGGTAAAAACTGCCTTGATCCAAATACGTTTTTTTCATAACCTCCTGAGGCCGTTCTACGAGCATACTGCACCGGGATTTTCCTAACTGCCATTACTAACATTACCGAAGCAAGGATAATTACAAACCAAACAACCAGCTCTATTAGAATCATCATTAAACCACCGTTACCACCACCATCTAAACGCGAAGCCGCATTTTGGATGAAGGATTGAGGGAGCGTTGCGATAATACCCACCATAATTAAAAGCGATATACCATTACCAATACCCTTATCTGTGATTTTTTCACCCAACCACATTGCGAATATCGTTCCCGTAACCAAAATAATGACAGAAGACACATAGAACATTGGCCCTGTACCTAACAAAAACGCCGAAGATGGAATACCAAATGCGGGCTGCAAACTCGCCAAATAGCCTGGCGCTTGAAACAAGCATATAATGATTGTCAACCAACGGGTTATTTGTGTAATTTTCTTTTGGCCACTGGCACCCTCCTTTTGCAATTTCTGCAGATAGGGTATCGCGATGCCCATTAACTGCACAACGATTGATGCAGAAATATAAGGCATAATCCCAAGTGCAAATACAGATGCATTAGCGAAAGCACCACCGGTAAAAGCATTTAAGATGCCTAAAATACCTTGGTCTGTACCTTGGGTCAAGCCGCCTAATTGGCTTGCATCAATTCCTGGTAATACGACCTGAGCTCCAAAACGATAGACTAAAAGAAGACCGAGTGTAAGGACAATTCTATCCTTTAATTCGGTAATCTTCCAGACATTTTTCAATGTATCTATAAATTTCATACTAAAATGTTATAAAGTTACTGCTTCTCCACCTGCGGCTTCAATTGCTGCTTTCGCTGAAGCAGTAAATTTATGTGCAGTCACCTTTAACTTAGATTTTAATTCACCTCGGCCAAGAATTTTTACATGATCATTCTTACCGGTTAGACCCAAATCAATTAAAGTCTTAAAATCTACGGTATCCTTAACTTTATTTTCGTCAACCAAAGTCTGTAGGGTATCTATATTGATACCTTGATACTCCTTTCTATTGATATTAGTGAAACCAAATTTAGGTACGCGTCTCTGTAGTGGCATTTGCCCCCCTTCAAAACCCAATTTCTTGGAATACCCTGAGCGGGACTTTGCGCCTTTGTGTCCTCGTGTAGCGGTACCCCCTTTTCCTGAGCCTTGTCCTCGCCCAATGCGTTTTCCTTTACTCTTAGTTGAACCCGCTGCTGGTTTTAAATTACTTAAATCCATTTTATATCGTAATTATGCTTCCTCTACGGAAACTAAATGTGAAACTTTACTTACCATTCCTAGAACGCTTTTTGTAGCTTCATGTTCCTTGACTTGGCCTATTTTTGTTAAACCTAAAGCCTCTAAAGTACGCTTCTGGGTTTGAGTGCGGTTAATTGCACTTCTTGTTTTCGTAACCTTTATTTTCTTTGCCATTGGTTTAATTTTAACCGTTAAACACTTTTTCTAAAGTGATGCCTCGTTCTTTAGCAATTGATTCGGCACTTCTTAGCTGCAGCAGAGCATCAAAAGTTGCTTTTACTACGTTGTGAGGGTTTGATGAGCCTTGGGATTTAGAGAGTACATCATGAACACCTACGGCCTCTAACACAGTTCTAACCGCTCCACCTGCAATAACTCCAGTACCAGGAGCTGCTGGGATAATGTTTACTCTTGCGCCACCATACTTCCCTTTTTGTTCGTGGGGAAGTGTGCCTTTTATCAATGGGATTCTCACAAGATTTTTCTTGGCATCTTCAATAGCTTTGGCAATTGCAGTAGCAACATCCTTGGACTTACCCAAACCATGACCTACAACGCCAGCTTCATCACCAACAACAACAATAGCTGAAAAACCGAAAGCACGACCACCTTTTGTTACCTTGGTAACTCTCTGTACGCCAACCAAACGATCTTTAAGATCAATTCCACTTGGCTTTACTATTTCTACGTTTTTATATTTTTGATACATAATGTCTTAAAATTTTAGTCCGCCTTCCCTTGCGCCTTCAGCTAATGATTTTACCCTACCGTGATACTGGTAACCACCTCTATCAAAAGAAACGGTTTCAATACCAGCTTCCTTAGCCCTATCAGCAACAGCCTTTCCAACTAAGGTGGCTTTTTCTGATTTAGTTCCTTTTTCTGAAGCAATTGCCTTATCCCTTGAGGATGCAGCAACTAAGGTCTTACCTGTAACGTCATCAACCAACTGAGCGTAAATCTCCTTATTACTTCTAAAAACAGCCAAACGTGGTCTTGCCTCTGTTCCAGAAACAACCTTTCGTATTCTGCTTTTTATTCTAAATCTTCTTTCGTTTTTTGTCAATCCCATAATGATATACTATGTTTTGATATTGGGCTTAACATTTCAAAACTAATTTCTGAAATATTAAACCTTCAATGTCGTTATGCCGATTTACCTGCTTTTCTTCTCAATTGCTCACCAACAAACTTAATCCCCTTACCTTTATAAGGCTCTGGTTTTCTAAACCCTCTAATTTTAGCGGCAACTTGGCCAACTAATTGCTTATCGTGAGAGGTAAGTTTGACTATTGGGTTCTTACCTTTTTCAGTTACCGTTTCAATTTTAACTTCGGGCGCCACATCCATAACAATGTTATGGGAGAAACCTAAAGCTAAGTCCAACTTTTGACCTTGACTGGAAGCTCTGTAACCTACGCCTACCAATTCAAGCTCTTTGGTCCATCCTTTCGATACACCTTCAACCATATTATGCATCAAAGAGCGATATAAGCCGTGTTTGGCTTTCTGTTCTTTAGAATCCGAAGAACGCCTAACCATTATAGCGTCATCGTCAACCTTGATATCAATATTGTCAAAATGCTGTGTCAATTCACCCAATTTACCTTTTACGGTAACCGTACTGTCTTTTATATTAACAGTTACTCCCTCGGGAATTGCTATTGGATTGTTTCCTATTCTAGACATAATCTTTCTGCTTTATAATTAGTAAACGTAACAAAGTACCTCGCCTCCTACATTCTCTCTCTGCGCCTGTTTACCAGTGAGAACACCTCGGGATGTTGAAACAATTGAGATACCTAAACCATTAAGTATCCTTGGCATTTCATTAGCACCCGCATACCTACGTAAACCAGGTTTACTAATTCTTTGAATTTTCTTGATGACCGACTCCTTAGTATCCTTATTATACTTCAAGGCAATTTTAATTATGCCCTGGGCGGTAGAGTCATCAAACTTATAACTAAGGATATAGCCCTGTTCGAACAATATCTTAGTCATTTCTTTCTTTAAATTGGATGCAGGTATCTCAACCACTCTATGGTTAGCTTTTACTGCATTTCTGATTCTTGTTAAGTAATCAGCAATTGTATCTGTATTCATTTATATTAATTTGCGGATGTGGTTTTTATCCCATCAATAGGATAAACCTTCAACCAATTCATACACTTTATAATGCGCGCACACGCTTTGGTAAACTGATATTTACCAAGATGCTTTCTTAACCCCTGGTATCAAACCTTGATTTGCCATTTGGCGAAACATAACTCGTGAAATACCAAAAATTCGCATGTATCCCTTTGGTCTTCCCGTTAATTTACAACGATTGTGTTGACGAACAGGAGAGGCATCCTTTGGTAGCTTTTGTAATGCTTCGTAGTCTCCAGCTTCTTTTAATGCCTTTCTCTTTTCAGCGTATTTAGCTACTGTTTTAGCCCTCTTGACCTCACGGGCCTTCATTGATTCCTTAGCCATATATTAATTCTTTTGAAATGGAAGACCCATCTCAGTTAATAATGATTTTGCTTCTTTGTCAGTTTCAGCGGTAGTAACGAATGTAATATCCATACCGTTGATTCTATTTATTTTGTCGATGTTCATTTCAGGAAAAATAATCTGCTCGGTAATACCTAGGTTATAATTTCCCCTTCCATCAAAACCTGTTGTCTTAATTCCGGTAAAGTCCCTAACATTAGGTAACGCGGTTGTAACCAGGCGATCTAGAAACTCAAACATACGCTCACCTCTTAGAGTAACCATTGCTCCAATAGGCATTCCCTTACGTAGTTTAAAGGATGCAACATCTTTTTTGGACATTGTAGCCACAGCTCTTTGACCGGTAATAGCAGTTAATTCATCAACAGCATGGTCAATTAACTTTTTATCTGCAACGGCTGCACCTACACCTCTAGATAAAACGATTTTTGAAAGCTTTGGAACTTCCATAACGTTTTTATACCCGAATTCTTCTTTTAGAGCCGGAATTACTTTTTCCTGATACTCTTGTTTTAATCTTGGAACGTAAGCCATAATTATATTACTTCATCTGATTTTTTGGAATATCTCACCTTCTTATCGCCTTCCATCCTGTAACCTACTCGAGTTGTTTCCCCTTTTGAGGTTAACAACGATAGGTTAGAAATATGAAGAGATGCTTCCTTTTCTACAATTCCGCCTTGAGGGCTTTGCGCACTTGGTTTAGTATGTTTCTTAACCATGTTTACACCTTCGACGATAGCTCTATCTTTTTCCTTGAGGATTGACAGCACTTTGCCTTCACTTCCTTTATGGTCGCCAGCAATAACGCGTACTGTATCTCCTGCTTTTATTTTAAATTTCTTCATTTTAATAGTCATTAAAGCACTTCTGGTGCCAATGATACAATTTTCATAAATTGTCTGTCACGCAACTCTCTTGCTACCGGACCAAAAACACGGGTACCTCTCATTTCACCTGTAGGATTAAGCAGAACACATGCATTATCATCAAATCTAATGTATGACCCGTCAGGGCGACGAACTTCTTTTCTGGCACGAACAACGACTGCTGTTGAAACCGCTCCTTTCTTAATGTTTCCGTTAGGAGTTGCATCTTTTACAGATACTACAATCTTATCTCCAATAGAAGCGTATCTCTTTTTAGTCCCACCCAAAACGCGAATGGTCAATACCTCCTTGGCTCCTGTATTATCGGCTACTCTAAGCCTTGATTCCTGTTGTACCATAATTACTTAGCTCTTTCTATGATTTCTACTAACCTCCAACATTTAGACTTACTTAAAGGTCTGGTTTCCATGATTTTTACCATGTCACCAATGTTACAGTCATTTGTTTCGTCGTGTGCAACGTATTTTTTCGTTTTCAAGACGAACTTTCCGTACATGGGATGCTTTACCTTTTTTGTTTCTGAAACCACGATTGATTTCATCATTTTATTACTGGTAACAACACCTATACGCTCTTTTCTTAAGTTTCTTTTTTCCATCTTTCAGCTAGAATACGGTTATTGTAATTCTCTTTTTGTTAGTTCTGTTGCAATTCTTGCTACCGAACGTCTTACGTTACGTAACTGAATTGGATTCTCTAAAGGAGACACTGCGTGCGCCATTTTTAAATCTGAATAGCTTTTTTTGGTCTCGACCAACTTCTCCTGTAATTCTGTCACAGATAGCTTTGCGATTTCTGCTTGTTTCATCTTTTTATAAATTAATCAGCTTCGTAATCCCGAGCTACTATAAACTTTGTTTTTACCGGTAGTTTTTGTGCCGCTAGTCTAAGCGCTTCTTTCGCCACCTCAATGGGAACGCCTCCAACTTCAAAGATAATTCTACCTGGCTTTACTACGGCTACCCAATATTCAACGGCACCCTTACCCTTACCCATACGCACCTCTAAAGGCTTTTTTGTAATGGGCTTATCTGGAAATACCTTAATCCATAACTGGCCTTCCCTTTTCATATAACGAGTTGCAGCGATACGCGCAGCCTCAATTTGACGGGAAGTCAAAAAATTAGAGTCCAGTGATTTTATACCATACATTCCGAAAGCTAGTTTATGCCCTCTTCCTGTATTTCCCTTCATACGCCCTTTCTGGACCTTACGAAATTTTGTTCTTTTAGGTTGTAACATTTCTGTGTCTCTTTAAAATTACTTTCTGCGGCGTGATTTGTTTCCGCCACGAGCCCCGCCAGCTTTTCCGCCTTGTTTTTTAGAGAGGCCAACTAATGGAGAAAGTTCTCTCTTACCATAAACCTCTCCTTTCATAATCCAAACCTTAACACCCAACCTACCATAAGTAGTGTGAGCTTCAACTAAGGCATAATCAATATCTGCCCTAAATGTGGAAAGTGGAATACGACCTTCTTTATAATGCTCGTTTCGCGCCATTTCGGCACCGTTTAATCGACCACTGATTTCAATTTTGATTCCCTCTGCATTCATTCTCATCGCTGCAGCGATAGCCATTTTAATAGCACGCCTGTAGGAAATACGGTTCTCGATTTGGCGAGCAACGCTAGAAGCTACCAAATAGGCGTCTAATTCCGGTCTCTTAATTTCAAAGATGTTTAACTGAACTTCTTTGTCAGTAATCTTCTTTAACTCTTCTTTTAACTTATCTACTTCCTGCCCACCTTTACCGATAATGATACCAGGTCTAGCCGTGGTTATTGTAACCGTTACTAGTTTAAGCGTTCGCTCAATAATTACTCGTGACACACTAGCCTTGGAAAGTCGAGCATGAATGTATTTTCTAATTTTATCATCCTCAGCCAACTTATCTCCGTAATCATTACCACCGTACCAGTTGGATTCCCATCCTCTAATGATACCTAAACGATTTCCGATTGGATTTGTTTTTTGTCCCATATCTCTACTTAAGCTTGTGTGTTATTTTTGGCACCAATCACAACGGTTACGTGATTTGAGCGTTTTCTGATTCTGTGAGCACGTCCTTGCGGTGCAGGGCGCAATCGCTTTAACATTGACCCACCGTCAACTCTAATTTCCTGTACAAACAAATCTGCTTCCTCTATATCTGCATCCTCGTTTTTTGATTGCCAATTAGAAATTGCCGAAAGCAAGAGTTTCTCAAGACGACGAGACGCCTCTTTTTGACTAAACCTAAGGATTTGCAGGGCTTTTTCTGCTTCTTTACCTCTTACCAAATCAGCGACCAAACGCATCTTTCTCGGCGACGTAGGACAGTTGTTAAGTTTAGCAAAAGCAATATGCTTTTTACGCTCCTTAATAGCATCTGCCATTTCTTTTTTACGACTTCCCATAGCGCTTCTTATTTTTTACCTTTATTTTTTGCGCCAGCGTGACCTCTAAAGGAACGGGTTGGCGAAAATTCTCCTAACTTGTGACCTACCATATTCTCGGTTATATAAACCGGTACAAATTGACGACCATTGTGAACTGCGATAGTCTGTCCAACAAAATCAGGTGAAATCATTGAGGCTCTAGACCATGTTTTGATAACCGTTTTTTTGTTTGAAGCTACGTTCGCCGCAACTTTCCTGTCTAACTTATAATGGATGTAAGGTCCTTTTTTTAATGAACGTGCCATATTATCTCAATTATTTCTTTCTACGTTCTACAATATACTTATTACTTGCCTTGGTTCTAGAACGTGTTCTGTAACCCTTCGATGGAACACCATTTCTTGACCTTGGGTGACCACCTGATGATTTACCTTCACCACCACCCATTGGGTGATCGACAGGGTTCATTACCACCGGTCTTACTCGTGGTCTTCTTCCCAACCAACGTGTGCGTCCCGCTTTACCGGATATCGTCAATTGATGGTCTGAATTCGAGATTACACCAATGGTTGCCATGCACTCGGCAAGTATCAATCTTGTTTCTCCGGATGGTAATTTAACCGAAGCAAATTTTCCGTCCTTTGCCATTAGTTGAGCGAAGGCTCCGGCACTCCTTGCCATTACCGCCCCTTGTCCAGGACGTAATTCAATGCAGGAAATGATGGTTCCGAAAGGAATTTGGCTTAACGGCATCGCGTTCCCTATTTCTGGAGCAACACCTTCTCTACCAGAGACAACTGTTTGACCAACTTGAAGTCCGTTTTGAGCAACGATGTAACGTTTTTCACCATCTTGATAGTTAAGCAATGCAATGAAAGCTGTTCTATTAGGGTCGTACTCAATGGATTTTACCTCTGCAGGAACTCCATCTTTATTTCTCTTGAAATCGATTATACGATATCTCCTCTTATGACCTCCACCTTTTTGGCGTATAGTCATTTTACCTTGACTGTTTCTACCACCAGTTCTTTTTATCGGAGCGAGCAGGCTCTTCTCCGGCTTATCAGTAGTAATGGCGTCAAACCCATTTACTACTCTAAATCGCTGAGCTGATGTGATTGGTTTTAATTTTCTTACTGACATTGTCTTAGTCTAAAATTTTAACTATATAAATCAATAGTATCACCTTCGGCCAACTGTACAATTGCTTTTTTAACAGCATTTGTTTTACCATGTTGAATACCTGTTTTTGTAAAACGGGTGCTTCTATTTGGCCTAACATTCATTGTGCGAACTTTTTCAACAGAAACACCGTAAGCTGACTCAACAGCATTTTTGATTTCTACCTTATTCGCCTTTGTATTTACCTGAAATGTAAAGCAGTTTTGCAACTCACTCAAACGAGTGGCCTTTTCAGTTATAATAGGTTTTATTAAGATACTCATGGTTTCTATTTACTTAGATTCGATTCTATTCCCTCTAAAGCCCCCTCTAAAAGGACTATTTTATTTGCATTTAGTATTTTATAAGTACTTAACTCTGAATTTGTTACAACCTCAGAGCCCTTAAAATTACGTGATGACAAATATACATTATTATTTGACGCTCCCAACACAAACAAAGATTTTTTATCTTGAATTTCAAGCGCTTTCAAAACTGAAGTGAAATTCTTAGTCTTTGGCGTATCGAAATTTAAATCCTCCAAAACTACGATTGAATCTTCTTTGGCTTTAATGGTTAAGGCAGATTTGCGAGCCAATCGTTTTAAATTCTTGTTTAATTTAAAACCGTAATTTCTTGGTCTAGGCCCAAACATTCGACCTCCTCCTTTGAATATACCTGACTTGATACTTCCAGCTCTCGCAGTACCGGTACCTTTTTGTTTCTTTATCTTTCGGGTACTACCAGAGATTTCGGCTCTTTCCTTTGACTTATGCGTACCTTGACGTTGATTTGCCAAAAATTGCTTAACGTCTAAGTAAACAGCATGATTGTTTGGTTCTATCCCGAACACCTCACTAGAAAGCTCAGCTTTTCTACCGGTGTCTTTTCCGTTTATATCTAAAACTGCTACCTTCATTATTTTTCTATCGTTACATAAGCGTTTTTGTGTCCAGGAACACATCCCTTAACAACAAGTAAATTCTTTTCTGGAACTACTTTGTAAACTCTTAAATTTTCAACATTTACTCTCTCACTGCCCATTTGTCCGGCCATTTTCATGCCCTTAAAAACTCTAGCAGGATATGACGCCGCACCAATCGAGCCGGGAGCTCTTAAACGGTTGTGCTGGCCGTGAGTTGCTTGACCTACACCACCAAAACCATGGCGTTTTACAACACCTTGAAAACCTTTACCTTTAGATGTACCCGCAACATCCACGAATTCTCCTTCGGTAAAATGCTCAACTGTTATAGTGTCGCCTAATTTGTAATCTCCTTCAAATCCTTGGAACTCGACGACTTTTTTCTTAACAGAAGTACCGGCTTTCTTGGCATGGCCAAGTTCAGCTTTTGTAGCACTTTTCTCTGTCTTGTCATCGAAACCAAGCTGAAGGGCACTGTACCCGTCAACCTCTTCGGTTCTGACTTGGGTAACGATACATGGTCCAGCCTCAATTACTGTACACGGAATGTTTTTTCCGTTTTCATCGAAAATGCTGGTCATGCCGATTTTTCTTCCTATTAACCCAGACATATTTATTAATTATTAATTGATTACTACTTATTAAAACTCAAGGTCGAAAATACATTCGACCTTGAATTGTATTTTTACCGTTTTTCCCGCGACCGCATCGGTGGGACATTTCTGAGATACGACCCTTTTTGACTTAACTCAGGGACCTATCATTTTCACTACACCTTTATCTCTACCTCAACTCCGCTTGGTAATTCAAGTTTCATCAAAGCGTCAATTGTTTTGGAAGATGACGAGTAGATATCCAACAATCTCTTGTAAGATGATAATTGGAATTGTTCTCTTGATTTTTTATTTACATGCGGTGAACGCAATACCGTAAATATCTTCTTGTGTGTTGGTAAAGGAATTGGACCTGTAACTACTGCTCCAGTACTCTTTACTGTTTTTACAATCTTATCAGCAGACTTGTCAACTAAATTATGATCGTAAGACTTTAATTTTATTCTGATTTTCTGACTCATTTCTTATTACTTTTAGCTGTTTGCCCTTAGCTTTTGATTAAGCTTCGACGCCTTTAGCTGCCTTGATTACCTCTTCTGAAATATTCTGTGGAGTTTCAGCATAGTGTGAAAATTCCATAGTTGATGTCGCACGGCCCGAGGACAGTGTTCTTAACGTAGTAACGTAACCGAACATTTCAGAAAGTGGTACGGTAGCCTTAACGGTTTTTGCACCAGCCCTATCGCCCATATCGCTTACTTGACCTCTTCGTCTATTTAAATCACCTACGATATCACCCATGTTCTCCTCTGGTGTGATAACTTCCAATTTCATAATTGGCTCCATGATTACTGCCTTAGCAGCTTTAGCAGAATTCTTAAATCCTAATTTAGCCGCTAGCTCAAAGGATAGCTGATCTGAATCCACATCGTGATACGATCCATCGGTTAAAGTTACTTTCATTGAGTCAACTTCATATCCGGCTAACGGTCCATTGACCATGGCCATTTTGAATCCTTTTTCCACTGAAGGAACGAACTCCTTAGGGACGTTACCGCCCTTGATTTCAGATACAAACTGTAACCCTTCCTCACCTTCATCGGCTGGCTCCAGTGTAAACACAATATCGGCAAATTTACCACGACCACCAGATTGCTTTTTATAAACCTCTCTGTGTTCTGCTCTTTGCGTAATCGCTTCCTTATATTCAACCTGTGGTTGACCTTGGTTCACTTCGACCTTAAACTCACGCCTCAGTCGATCAACTATAATATCTAAGTGAAGCTCTCCCATACCAGAAATAATAGTCTGTCCTGAAGCTTCATCTGTTCTTGCTGTAAATGTAGGATCTTCCTCAGATAGTTTCGCTAAGGCCATACCCATCTTATCTACATCTGCCTTAGTTTTTGGCTCAACTGCAATACCAATAACTGGGTCTGGGAAATCCATAGATTCTAAAACAATAGGATTTTTTTCATCAGAAAGTGTGTCTCCTGTCTTAATATCCTTAAATCCAACCGCAGCACCTATATCACCTGCTTCGATAAAATCGATGGCATTTTGCTTATTGGAATGCATTTGATAGATACGTGAAATACGCTCTTTCTTGCTTGAACGATTGTTCAATACGTAAGAGCCAGCATCCAATCTGCCAGAGTAAGCTCTAAAGAATGCCAATCGACCAACAAAAGGGTCGGTTGCGATTTTAAATGCTAATGCCGCAAATGGTGCTGTTACATCTGGTTTACGCAATTCTTCATCCCCAGTATTTGGATTGGTTCCGGTGATGCCTTCCTTATCAACGGGAGAAGGTAAGTAACGA
>Ga0207419_1000258_pt1 | contig 44617 bp, 33 predicted proteins | sample ElkSloMetagenome_4_FD_184723 | JGI IMG/M metagenome (GOLD analysis project Ga0207419, IMG submission 184723) | Hot spring microbial communities from Elkhorn Slough, Monterey Bay, USA - MD2A (version 2) | ecosystem: Environmental > Aquatic > Marine > Intertidal zone > Estuary: Microbial mat ...
ACAACCAAAATTAATTGACTGTCAATTTTATCTTGAAATATTTATATTTAATTTAGAAATCACTAGTTTTCTTAGAGACACTAATTAAGTAAAATTGGAAATGACGATCCTATGGTTTAGCAAGATTGGTAGTATTATAGAAATATTTGTAGCTATAAAACCGCTTATTGAGGTAATATTGCAAAACTTCGAGTCACAAAAAAAGCATTGTGGCAATGCCGCAATGCTTTTTTTTATTTAAAATAATAATTTTATTAAGGTAAATTTCCTTGATAAGAAATAGTAACCGTTGAGTTATTGATAGGATCAATACTTTGATCAATCACTTCCGCGTTCCTGATTACATTTTCTATTCTAATTGTAACATACTCAGAGCTACCGGTACCAACAGATGCTAAATCCGGAATACTAAGAATAATATATCCTTCAGGATTGGAATTTAGTTCAGCCAGGTTTTCTATTTGCGTTGTACTAGCTGTGCCAGCCATAAAGAGATCCCTGGCTGACTGATAACCATTAACAGCTTTAGTACCATCCTGAATCACGTACTCTATGCCATTGGCCAGATCTAATACTAGACTGCCATTGTCGATACCTAAACGAATATCTGCTGATCCTGAAGCATCTGCCACTAGTTCAGATTCACTAAAATCAAACCCGTTATTTTCCGTATCAAAAACTGCTGGACTGCTTTCATCTTCTGGTGTTTCCGGATCGTCAGGAACTGATGGAGTAACAACAAAATTATCAGGAAACAAAACAAACGTTCCTTCATCGTCAAGCGGAACTTCTACTGCTTCAATTGAAAATTCTATCTCGTCAGTTAAGCCATTTGCACCTATTGCAACAGCCTTAATAAAGAAATCATCGCCAAAACCGATACTATCTTCATCAGGAAAAGCAAAGCTTAAAGTTTGCTCTTCTGCAGTAGTTGCATTAATTGCTTCGGTAGCAAATGGATCCATTGGATAATCAGTGCTTTCACCAATTTTCGCGAAAAAATCAACGTTCTCTACAGTTGCATTTAATGTGTTCACGTTATAGTAAACATTAAATGAAGAGTCTGGAAATGCTGTACTTGCTGTTATGAAATCATCATCACCAACAGAATAATCTAAAGAAAGTGGATTGCTGTAAGAAAGCGAAAGATCCTTATAAGATGACTCTCCATTGGCAGTGGCTGTTACTCTTAAAGTAATATCATCACCGTCTAAACTTTCAATACTAGCCCCACCCAATAAATTGGACCAGGAATCTTGAACTGTAAGTGTAGGAGCTGAAGCCGTTTGCGTAAATGAAGTTGGTTCGTTATCTACCAGAACACTCACATCAAGTGATGACGCATTATCAGTTGTTACAGGAACAATTACTTCATCAAGTGTTGTAAATGTACCCGCGAAGGCCGGAAAACCAGTAAATTGAATTACTGCTTCTGCTTTCTCAAATTCCAAAAACTCATCTTTTTCACAAGCCGCTAGAATTACCAAGAAAGGTATTAATATATAAAATATTTTTTTTCTCATGATTTTATAATTTAATGTATTAATTATTCAAATACAGGAAGAACAGCATTTAACACTTCCTGATCACCGTCTAGAAAACCTTGCCTTTCAGAAGCAGCGTTCATATTTTCCACGTTATATAGAAATTCACTTTCCGGATATATAAATCTTTCCGGAATATCATCAACTGAACCTCTGTAAAAGTCGCTTGAAGCATTTGAAGGAGGCGTTAATGCCGGAAAACCGGTTCTTCGATAATCAGACCAGGACACCATTGAATTTGGATATACAGCCTTATACTTTTCATTCATTAACTGAGATAAAGAGGGATTAGAAATGCCCAAATTGTAAACGATGATATCTTCTTCAGGTACTCCCATAAATTCCATATTAGCTCTTACTGCCTCTTTTACAAGTTCAGTTGCATCACCACCTTGTTGTGCTTCTATTTCAGCTTCCATAAACTTAACCTCGGCATAGGTAATGATGGGCAATGGAGAACTTTGACTTGTCCAAAAACCATTAACAAAACTTCCACCGGGCAAATTTAAAGGCTGACGAGGATCGGATGACATTTTAGAAACAAAAGTTGGGTGCGCACCCATCGTTCCAGGTCTTTCAAAATCTCCAAATGAATACAATGGATTACCAGAGGTTAATGAAGCATCAAAAGGATATAATGCAGAACCTGCATTACTTTTTATACTATTGGCCAAAGCAGCAGATGCTGAAGTAAAATCTCCATTGGTCAAGTGGTACCTTGCTTTCAACGAATATGCTGTGGCTATCCATTTATCAGGGTCGCCATTAAAAACAACTTCGTCAGCTCCGGGTTCGATGTCGCCTTCTACGTCAGTAGATAGTTCAGTAATTGCTTCGTCAAGCAATGTTTGAATGGATTGAAGAATTTCTTCTTGGGTGTCATAGACTGGTGTGATGTTACCATCATCACCTTGAAATGCTTCCGAATATGGAATATCACCAAACATAAGCGTTAACATACCCAGGGCTTCAGCCATATAAATCTTGGCAATACCTGAATAATAAGGCGCATTAATGGCATTTTCACCACTGGTAGACTCAATAATAAAATTTAAATCTTTCATTCCACCGCCATACATTCCAAATACCCACAAATTATCCATAGCATTTCTTGGAATTAAATACTGGCTATATTGTTGTTGTTGTGCCTCCAGACCTATAAAATACTGTACGACAATACCTGGATTTCTGGCAGCGAGTGCCCCGCTATTAAATGCCATATGAGCTTCGGCAGATGGCAAAACAAGACTAAGTTGTGTAACCTGATCCTGCGCGATACTTGCAGGGTCAATGTTGGTTTCAGTCAAATTACATGCATTTATTGATACAAAAAGCAGTACCACTAAAGCATTGAACTTTATGTTTTTTATAATTTTCATTCTCATTTAAATTAAAATGTTAATCGAACAGATAATGAGTAACCTCTTGTGTTAGGATTATTGAAATAATCCAAACCAAAACCATTAGAAGTACCGGTAAGGTTAGTTTCAGGGTCTATTCCTGTATATGGAGTAAATAGCAATAGGTTTCTTCCGGTTAACGTAATATCCACAGTAGAAAAAGGCCCATCACCTAATAAAGCACTTGGCAAACGGTAACCCAATGATACTTGTCTCAATCGAACCCAGGAAGCATCCTCAACATTTTCTTCACCCAAAGTACCAAATCCATATCTCTGCCATCTATTACTCGCGATACCAATAGCATTATTATTTAAATCTACCTGCTGTTGGTTAGGTACATACGTTGTTTCGCCTTCAGTATTGGTGCCGCTAGCAACCACACCATCAAATATAACTCCCTGACCTGCTTCTCCTCGCAAATCAGCTGTTTCCTGCGTTACGCCAAAATACTCTGCTACACCGTTGGTACCATTCCATACATCACCTCCCTGGCGTATATCCCAAAGGAAACTAAAGTTAAACCCTTTATAATTAAAGCTATTACTTATACCCATTAACCAATCCGGATTCGGATCACCTATAATGGCTGGGTCAGCTGCCTGCAATGGAAAACCATCGCTTCCTATAATGATTTCTCCTTCGTTGGTTCTTTGAAATGCCTGACCATAAAGCACACCGAATGGTTCTCCTTCAATTACCCTTGATGACGTACTTGTAAAGCCAGCTAAGAATACATTGTCAATTCCTTCCGCCAATTCTAATACAGTATTTTCATAAGCAGTGAAGTTTACATTTACATTCCAGCCAAAGTTTTCAGTTTTTATTACTGAGCCACTCAATACCGCCTCAATTCCTTCATTACTTATAACACCCGCGTTTTGGATTCTTTCAATGAAACCAGAAGCTGCTGAAATTTCAACAGGAATAATTTGATCTGAAGTTTCTGAATAATAATAGGTAACATCCAGACCCAATCTATTTTCAAAAAACCGTAGATCAGCGCCTAATTCGTATGTTGTGGTCAATTCAGGCTTCAAATTTGTATTTCCCAGCGTTCCATCCTGTTCGAATGCATTATTACCCAAAAATGGGAATTGGATTGTAGCATTCGCTATAAAACCATCTCCACTACCTACAGCTTGTGTAAAATAGTTTTGAGTAGCATATAATGGAGCATCATTACCTACTTGACCTACACTAGCTCTTAATTTACCAAATGAAAAGATAGAACTCTCTACATTAAAAGCTTCAGTAAATACGAAACCTAAACTAGCGGCGGAGTAAAAGAAAGAATTTGCGCCTTCTGGTAAAGTTGAAGACCAGTCATTTCTGGCTGATAAGTTTACAAACAAATAATCTCTATATCCTAGTTTTACATCAGCAAAAACACCAACCAACTCTCTTTGGCTGATTGTTTCGGAAGATATCACATCGGACGCATTGGCTATATTGTAAAAACCCGGTTGACTTAAAGTGTTACCAGTAGTTAGATTTCTGCGAACTGCACTTCTGTAATAATTATGACCAATTAAAGCATCAATTGAAAAGTCAGATCCCAAATTCTTGTTATAGGTAATAAACAAGTCAGAATTTATATCCTTACTAAAAATATTATCATTCTGAATTTGACCAGGGTTCCAATTGGGAACTATGTCTATTCGTCCCAAACGTCTATCAGAATACTGATCAATACCTAGTTTATAATTTACTTTCAAGTTAGTTGATAAGTCATAATCAAGATTAACATATCCAATTATTCTATTAACCTCATCAGTTGTAAAATTTTTATTTACCACCCAAAAAGGATTATCATAAATGCCCAGTCGGTAACTTCTTTGAGTTCCATCTTCAAAAATGTAAGAGCTAGGATCATCTGCAGCAGCTTGTCCGGTTTTGCCATTACCAATGTCAAAAGACGGAGTATTTCTCACTAAACCAAGCATAATACCTCTTAAGTTAGAACCTCTTTGTAGCCTTACGCCACCTGAATTAACAAAGTTAGCTGAAACTGACGCGGTTAATTTATCAGTTAGATCGGCAGAAATTGTAGACTTCACCGAGTAACGTTCAAATTCGGAATTTGGAACAACTCCTTGTTGATTAAGGTATCCAGCAGAAGCATAATAACTAATATTTTCAGTTCCACCTCTTACTGAAACATTATTATCTGAATTTATTCCATTGATAAAAAACGTTTCAAAACTATCAAATCCTTCAAGGTCAGGGTTTTCATCTATTCTTTCACCCCAGGAAAAACCTTCAAGAGTAGAAGGCCCCCTAAAAACACCATCTCTGCCTTGAGAATACTCTTGTTGCATTTCTGGCAACCTATTTACTTCACTGATTTCAATGCTAGAAGATACAGAAATTAATGGTGCCATATTTTTTCTACCTTTTTTAGTAGTAATTATAACTGCCCCATTAGCTGCCCTTATACCATATAATACAGTAGCTGCCGGCCCTTTTAAAACACTCAAGCTCTCAATATCTTCAGGATTGATGTCTACGGCTCTGTTACTGTTAGATACGCCATCTACAGCTTCACCTACTTCATCATTATCTATCGGCACACCATCCACTACAAAAAGAGGTGAATTACTACCTGTAATAGAGGTATTGCCTCTGATACGAATGGAAGAAGACGCACCTGGTGTTCCCGAGGATGATACAACGTTTACACCCGCGATTTTAGAATTTAAAGCGTTTACTAAATTTGGTTCCTGAGATTCAGTCAACGATTTACCTTCTACTTCCTGTACAGCGTAAGCCAATTGTTTTCTATTCTGCTCAATACCAACAGCAGTTACAATTACCTCACTAAGCTGCTTGGTGTCAGAAGCCATAGTTACGTCTACTACTGACCTGTTACCAATAAGCACTTCTTTAGTTTCCATCCCTATGAATGAAAAAACAAGCACGTTTTTATCTGATGGAACGGAAATATTATACATTCCATCAACGTCGGAAATTACACCTTGTGAGGTGCCTTTAATACTGATATTCACACCTGGTAAGCCTGCGCCGGTTTCGTCGCTAACCTTGCCGCTTACGGTGCGATCCTGTGCCCACGCATATAGCACGAACACCAACATGAAACATGTTAGTAGAATCTTCTTCATATTACTTTGTTTAGGTTAAAATTATTAAACATGGGAAATTAAATTTAAAGGATTTTTGAAACCAATATACTTGCTTAAATTCCAAAAACTTTTTTTATTCATGATCTTAATTATAATGCTTTCGAACTAGTTTTAGAGCCAAGAAATTTAAAATTATTATTTTATTGATATGAGTACCAGACGCCTGATAACGACAGTGCCAGGTATTGAATGCCCCGCTAAAGAGGAACTCTTTAAGGGTAATGAAAAATAATGAACATCCAATTTTTCATGAAAATTGAATTTTTTTTATAAATTTAGCTAAAAACTGCATAAAAAAATTACTCACCCTTTTTGGGTGATGCAATAATAACCAAAGTTTTTTGAATATTCCAAAAGGTCAAAATATTTTTTTATCAAATTCATCTAATGAGGTGATACACAGTATTATATTTCATAATCTTGATGCTTTTTTATTAAATTCAAAATTTAAGCTCAGAATTATAATATGTAAAATATTCGCAATTTGGGGGATTAAACTTGTGGGTGTTTAAAAAATTTCATAAATAGTTGAAAAATATCACTTCCATATGTGGCGTGTACCAAATAAAAAAAATGAAGGCTTAAAGTTAAGCTCCATTCACTCATAAATTGTTGCATGTTTAGCAATCAATATTCCATTGAAAAACTTCGCTAATTACTTCAATTTATTTACTATCCTTATTAAAAAATTGCTGATAAGTAATTTCCTGTTGCTCACCTGCATTCAAATCAATTGCTTTAATTTGATTTTTATAATTTATATGATATTCTCCACCAGCCTTACTATTAATAGCTACTTTTTCTAATTCTCCATCTTTCCAGTAAATATCTAATGCTAATCCACCTCTGGCTTTTATGCCTTTTACATAACCGGTGGGCCATTGCTGGGGCAAAGCTGGCAACAAATGAATTTCGCCCGCGTGGCTTTGCATAAGCATTTCCATCACTCCGGCGGCACCACCCAGGTTACCGTCAATTTGAAAAGGGGGATGCGTGTCAAATAAATTCGGTAGCGTAGATTTGGCTAATAACAACTGTACATTTTCATATGCTTTTTCTGCGTTAAGCAGCCGGGCATAAAAATTGATAATCCAGGCGCGGCTCCAGCCAGTGTGGCCACCACCGTTTGCCAGTCGTTTTTCAATGGTATTCGCGGCCGCGGCAAACATAGCTTCATCTTCAGTAGTAATCTGGCTGCCCGGATGCAAACCCAGCAGATGAGAGATATGCCGATGTCCTGGCTCAGCTTCTTCGTAATCCTCTATCCATTCTTGAATGGTGCCGTCGGCTCCTATTTTTACAGGTGGCAGTTGATTCAAAACTTCTTCCAACTGTTCTCGATAAGCCTTGCTTTCTTTTAATATACGAGAGGCTTCAATAGTGTATGTAAATAATTCAGTGATTATTTGAGTATCCATGGTAGGTCCGTAAGTAAGCCTAACTTCCTGTCCGGTTTTGGGATGAATAAAGGTGTTCTCCGGTGAATAGGATGGAACAGTAACCAAATAACCTTCGGGAGATACTGTTAAAAAACCTAAAACAAAATCAGAAGAGCCTTTCAAGATGGGCCAAATTTTTTGGCGTAAATAGGCTGTGTCCTGATTGAATTGAAAATGACGCCAGACTGGAAAAGTCATCCATGGCCCACCCATGGGAAAGGTGCCCCACTGTATGCCGTCGTGCAAGCCTGTACGGCCAAAAATGGTAGTATTGTGATGCATAGTCCAACCTTGCGATCCGTAGGTTTCGCTGGCCGTAACCGCGCCCGGGGCTCTGTATTGATCTATAAAATTAATTAATGGTTTCACTGTTTCAGGCAAATTTCCTATTTCGGCTGGCCAGTAGTTCATCTGCAAGTTAATATTCACGTGGTAATCCGAATTCCAGGGCGCATTCAAATGCTCGTTCCAAATACCCTGTAAATTGGCAGGTAACTTACCCGGCTCACGTGAACTACCCATAAGCAGATACCGACCGTATTGCGTGTAAAGGGCAACCAACCCCGGATCACTGCCCCCTTGCTTCACTCGATCAAGGCGAATATCAGTGGGTACTTGATTTAGACTATCAGCCCCTCCAAGATCTATTTCAAAGCGTTGCATCATGTGAGTATGCTCTTGCAAATGATCACTTAGTATTTCAGGATATTGCTTATTGCCAGCTACCGCAATTTTATCTTTGACTAGATGTAAGGCATCTATTTCACTGTTAAAATCTAATTTTTCAAAATCATAATTAGTTGCTCCTGAAAGATATATAATCGTGTTGGTTGCATCGCTAATCCTCAATCGCTTTGAAGAATTTATTTCCCCATCGGTTGCTACTTTTACCATTCCAGCAAATTGCATATGAGCCCCCCCTGAACCTCGGGCACTATCATATTCATCTTGTATTTGCCCTTTCAAAATAATGCCATCCGGCAATACCTTTGTTTCAGCATCTTTTTTTCGAGTTAAGTTAAGCTCAAACCCAGCCTTCTCTTCACTGCTAATCTTAATGATAATGACATCGTCAGGAGCAGAAGCAAAAACCTGCTGTAAGTATGTATTGTCATTTTTATTAAATTCCGAACTCGCTATTCCCGTAATTAAATTCAGAGATCGCTGATAATTTTTTACTTTCGCGGAGTCGTAAATGATATTTAAATCCATCAACGATTGATAAGATCGTAGCCTGGAAGGCTTAGCAAGAAGCGTTTTATTAGCTAACTCTTTAGCTTTCAAATTTTTTCCGGCAAATATTAATTGCCTAATCAATGGGAGGTTTTCCAATGCTTTCGGGTTGTTATCATTTATGGGTAACCCGGCAAATAAACTTTCCTCATTGATCTGAATTCGTTCCTGGTTAGGATTACCATACACCATGGCTCCTATCCTACCATTACCTACAGGCAACGCTTCAACCCATTCGGCGGCGGGTTGCTGATAAAAAAGTTTAAGATTAGTATTTTGATAGGACTTTATACTTGGTGTATCTTGATGGCAGGCAACGAAGAGAAGAATTGCCAGATAGAATATATTTTTCATTGATACTTTTTTAAAAAAAAATGAATCTATAAAACTAATATGATTTTTGTAATCAACCAATTAAATTTTGCAGCCGAAAGAATTTACAATAAACAAATTGCTTGTAAAAGTGTACATTAATTGTACGATAACGCACACCAAACTTCTATACACCTATGGTTTACAGTGCTGAGAACCGATTATTATCAACTGGCATATATCTTGTAAATTAATTATAAAAATAAAAAATGGGAAAAAATACAGCATATCAAATTTTAATTTCATTGCTTCAATTAATGGTTTTGGCTATTTTAGTGATGCTGGTTTTTGTCATTTATGGTTAAATATAAATTAAAGGAAAAATGCAACGTTTAGTAAGATCAGATAGGTTTAAAGTAATTGGTGGTGTATGTGGCGGAATCGCTGAGTTTTTGGGTTGGGATGTTACCATTGTTCGCTTATTATACATTATTATAAGTATAGCCAGTGCTGCATTTCCCGGCATATTGGTTTACATCATTTTATGGATCATTATGCCTTCTCAAAGCGAGGTAATTTATTAAAGAAATTCCTCATTCATACATAAAATTTAAATAAGCATTTTTAAGCTCTTTCAAAGTATGCTGGTCGTTATCTTTCTCGGCCAGCGCTATTCCTTTCTTATAAACTTCTTCTGCCTTATCTGTCATTTCCATTTCGGCGAGCAAAGCCGCTGCATGGTAGTAGGTAGGCAGGTATTCAGGATGCTTTTCCAATAATATATTAAAAAAATTTAATGCTTCACCAGCATTTTCTTCCGAGTATTCCAGTGCTATTCCGTATATGATAAAGGGATCATTAGGATTTTGATTATAATAATCAAGTAGTTTTAACAAGCGTTCGTTATTCATAAATAACATTGATTAATAAAGTAAAAACTTATAAATATTATTACAAGCAACTGCAAAACAAATATAAATCTTTTAAAATCACCTAAAATTTAATTAATTTTGCAGCTCAATTGCGATTTTTATATTTTTTTAGGTCCTAACTCAATTTTAAATCATAAGCCAATAATTACGTGGATAAAATTAAACTAGAAATTCTTGGATTATCATCCAGTCAATCACAATCCGGTTCGTTTGCATTAGTTTTAGGAGAAGTTGGTAACAACCGGCGTCTTCCCATAATTATAGGCATGTTTGAAGCTCAAGCCATCGCTATCGAGATTGAAAAAATTATCCCAAATCGGCCTATGACGCATGATTTATTTAAATCTTTTGCTAACTCTTTTAATTTTACGGTAAAAGAAGTAGTGATCAGTGATTTAAAAGAAGGCGTATTTTTTGCCAAAATAATTTGTGATGATGGTGTAAGCACCTCAGAGATAGACGCTCGTCCATCTGATGCTATAGCAATAGGTTTACGATTTAATGCGCCATTTTATACTTATGAGACTATACTATCGGAAGCTGGTATTGTATTGACTGAAGAAAGTGAAGAAGATAAACCCAAAGAAGCGCCAAAAGCAAGTACAGGCAAAAAAACCAAGATGGAACAATTAAAAGACCTGAGCTACGACAAGTTACAAGAAATGCTAAATAAAGCTATTGAAAAAGAAGATTATGAAAGGGCTGCCAAAATAAGAGATGAAATGAACAAACGAAATTAGTTTATTTTAACAGTAATAACGAGTAGTTTACAAACTTAAGCGCGAATACCGTGTCAATTTGTTCACTGTATAGCAATGCTTTTCTTCCTATCCGGCAGATTATTTTCTATTGTTTTTTTATTGAATTGCCTAGTGGTTAGGATATCTAATCCTTGTTTGGAGCCATTCTTCTCCCTTGTAAGTGCAATTTGAATTTTTAAATGCACTGTCAAATAATATTATTCAAGATACTCATTCCCAATTCTTTTGCTATTTTTTTTCTATTAAAACTACATTGTAATAATACGAGAAAAATATATCAAATAATTACAATTCATTGATTTACATTTGACATGATAAGAAAATCGCAATTTGTAAATGAGTAATTTAAATCAAATTTTTAGTTTTAAAACCATTAAAGGCCGATTTGTGGGAATGGCATTTTTTTTCATGGTCATCATCCTGGTTTTCTCTATGATAATGCTCTACCAAAATGAGCAGGTTAACAAAACAATTACCAAGGTACTTGAGGTAAGGTTAAAATTAAAAGGTGAAATTGAGGAGATTAAGTACACGATGGAGGAGCTGCTTAGTGATGCAAGGAATAATATTCTGAAGAGGGCACCCCTGAATGCTGACGATGAAGGTAATTATGAGGAATATAAAACCGTAATGGGTCAAATTAATGATATTGATAGTCTGAAAAATTATTTGCCCGACAGCACCCATTTTTTAATAAAAAACTTAAAAGAACACAATGAACTATTGAATCAAAGTTTTAAAAAAGCTGATAGCATTTGGAAGAAAAATAATGGCTACTATAAAGAATTAAATATCAGGGAGAACCTTACAGATAAGGCTGAGGTTACTTATATCCAAAACCCTACATTGACCAATATAATTAATAGTGATACCATTAAGCAACTATTGATTGAAGCTGAAAATGCTTATTATTCAGGTGCCTTTATTAATTATAGTCATGGAAATTATCAAGGAGCAGGATATGCTGATTATGTGAATAAAAATGACGACTTTCTGGAAGTAAAATTTATAAGTGAAAAACCAGGAATTCATCTCATCACTTACACATTTGCACTTCATAAAGGCAACAGGCCACTCAACATATTTATAGATGATGAATTGCATACTGAAAAATTTGATTTTATAGGAACGGGGTACTGGGATCAATGGAGTAATACTGACACATTAGAAGTTTATCTTGACTCCGGTCTCCATTCGTTAAAAGCTATAGCTACCGGCAAAAGCGGACCAAACATCGATTACGTGACCATTTGGTCACCAGGCGATGGAAATATACATGGGGATAGCCCCGTAATAATTGAAGCCATACCAGATACCATGATGTATGGAGAATTGAATACTAAGTTAGTCTTCGTGTATAGGCATGAGGTAAACACTATGAGCGCTGTTGATGATGTTTTACGTGCCAACGTGAGCCAAATAAATATTGCCTTAAGTGACTTAAGCAAAGTAAATAAGCAATTCATTGAATATGATAATGAACTGCTAAATAAAACGCTACAACAAACTAACCTGATTAATTTCTCTCTTTTTGGACTTGTGCTGCTAGTTTCAATATTGCTAATTTATGTAACAATACGATCATTGAACCGCTCACTGAATCATCCTCTACAATTAATGAAAAACTTAGCCGCCGGTGATATTACTAAAAAAGCCCCCAATACCAAAGATGAACTCAACCAAATAATCAACGCCGGCAATGTATTGAGAGATCATCTGCAAAAAGCAACCGAGTTTGCCAATAGCATAGGAGAAGGCAATCTTGAAAGCCAATATGAAACTGGTAGCGAAAAAGATGTACTTGGAAAAGCGCTGCTACAAATGCGCGATAAACTAAAAGCCATTGCAGAAGAAGACCGTAAAAATAATTGGACCTCGAAAGGTATAACTCAGTTTGCTGATCTGGTGAGGAAAAACTTTGATTCAATTGAGGAGTTTTCCGCTACAGCCATTTCACAATTGGTCAAATATATTGATGCCAAACTTGGCATGCTCTATATTAAAAATGATATAGATGAGGAGCAGATCGTGCTTGATTTGAAAGGGTGCTATGCTTATGACAGAAACAAATACCTGAAAAATTCAATTGAACCTGGCTACGGTTATGCCGGTCAGGTTTTCCTGGAAAAAGAAACCATTTATATTACCGACTTGCCAGAAGAATATGTTAAAATTGGCTCCAGCCTGGGCGAAACTCAGCCGCGTAGTTTGTTATTGGTTCCAGTAGTGGCCAATGATCAGGTAGAGGGAGTACTTGAGATTGCATCGCTACAGGAATACGAGTCGTATCAAATTAAATTTGTAGAAAAAATAGCTGAAATATTAGGTACTCATATAGTAAATGTGAGTGTGAATGAGAAGACTAATAGACTGCTGGAAGAGAGCAAAAAACAGGCTGAGGAAATGCGAGCTCAGGAAGAAGAACTAAGGCAAAACATGGAAGAGCTGGAAGCCATTCATGAGCAAATGCGACGTGATCAGGAAGCTGAGGAAAAGGATGTAAAATAACTTCTTAGGCAGGTTGGTACGCGATTACTTCAGCAGGTTGGTGAGGATATACAACCCGGGGAGTTGATTGGTAAGATTTTTATAATGGTTTGAAACACGTTACCTGGGTAGCCTTTCCGATGGAGATAGAATTTATTAATGCAGCAATTAAATGTTGGTGTTTGTGCATCAAATTACAAACCAGCATGGAAAACCAAGCTTCGACAATAACTAAGTATCGGGACGCAAAAACAGGTTTCTAATTATAGGATTTCATAACACTTATTTTATTTTACCTGTACTGCTCCTTCAGGCACGCCCATGTCTTGAAGTATTAAATTATTGGCGCGGTTGAAGAGATTGTTCTGCAACAGGATGATCTTGTCGGTTTGGCTACCACTTACTTTTATTAAGTGCTGCTGAGGTTTACTTAGTTCGCAGTTCATGATTTTTGCAGATAACACATTATGCAAGCTGATCAGTTGTGCTTCAGGTGATTGGTTACCTGAAATCCCCCTAAGTCCATCAACAGTTGCTTCTTCGGTATCTTGCAAGTATAGTGCGTCGGACCATGCAGGTTCAGGATTCTCGGTGTCCCAGTTTACCTCCACGTTTTCCAGGATCAGCTTTTTCATATCGCTGGCCGTTAGCGCATGAGTGGCTCTTTTGTCTGGTTTATCTTCAGGCTGCATATATAATTTCAAATTGCTAATGGTGATGTTTTCAATGGCTTTCACCCCTGGAAATCCTTCAATTTTACTGGTGCCTTGCCCCTTAGCAATTATGTTATCGAAGACCACATTTTTGATTTTCCCAATTTGGGAATCCTCATTGCGCTTCCTTACTACTAACCAAATAGGATCGCCATCGCCCCACCAGTTGAAGTGCTTCCGATTGCACTCCATGGTAATGTTGCTAAAGAGTACATTTTCGGCAGTAGCGCCATCCCTGATCACGATGCTAAGTCCGCGGTTAGAATTCCTGATTACGCAATTATTAAAAGTAATATGGCGAAAGTCGCTGTGGCTTTCGGTACCTAGTTTTAAAGCAGAAGAAGTAGAAGTAAGCACGCAGTTCGTCACGGTTACATTCTCACAACGCTCACTACGGTTATTGGTCAGTGTTGTTTTTAGCACAATGGCATCGTCTCCGGTTTCAATGCGGCAATTGGAGATCATCACGTTTTTTGAGCCATCCACGTCGATACCATCGGCATTTACCCCACTTTCCAGATCGGAGTAGATAAAGCAATTTTCTACCACTACCCGGTCGCACCACTGTAAGTGCATGGTCCATCCAACTGATTCCTTTATGGTAACCTGGCTTATTTTAATATCTTCACTATCTACCAGATAAATAAGGTTCACGATTGGCGCTATTTTGTAAAAACGTTTCATTTCTACCCCGGCTTTTCGGGCATTGGCAGTCTCTTCTGCTATAAAGCTATCTACACTTTCGGCTTGACGATACTCCCGACGGGCCTGACCATGAATAGTTCCACGGCCCTTGATGGCTATATTTTTGGCTTCATTAGCATAAATGAGCACATCTGTGTCCGGATTATTTCCTTTATAAATATCAAAATCTACTTCATAGTCTTCAGCATTTTGGCTGGCATATAATGTGGCACCGGCTTCCAGATAGAGCTCTACATTACTTTTAAGTACCAATGTACCTGATAAATAATCTCCTGGAGTAAAGTATATTCTACCTCCTCCATCCTGATGGCAATCATCAATAGCTAGCTGAATCATGTTAGTTACCAGCTGATTTTTTTTCCCGGTAGCCCCATAATCTCGCAGGTAATAGGTAGAAGATTGCGCCAATAAAAACCAAGGCATAATATACATAAAAGCGAAAGTAAAAACAATTTTCAATCTCATAACTCGCTAATTTTTGCTTTTTAAATATTCCATTATATTTTCACAAATACCGTTCATCAAGCGCATTCTCGATTCCAAACTACTCCAGGCAATGTGAGGGCTTACGTATAATTTTGAAGGGTTTTTAAGTTGCAATAAAGGACTGGAAGAGGGCAGCGGTTCTTTTTCCAACACATCTAAATACGCTCCTGCTATTAGATCGTTGTTCAAAGCTTTGGCCAAATCATTTTCATTTATTATTTGTCCTCTTCCTGTATTAAGCAAATAAGCATTTGGCTTCATCATTTGCATTTTTTGATAACTTATTAAGTCATTAGTATGGTCATTTAACGGGGCATGGACAGAGATCACATCTGACTCTTTTAGCAACTTCTCCAACGACCAATGCGGATACTCAGCCTTGGTATTTTTTCCACTTGCCGAATGGTAAACCACTTGGCAACCAAATCCTGCAGCAATCTGAGCTGTCCTTTTACCAATATTGCCTAAACCGATAATGCCAAATACTTTATCTTGTAGTTCATGAAATGATGGCCCTATATGGGTAAATAATGGATGCTGAGAATATTTTCCTGATTTGGTAAAATTGTCATAATACTGACATTGGTGCATAAGATACAAGAGACCAGCAATAGCACTTTGCGAAACACTGGCAGAACTATAGCCAGTAACGTTTTTTACCTGAATGCCTTTCAGAGCAGCGTACTCCAAATCTACATTGTTCATTCCGGTTGCTGAAATACAAATTAATTTTAATTTGGGGGCCTGATCTATTAGCTTTTTATCCAGTATTACTTTATTGGTAATAATTATTTCAGCATTTGAAACTCTCTGTAGGGAATCTTCACGATTAGAATAGTCATAGTATTGCACCGAACCAAATTGCTCGATCTTTTTTATACCAGAAAAATTTCCAAGTGAAAGTGCGTCTAAAAAAACAATGTTCATATGGTAGCATTAAGTTAACTGCTACGAAGATAATAAAAAAATGAAGGCATAAAAAAAGTCCTGGCGGACTAACCAACCAGGACCATGTTAAACCCTAAAACCATAATGCAATTATTTTAAAACAAAATCTATGCCAAAAACATAGAGCGACCAATTCTGAAAGAAAAATTAAAAGATTTATATACTGTAGCTTTGCAGCATGAAAAGTAACTTTAAGGAAGTACTAGAATTAAATATAGCCACTATAATTTTAGGTAGTTCAGGAGTATTGGGTAAGCTTTTAACGATATCTCCGCCGGTTATAATCCTGATTCGCAGCATCATAGCGTATTTTTTCATTTGGTCCATATTGCGTTTAACCAATAAGTCGACCTCTCCAAAAATCATGAAAGCGCCCCGTTTTTTTATCATCAGCGGCTTATTTATGGCCGCCCACTGGGTTTTGTATTTTATTGCTTTAGAGGTAACTACAGTTGCAGTAGCATTTATTTCTGTGTTCACTTTTCCAATATTTACCACACTTTTGGAGCCGCTATTTTTTAAAAGTAAACTTCAATTAATTGACCTACTGGCTTCTTTATTGGTCATTGTTGGTATAGTTATATTAGTGCCTGATGTTTCTTTAAATAACAATGTAACCCTGGGAGCCTTTTTAGGAATACTTTCTGCACTTTTTTATGCCCTCCGCAATCTTATGAATAAGCGATATATTCATATTTATTCAGGTACATTTATTATGATGCAGCAAATGCTAATCGTAGGAATAATTCTATTACCGGCAATTTTTATATTTCCTTTTAATCCAGGCGAAGGTGATATTCTATGGTTAGTCTTACTGGGTATAGGTACTACAGGCATAGGGCATACACTTTTTGTACGCAGCTTAAAGCATTTTAAAACAAGTACAGCCAGCATTATCACTAGTTTACAACCTATCTATGGTATTATATTGGCTGTTATATTTTTAGGAGAGAAACTAAATCCGCAAATAATCATTGGAGGCAGCATTATATTTTTTACTGTTTTATTAAAAAGTTTACAAGAATATTTAAAAGAAAATAGTATAACAACCAAAATATGAGGAATGGTGTGGTAAACCTTCCCAGGTTGGGAATAATTTTCCCAATTTGATTCTAGCTTTGATTGGTTGATTATTTTAACTATAAAAGACATAACTATATGGGGGGTTAAGCTTCTTCAGAGTAATACTTCATTGGTAATGGAAAATAATGCAGAGAAACCAGCAAAACTGCTTCATTTTGAGCCCGGTCACTTGGGAGCCCCAAGTGAACAAATAGGTTATAACGTCCACTGAAAGCAGCGTCATCAGTCAGTATCTTGTCACAGTTAAGGCCTGGGAGCCGGATCTCTATTCTTTCTTTTCCAATAATCAAGATCCCGGATCAAGTGCACGAATACACCCTTAGTAGAAATCCGTTTCTTCGATTTACAATCATTCGATAAACGTCAATGTAATCCGCTAAGTTGGCGGAGAGAAATCTCCATGATCACTTAGTTGGTTGCTAAGAGAAGCTTTTCCAAGTACGTATTTGGTAATGTGTGATAGTTGTTTCAAAAAAATAAAAAGCTGAAGTGTCCGACTCAGGCCGATGACGTTTACAGCACTTCAGCATTGCAAATGCAGTGGTTTGATGCATCCGGGTTACAAACCCGGAAGAGAATTATGCTATAAAACTTCAAATTGGTACTCCCGAATAGCTATATAGCGATCTGGATCGTAATCCGAATCATTAAAATCAAGTGTGTTATATACACGTTTAAAAAAAAACTTAATTTGTAAGACCTGTTTGATATTAAATTAAGGCTCTGACGGCTTCCAATATCTGGCGGCATTTGAAATTAATTTTCTTTTCCTATTTTTGCTGCAAATTATCTCTTATTCGCCATGGAACTTTTCAAAATTTTTTCAGTAATACTGGTACTCTCGGCAATTTTTGCTTTTATCAATCATAAATTCTTCAAATTACCTTCCACCATAAGTTTAATGATATCCGGATTGGTGCTTTCATTTATCACCATATTGATGGGCAATTTTTACCCTAAGTTTTATGATTTTGTACAGCGGGAAATCAACATGATAGATTTCTCTGAATTGGTGCTTGAATTCATGCTTAGCTTCTTATTATTTGCCGGAGCTTTGCATACTGATTATAACAAGCTAAGTAAAGCACGCGGTCCAGTACTTTCATTTGCCACCATAGGTGTTGTTCTTTCCACTGCTATTACTGCTACAGCCATTTACTTTTTATTGCAATTATTTGGTTACAATATTGACTATATCTATTGCTTACTATTTGGTGCTCTCATCTCTCCTACTGATCCTATTGCTGTATTGGGCATTTTAAAAAAAGAAAAAATACCAAAATCGCTTGAGGTAAAAATTACCGGCGAATCTCTGTTTAATGACGGCGTGGGTGTGGTACTATTTCTATCGTTACTTCATATTGCTGAGCAAGGTGGTGCAATTGATGCCAGCTTTATTACTGAATTACTGTTGTTGGAGATACTAGGCGGTGTGGGATTAGGATTGGCAGGAGGATATCTGGCGCTGCAAATGATGAAAAGAATTGATCACTATCAAACGGAAGTATTAATTACGCTTGCATTAGTAACCGGAGCTTATAGCCTGGCACTAGCTTTGCATTTTAGTGGGCCATTAGCAATGGTTTTGGCCGGTTTGATGATAGGAAATCAAGGTAAAAAAATGGCCATGTCGGAGCAGACACTTGAATATGTAGACAAATTTTGGGAAATGATTGATGAGATCCTAAATGCAGTACTGTTTGTTTTAATTGGTTTAGAAATCCTCATTTTATCTTTCGAATGGCAATATATAGCACTGGGTTTAATTGCCGCATTGTTAGTGGTGCTCATTCGGTACCTCTCGTTACTTACTCCATCGGTACTTCTAGGATACAAACGAACATTTGCACCCCATGCTTTAAAAATAATGACCTGGGGAGGGTTAAAAGGAGGTATTTCTATCGCATTGGCATTATCATTATCCAGTGAAATGCCTCGTGACCTTATTTTATCAATGACCTATGTAGTTGTAATTTTTTCATTACTTGTACAAGGTTTAACTATTGGCAAATTAGTAAATAAATATAAAAGGGAAAGTAAACTTGGTTGATGTAAGTATAATACAAAGCAATTTTGAAGATATAAATCCGGAATTAGCCCAAAAACTAGCAAGTATCGGGCGAAAAACAACCTTACCTGCGGGACAGGAAATTTTAAAAGAAGGACAATATATAAAAGTAGTACCCTTGGTTGTCGAGGGACTTATTAAAGTATACACTCGCTATGAAGATAAGGAATTGTTATTATATTACATTCAGCCTGGTGAAAGCTGCATAATGTCTTTTTCGGCTAGTTTAAAAAACCAGCCCAGTAAAATATTCGCGATTACTGAAGAAGTAACCACCGCCATACTTTTACCAGCCGATCAAACGGAGCAGTTGAGCTGGCAATACCCGGGTTTCAACCAACTTTTTTTCCAATTATACAATTTGCGTTATGCTGACTTACTCGACACTATAAACCATCTTATTTATGATACGCTTGACAACCGGATTTACAAATACTTGAAAAATAAACAGAAAATAACCGGCAAAAAACTGTTGCAGCTTACTCACAGGCAAATTGCTGCTGAATTGGGCACAGCTCGAGAGGTAATATCACGCCTATTGAAGAAAATGGAAAAAGAAGATAAATTGATCATTACAAAAGATGGTATTTCACTAAAATAATTATGCCAGCAAGGTTTCAATCTTTTGCCAAATATTATCCTCCACCTGATCTGGAGGAAGGCTTCCATCCGTAATAAATATTTGCTCTTCATCCTTCAGACGATCAAAAGATTGCAAATAAAAACTTCTGACACGTTCCAAATTTTCAAGGGTTTCATATAACTCCGTGGTGGATCGATTGGCTCGTATACGCTGCATGCTTTCGGCAGGTTTTACGTCTATAAAAATAGTAACATCCGGTTTAAGCAATGAGGCGCTAAGGGCATTTGCTTCAATTACCCAGTCAAGCGAGGTAAAACCACCCTGATAAGCATAGGAAGAAAAATAATAACGATCGCAAATGACAGTATGACCGGTTGAGATCATCTTTTTCATACCATTATCTTCATTCAAAATATGCTCCAGACGATCAGCCACAAAAAGACCGGCAATAGTTTTATCATTAAATCGGGCTTTTCCAGTAAAGGCTGCTCTGATTAGTTTGCCTATAGGTCCACCGGTTGGCTCACAAGTGTTATGTACCAAGTGACCTAATTTTTTAAGTCGTTGATAAAGTTTAGCGGCTTGAGTACTTTTGCCACTACCATCAATACCTTCAAAGGCAATGAAAAGTGTTTTCTTCATGGGTAGTTATTTATCAATACAAATCTGACGAAAATTGCTGAATTCATTGGTAAATGAACTACTAATTTTAAATATGATGAAATAAATTAAGTTGATAAAAATTTTAAAATGATTTGGCCAAAATTCCGGTAAAATAGCATTTATATATCAAAATTTTTATTTACTTTGCAAGTCTACAACACCTAAACCGCCATCACTTTTGAATTTTTAACAGATTAATATCAGATTAAGCATAGAAAATATCTTTATTTATGGTGATTAACAAGTACTTATAAGAATTGTAAAGGAGTATTATATGGAAATATTTTATTAACTATTAAACAAATTTATAAATCTTTACCGATTTCTTAGTAATTTTATAACTTATATACCCATAGTGAATAAAAATGATATTCATTCTTGAAATAATTAAAAAGCTATTGTATAAACTAATTAAGGCACCTAAGATAAAATGCATAACTCTTCTCATGGTGCTTCTACCAGTAATTGTATTTGCTTTCGAAGATAAAAATGATTCATTACCGCAACCCACGATTGATAAATATACTATATATGAAGACCTCGAACATCTTGACAATGCCCTCAATGAAGCTACCCAAAAAAACAACATAGCCCACCTTTTTTATGATAAAGCTGACTACTTTTATTATCAATACAATAAAGACAGCGCTCTGCATTATTATAATAAAGCCCTTGCCTTATCAAAAGAAATACCACTTGATTCATTAATGGCAGCCAGTTATTATAGCATCGGTCATATCTATTATGAAATTGATGATTATGATACGGCTATGTTTTATGCCAAAAAAGCCGGCAAAATTTTTCAGTTTTTAGCTGACTCAAGTATGTTGATAAAGGTGAAAGAGTTAGAAGCTGAAATTTATAACTATGAAGGTAAAAATCAAAAAGCAATAAACGTTTGTATCGAGATCATCAAATATTATGAAGCCCATGAAGATGCTAATAGTAAATCTGAACTTGTCAATGTTTACAATATAATCGGAAATGTATTTATTAATTTAGGTGCTTATGTAAAATCGGAAAAATATTTAACCGATGCAATAGATTTAGCTAAAAAATATAACAACAAATATGATTTATCTGTCTCTTATGCTTCTCTCGGTAATTTATATTATGAACAAAAAAATTATTCAAGGGCTAAAGAGATATTTGAGAGTTCTTTTGAATTAGACATTGAATTACAAGACTCTCTGGGTATTGGATTTAATTTGTTTTCGTTAGGAAAAACATACCTTTCAATGGACAGTTTTGAGCTGGCATTAAATTATTTAGACAGCGGATTGAAGGTAGCTAGAAGAATTGGCGACAAAGATCTGGAATGTAATATACTGGCTCATATGGGCAGCTGCCTGGTAAAAACAAGGAAATATAAAGAAGCAACAGATAAACTAAATCAAGCAGAAAACATCGCGATTGATATCGGAGCTTTACCTATATTACAAATGGTATACAACCACCTTTCCAGATATTATGAATCAACCGGTAAAATAGAAAAAGCCTTGCACTATTTGAAGAAGTATAACCGGGTAAGCACACAAATCAAAAAACAGGAAGATGCCAGAAAAATTGCTGAAATAGAATCGGTATATGAATTAACCGAAAAAGAAAAAGAAATTGAGTTATTAAAAAAAGAAAACAAAATACAAGAACTATTAGCAGAGAACAGAAAAATAACAATTATTGAATTACTGGCTATTGCCTCATTGATTTTTGTTATTTCAGTAGTATTGTATAGTCGTAACAGACTTAAAACCCGTAGCAATAAAATATTGGAAAAACAAAAAGAGGAGCTCAATGACCAAAAAGAGAAAATAGAAAAGCAAAAAAACGAGATACAAAACAAAAGTGTCAAATTATCTGAAATAAATTATCAGCTTACTGCCAGCATTGAGTATGCAAAAAAGATTCAAACTTCTCTATTTGCCGATGTGCAGGAATTAAAAATAATCTTTCCGCAAAGTTTTGTCGTCAATAAACCTAAAGATATTATTAGTGGTGACTTCTATTGGATCAATGCCGTAGGAGATAAAGCTTACCTGGCAGTGGTTGATTGCACCGGACATGGTGTACCAGGAGCTTTTATGACAATTCTGGCCAATTCCTTGCTCAATCAAATTATACTTGAAAATAAGGTGATTTCACCAGAAACAATCCTCAGTTTATTGGATATAAAGTTAAAGCAAAACTTACTGCATCACAGCGAATATCTATCCTCCGACGGAATGGATATTGCAATCTGTGTTATTAACAAATCAAATAATCAAGTCGAATTTGTCGGGGCTCATATTGCCCTTTATTATGCTAATAATAAAGGGCTGAAGCAAATAAAAGGAGACCGTTTTCCCATTGGTAGTGCCTATTATGAAAACAAAAAATATACACGTCAGCATTTACAGTTACACTCCGGTGATATGATTTATCTGGCATCCGATGGGTTCCCTGATCAGTTTGGTGGCAAAGATGACAAGAAATTTTTGCGAGTAAATTTCAAAAGGCTTCTGGAAAAGATTAGTGTATTACAAGTACCAGCCCAAATAAAAATATTAGAAGAAACCCTTCACGAGTGGAAAGGAGAGCAACCACAAACCGATGATATTTTGGTAGTAGGAATAAAATTATAGGATACATCAGGCCAGAATTTGCTCAATTCGTTCCAATTCTTCCTGGCTGAAGTTCAAGTATTGAGTTGCCGCCAAACTATTTTCAAGCTGGGCAACCGAACTCACCCCTATGAGTACTGAGCTAATTCTATTATCTTTAAGTAGCCATGCCAATGCCATTTGAGCAAGCGTTTGCTTTCGGGAGTCAGCCATTTCATTTAATTTTTCAATTTTAGCAATTACTTTTTCGTTGATATCTTTTGGCCATAAGTAACCATAGCTTTTTCCGGCGCGAGAATCATCTGGCACACCCTTCAAGTACTTATCTGAAAGTAAACCCTGTGCAAGTGGCGAAAAGGCAATACATCCAACCCCATTTTCACCCAGTACGTCTAGTAATCCTTTCTCTGCCGTTCGCTCCAGCATTGAATATTTTGTTTGATGAATTAAACAAGGGGTACCCAAATCTTTCAGAATATTGATAGCCTTCTGAGTTTGTTCAGGTGGGTAGTTACTAATACCTGCATACAATGCCCTTCCCGATCTTACAATAAAATCTAGTGCACTCATAGTTTCATAAAGTGGCGTTTCCGGGTCATACCTGTGTGAATAAAAAAGATCCACGTAATCTACTTGCATCCTTTTTAAGCTTTGATCACAGCTCGATACCAGGTATTTCCTGGAACCCCAGTCGCCATAAGGTCCTGCCCACATATCATAACCAGCTTTGGAGGATAAAAAAAGTTCTTGTCTATAAGGCACAAAATCTTTCTGAAAGATAACACCGAAGTTCTCCTCTGCAGATCCATACGGCGGGCCATAATTGTTAGCCAAATCAAAATGCGTTACTCCCAGATCGAAAGCTTTGCGCAAAATCGACCTGCCTTTTTGCAAAGGTTCTACCTGTCCGAAATTGTGCCACAAGCCGAGTGAAAATAATGGTAACTTTATTCCACTATTTCCACATCGTTTATATTGCATTTGATCGTAGCGATTATTAGCAGCCAAATATTCCATCTTTAAAAAATTTTAGGTGGTTTTGTAGCTGCTAATTTATTGATTATAAGGCTTAATGTAAATGAAAAGGATTTATTTATAGGCTGGTTTCAGGTATTCTTTAAATCTTTTTACAAACTTCTCAATCTTAGGTCTGGCAACAGATACCACATACGATTGGCCAGGATTTTTTTCTACAAAATCCTGATGGTACTCTTCTGCTTTATAAAATTTGTCAAGCGGCTTAAGTTCTGTCACAATAGGATAACCCCTATCCCCTGACTTTTGCAATTCCTTCAAGTAATTGTAAGCCAACTCTTTTTGAGCGTCATTATGATAATAAATCGCTGATCGATATTGCGTACCTATATCAGGCATTTGTTTGTTGAGCTGCGTAGGGTCATGCGCATAAAAAAACATTTCCAGCAATTGGTTATACGATATTTCCGAAGTATTATACTGTACCTGAATTACTTCGGCATGATTTGTTTTTCCCATACTTACTTCTTTATAAGTAGGATTTACTTTTTCACCACCTGCATATCCTGATACTGCCTTTTCAACCCCTTCCACTCTTTCAAACATCTCCTCGGTACACCAAAAGCAACCTCCGGCAAATGTGGCATATTCTGTAGGCCCCTTTTGACCATTACACCCCGAAATAGAAAATGAAACGAATACAGACAGCACTAAAACTCTCTTTATACTAAGCTTAATATTGAAATTCATATTAAATACTATTTAAATTATTGAAATATTCCCATAACTTTAATGATATTGGAAACATGTTAAACCTATAATTTTACAAAATTGTTGTCTCAGAAGTTATTTTGTTCTATTATATTACATCTAATTTCTAATTTATTCTTAACGCGTAAGTAACTGATTATCAATCTTTCTAATTATTATTTTCTATTTTTTTGCATTTTATTAAAAAATTAATAACCTATTACGTATTATTACAGTTTTGATTATCAACGAGTTATGCTAATAAATAATAAATTGATCAAATTGGAATGTATATAATGAGCTAATATCAATTCTTGTATTACCATATCGCCTGGTTATACCCAAGTTACTTTGTTTTGATAACAAAAGATATATTAACTTACTTGATTATATTTTTTGCCAAAATAATTTTGTGCCCTATCATTAAATATTCTAATTTGCAGCTTCGTTGAAATAACTGTGTTTCAAGTATTTATAAATAATGACCAATAACTGCCAATTATGAATAGAAGATTTAAGCTTTTGATTACCATTACCTTAACTCTTTTCTTTTATTTTGAATTAGCGATATCATCTTCAGGGGTTTACAACGAAGAAGGTAGAAAATACGCGGATTCTCAAATCTTTAAAAGACGAGTTACCAATGAGCTTTCTTCAATGCCACAATTACAAGTTTTAGACAATAATATACAAAACTTTGTTGATAAGTGGGGAGTAGCCGGTGCCACCGTTGCTATAATGAAAGAAGGTAGATTGGTATACGCCAAAGGGTTTGGGTATGCTGACAAAGAAAATCAAGAACTTGTACAACCAGAGCATTTATTTAGAGTTGCAAGCGTCTCTAAATTAGTTACTGCCGTTGCCATTATGAAATTGGTAGAAGAAGGTTCTTTAAATTTAGATGATCTGGTATTTGGCAAAAAGGGAATACTTAACGATTCTATCTATAGTGATATAAGAGACAAAAAAGCAAAAAAAATCACCGTACGACATCTTCTGGAACATTCCGCGGGTTGGACTACTAGAGGTGGCGATCCGATGTTTAATCCTTTAGGTATTGCCAATAGGTTAAATGTAAATTCACCAGTTTCTATTCCTCAAATTATTAGTCATGAGTTAAAGTATAAAAGAATTTATTACTACCCGGGAAGCAGAAGTTATTATAGTAATTTTGGTTTTGTAGTTTTAGGCGAAGTAATCAGGAAAATAACTCATCAACCTTATGAACAATTTGTCAAAAATGAAGTGTTAGCACCGCTTGGTATCAATAAGATGGCAATCGGCCTGAATTTGTCAGAAGATAGAAAGCCTGAGGAAGTTAAATATTACGACAAGCCCAACGCACCCCATCGATTATCTTGTTATGGCTCTGGACAAATGGTGCCAAGAACCTATGGAGGCACTCACATACAGGCATTAAGTTCTGCCGGCGGTTGGATTGCCTCTTCAATTGACCTTATGCGATTATTGGCGGGCATTGATGGTTTTCCTCAACGGCCGGACTTTTTAACTTTAGAATCAATAGCCACCCTCACTACACCCAGAGAACAGCACCTTAGCACCCTTGGTTGGCGAGATGCTGATCAAAATGGCAACTGGTACCGCACCGGAACATTGGCTGGTAGCTCGGCTATACTTATGCGTCGTGCTGACAACATAAGTTTTGTGATGATAACTAATAGTAGTACCTGGAGAGGTTCTAACTTTAGTAAGGATATGAAATATATGCTCAACGGTGCAATTAATCATGTGGTTGATTGGCCCAAGCATGACTTATTTGAATATCAATTCCCTAATTTAACGCCGATACCACCTGCCTGGTGGATCACCGAAAAAACAAATAGTCAATTTACATTGAGTCGGAACTAATATTTACATTTACTCTACGATTCACGAGTGATAAATCTACCGCATGAAAGGGTATTTTATGGCTAGTGCCATTGTAGCTGATTTCAATATCATATTTGCCACCGGGCACTAACTTAACTATTTGTTGATGCACTGCATTAGCATAGCTATTTCTTAGGTGGCCATTTTCGTATATGTCAATTTGTGCAGAGGTATTTTCAGGAATTTCTACAATAACCGGAACGTATTGAAGCTGAAAATAATAAATATCGTCACCGCCTTCACCCGGTCTGTTGGAAGTAAAATAGCCTTCCAGACTATTAGGTTCTATGGCTAGACCAAAATCATCGTAAGCAGTATTGAGGGGGAAACCAGGATTTACGGGTTGCTCAATCACATTTTCATTTTTTATTTTACAACTAAATATATCTAACCCTCCAATCCCAATTTTGCCATTGGAGGAAAAATATAATATGGAGTCCTGGTGTAGATATGGAAAAAGCTCATTTCCTGCAGTATTTATTGTCTCACCAAAATTTCGGGGTATGCTCCAAACTCCATTTATTTTTTCACAGTAATATAAATCAGTTCCGCCTATTCCTCCTGGCATATCCGAAGCAAAAATTAAGAAATTGCCTTCCTGATTTATGGCAGGGTGACCTACAGAAAAATTATTTTCGTTATGCGGAAAAGAAGCAATACTGTTAAACTCATCTTCCGACATTTCAGAAAAATAGATTTGCAAAGTTTTGGAGTCTTGCTTATTCACCAAAGCATTGTTGGTGGTATAAACTACATTTCTCCCTTGGTTATAAAATGCTACCGGCCCAAGGTGAAATTGGTTGTATTTAGGGGCTTTCAAGCTTTGAGGATAACTCATGTACTTGTTGTTAAGCTTCTGTGCAAAATACAATTCAGAAAATGCTTTACCTGTCCAACTATCGATTTTTTTTACAAAAGAGAACTTTTTTCTATTTGACATGAACAACAGTCCATTTTTCATTATGGCTGGGCATAATTCATCGGCTGGTGTATTTATATTCAAACGATCAACCTCTACCTTGTTACCATGCTGCTGTAAAAATTCAATTTGCTTGAAGTGTTTTTCAAATACTCCATCATCATAGTTAGTACTTGATTTGTATTTTTCAACCCAAGCAGATGCTTTATCGTATTGCTGTAAACTAAGCAGCGCCTGAGCATAGTATAAATAATGTTCGGGATTTATTAAGATAAGATTATTAATTACTTTATGATACCAATTTGCCGCTTCTGCCGGATTATTCAATTTACGGTAACTTTCAGCAATTAGCAGGGCAATTTCATCTTTAGGGTCATTTTGATAAATCGATAAATAGAGTTGTACAGCATTAGGATAATCAAAATTTTCATAATAACGATCAGCTCTTTTTCTTTTACCATCAAGTTTGGCAAAAATATTATTTTGAGCCAAAGCAGCTGTATTCAATACTATTAATGATAGAAGTAATATTAAGTATTTCATATCTAAAAATATCGAGGAGAAACCACTTTTTTAGGATTAACAGAAAACAAATAATTAAGGGCAAATTCGTGAGATGCCACTTGCAAATATTCACTACTATTTAAACCAAAGTCATAAGAGTATCCCACCCTCAATTGATTGGCCAACTGCAAATCCAGAATAAGCGCCATGGTATTTATCGATTTATAGGAAGCTCCCACCCAAATAACTTCATCAATTAATAAATTGGCATTAATATCGTAGCGTATTGGCTCGCCTTCTCTGATTTGTAGAAGACCGTTGGGTTTTAATTTCAAATGAGGACTTAAACTCATGACAAAACCACCAGTAGCAAAATAATGTCTAAAGGCTCTTTCTACTCTGTTACCTGTATTTTGCTGTTCGATAGTATGATCTAAGAGTTGGGGAGCTGAAAACCCTAAATAACCTTTTTTACCGGAGTAATATATACCAGTGCCAAAGCTAGGTAGAAAGCCTCTTATGTCAGAATTAAGTACCAGGTCGTCCTGATGCTTTATGTCTAAAATATTGAGAGCACTTTTATAATTTATAAAGCCACCTTGAAGCCCTAAAGAAAGATTGCCATTACCAATAGGAATTTTGTAAGCATATACCAGGTAAGCACCCAATTGATCTGTAACACCTGCTTTGTCACGTATTATATTCATACCTAACCCTACTCTTTCAGAATTGAGTGGACTATGAATAGAAAAAGTTTGTGTTTGTGGAGCAGCTTCTACTGCCTGGAAGTCACTTCTATGAAAAGCAGAAACAGAAAGTGCCTCATGGCTGCCCGCGTATGCAGGGTTAAGCACAAGACCATTGAACATGTATTGCGAAAATATAGTATATCGCTGAGCTAATACGGTATTTATATTAGCCAAAAACAAAATAATCAATATTGTACCAAGCCTTTTCATCTCAATTATTTTTGTACAATTACATAACCTTTTTCAGTAAATTGATCTGCAAGTTCAAGCACATAATAATAAGTGCCATCTTCCACTAAATTACCCGTTGCGCCTAATCTACCCTTCTCCCCTTTCCATATATTCTGCTGGTTATCGTAATTATCAATGGAAATAATTAATTGGCCATCTCTATCAAATAGCCTTAAATTATTAACCGGGTACATTTCAATGCCTTCAATAAACCATTCATCATTTCTACCATCACCGTTGGGAGATATTGCTTTAAAAGCATGCACCTGTCCTTCAAATCTTCTTATACTCAAATCCACAGCGGCATCATTATCTGCCTGGTCTTGCCCATCCGATACATTCCATAAGAAAGAATCATCCCCAATAAAATTTGAAAATGGGGTGTAAACTAAACCGGCCAGTGAAAATGGCGAAATAGCCTCGCCGGTATTCACAGCTTCACCATTGATTGTTAATTGACCGTTGACGGGTAACTTTTTTATAAAAAAGGTGCGCAACTGATCATCTTCTATATCTTCATATTTACCTAAAAAAAATTGAAAATCGAATGTAAAGGTTTCATTTTGTTTAATTACTATACTGGAAGAAGTAATAATAGGGGGATCATTTACATCTATAACAATCACATTTACTTCGGCCTCAGCAGTTTCATTACCTGCATCGGTAATTTCATAGCTAAAAGTAATTTTACCAGTATAATCTATGTCAGGAATTAACCTGATTTTTTCATCAGCCGTGATTTCAATAGAGGCATTATTAACACTACTCAATTTACTGATTATAAGCCGATCACCATCTTCATCGGTATCGTTGGCCAAAACATCAATAATTACAGGTGTATCCTCCTGGGTAGAAATATTGTTATCTTCATTGGCCACTGGTGCAAAATTGATATCTACAACTGTAATTCTTACCCATGCCGGCTTATCAGCGTAAATTGTTCCATCGCTGGCATTCCATTGTATACTATCTTTGCCAAAGAAGCCATGATCAGGAACGTATTTTAAAACACCAAATTGGTTTTTATTAATTTTCTGATTTATGGATAATGTTTGATTATTAATTTGCAATTTGCCGTGAGCAGGCAATTGAATGATTTTTATTTTTTGTACTGTCTGTCCATCTACATCATCAAAATTGCTCTCAAATTTACTGTTACTAAAATCAATCGCGCTATTTTCATTGATCTGTTCATTAAAACTAGTAATGACAGGTTTGTCGTTTATTGAATTTACTTTGATAGAGATTTTGTTCTCGTCATTTAAATTGCCATCCGTAATAATATAATTTACATCAAAATCACCAAAATAATTCTTCTTGGGCTTATACAATATTTTACCTGATTCTATTTCAAATTCTCCAACCGCATCATTGTCCTGTATAGATACTATGCTTAAGGCATCACCATCTATATCCTGATCATTGGCAAGTACATCTATTATCAGGTTTACATCTTCGTCAGTTTCTAAACCCAGATCTGCAACTGCCACAGGAGCATCATTTACATTATCAATTTGTATTAATACTTTTTTATTGTTGCTGGCATATTGAATTCCGTTATTGGCATTGTAGGTAAATTCGTCATTGCCAAAGTAATCACCTTTGGGTTCATAGGTCAAATCACTAATATCTGCAACAGCTATCTCCTGATTTAGCGTGACTGCACTACCTGCTAACTTCAGATCACCTTGCTTGGGAAGCTCTTCAATTTTAATCTTACTAAGTACTCTATCAATATCATCAGTATATTTATCAGTAAATATATCAGCAGAAAAGGTTTTCACTTCATCTTCATCCATGGTAATTGATATATTTTCAATTGTAGGAGGATTGGTGTTTTCGATTACAGTAATAAAAACTTTTGCGCTTGAAATGCCTCCGTTACCATCGCTCACATCGTAAATAATCTCAATATCTCCTATAAAAGATTTATTGGCAGTAAATTTCAGTTTATTGGAAACAATCTGAATATTTCCTTTTGAAGAATTAATGCTACTGGTTCCGGTAATATTTAAATCATCACCCTCCGGATCAGAATCATTAGCCAATGCATCGATAGTTTTATCTTCTCCGCTCATCAAGGTAATACCGGTATCATCATTGCCATCTGGAGGATCATTTACGGCATCAATGGATATATTAACACTTGCAGTATTACTGGCATAAAGCACACCGTTACTAGCATTCCACTGCCAAGAATCAGAACCATTAAAGTTGAGATTTGGGGTATATTTCAATTTATCTAAAAAAGAAGCAGACACTTCCTGGTTTACAATTGCATTAGATCCATCAACCATGAGCGTACCATTTACTGGTAAACTTATAATTTTAACTTTATTGAGAGATTTGGAAGTTGGATCTGTAAATTTGTCTTTAAAATCACTAACCCCAAAATTATAACTTTCATCCTCTTTAGTATTCAAAGATATATTAGAAAGTACCGGGGGTTGATTATTACCCAATACATAAATAACCAATCGATTTTGAGAGCAATTGCCATCACAAATTTCATAAGTAAGTGAATCAGGACCCACGTAACCATCATTTGGCCAATATTTAATTTTTTTACCATTTACAGCATAGGTTCCATTTTTAGGGTTCGCTTTCACTGTTACTGATACACTGTTATTGCCATAGTCATTAGCAAATACATCTACTTCTACTTCCTTTTCTTTATCAGTAATGGCTATATCCCTGGCTGCATTGGGCTGATCCTTCTGATCTACTACTGTAAATACTGCTGTAGCTTCCAGGCATTCTCCTCCAGATTGACAAACTTCATATCGGACGGTATCAGTGCCGTTATTTTGAGGTTGATGAAATTTCAGTTGATCGCCACCAACAATGGTCGGTGCATCAAGCCAGTTGGTATTAGAAGTATATTTAGTGACTTTTATATTGTAATTGGCTGGAAGCCGATCATTATTAAGTATAGGAAGTTGAATAGTATTTTTCGATTTCATTACCGCGTAGTCGTTTACCACCACTAATTCTTTATTGGTGCTAATCTTGTATTCAGGCTGAGAGGCTATAATTACAGTATGAAATGATAGCAGTAGTATAAAAATCAAGAATGAACTTCGCCTAACTTGATAACCTACGATATTTGATGTTTCCATATTTATATATACCAAAAGTAGGTATAATTGGGCAGAGATGTAATAAAATTCACAACTTTATTTGATTTATAATACCATTATTTCTTGAAATATCAATATAAAATAAAGTAAATAAATGACTATTAAGTAGTTAGAAGCCCCAAAAATATTGTAATAATTATAAATGAGTATGATATTTTTATTCATAATCCATATTTTAAATGAATATACAAAATTGATCGAATAACTATTAATTATTATGGAAAAATTTCAATAATAAGAATATTATTTCGAAAAAAATCAAATAATATGGTGTTTTCTTATCAAAATATACAAAAGTTGATATATTTGCTCCTCAAAAAACTGAACTATCGCAAAAATGGGTAATAAAAGAGGTCGATTTTCCGGAAGGTTAGGTTTTGTTGCAGCGGCAGCAGGATCAGCAGTAGGACTGGGCAATATATGGCGCTTTCCATATGAAACAGGTGAAAATGGAGGAGCTGCATTTCTGTTAATCTATTTAATCTGCACCATTATCATTGGGCTACCGGTAATGCTAGGTGAAATAGCTGTAGGTAGAAAATCACAGATGGATGCCTATGGAAGTTACCGTAACCTGGGAAATAAAAACTGGGGAATGGTAGGTGCTTTTGGTATAATCTGTGGCATCATGATTCTTTCTTTTTACAATGTAGTAGCCGGATGGGCATTTGGATATTTTATTCAAATTGTTTTTGATGGTTTGCTGGTTGAAGGAAAAGGAAATTATGGCAATTATTTTAATAGTTATGTAGCTGACTTTTGGGATAATTTAATTTTCTCTTTCGTATTCATGGTGTTAACGGCATTTATAGTAATAAGAGGAATAAAAGCAGGTATTGAAACGGCTTCAAAAGTTTTGATGCCTTTGTTGTTTGTTATACTCATTACCTTAATTGTATACGCGCTTACGTTAGATAACGCCATGGAAGGGGTTAAGTTTTACCTTTTACCAGACTTTAGCGCGGTTAATGCCTCTACTATTTACTCTGCACTTGGTCAGGCTTTCTTTTCTTTGTCATTAGGTATGGGCGCCTTAATTACTTATGGTTCTTACTTAAAAAAGAAAGAGAACCTATTCAAAGCTGCTGCAGTTGTAACTTTAGCCGATGTATCGGTAGCCTTTCTGGCAGGCCTTTTAATTTTTCCATTAGTATTTTCGCAGGGACAGGAACCAACAGCCGGGCCAGGATTAGTTTTTGTGGCCTTACCTACCATCTTTGAACAAATGGGACCCTTGATGGGCCGGATTGTAGGCGGTAGTTTCTTCTTATTGTTATGCTTTGCAGCCTTAACTTCAACAATATCATTGCTGGAAGTACCTGTAGCTTACCTGGTAGATGAACGAAAACTGAAAAGAAAAAAAGTGGTTTTTGGGTTGGCTGCCCTGGTATTTGTGATTGGGTTACCTAGTATGTTATCCGCAGGTGCAGTAGACTTCTTCACCAACTTTATGCATTACGAAGGTAAGAACAAGTCATTTTTGGATGTGATAAGTGATTTATTCAGTGAGGTAGGATTGGTGTTTGGTGGGTTTATGCTCACACTTTTTATTACATTTAAATGGAAAACCAAAAAAATGACCAAAGAATTGTCTGAAGGCAACCCTGGTTATGCTAAGTCAATTTTAAAAAGTTTAGTAAACTTTTCTATTACCGTTTTGTCGCCTATAATACTTGGTGTAATTTTTGTTATTACAGTCTTGCAAAAGTTTTTTGGGGTATCTTTGTTTTAGTTGTTTTTTACTGAACTAAAAATAAATTTTTACCCTTTTAAGATAAGTGATATATTTTAATTAATTTTATCACGTTTTTGATATAAATAGAATGTTAAACAAATAAAAATATCTATAAAATGAACACAGTACTCGGATTTTTCGGAGGATTAGGCGGTTGGGAAGTGCTTCTGATCTTCTTGGTAATACTTATCTTCTTTGGCGCCAAAAAATTACCTGATTTGGCAAGAGGTTTAGGCAAAGGAATTAGAGAATTTAAAGATGCAACTACAGGCATCAAAAATGATTTAGAAGAAGGAATTAATTCCGACGCAAAATAAATTATTGATCATAAAATTAAAAGAAAGCCTGAATTGAAAAATTCAGGCTTTCTTATGCTTAATATTATCTCAGCACTCCCTGCCTGCCAATACTTCTGGGTACTGTAATCACATACCTTTAAGCTGATTTTGAAACAGTAGCCTACAGAACTGTGATTAAACTATCATTTCCAACAATTTATGTTTCCAATGTGCAAATCCTTCTACAAAATTAGACGATATACTGTCGTGATTAATTGCTTGAAATACTACGTCATCGTCTACAGACTGATGTAAATAGGCTTGCCTGTATTGCTGCCTTCCGGTATTTCTTATGGTATTGATGATGCGCTCTACTCTTTTTATTTGCAAATGAAGTTTAGCTGTTTTATTGATACTCCAAACATAGGTAGCATGAGAGTTTAGTAATTCCCAGCAAAAATGGTTCATTTCTTCACCCTCAATAAGAAAAAGAAAACCAAAATGTGGATACATGGTGAATTTTAGTTTCATCTTGTCTGATTGTAACTTACCAGCCAGAAATTCCAGTTGTTTGCGATTTCGAACATTTTTAATATCTAGCATAAATCTGAGTATGTCATTTTCGCTTTGCTTAAAAATATTACCGGGCGAAAATTCCTGATCAAGAGTGTCAAATATTTCATCGGGAGAAAATAGCGCTTTATCGGGTTTTTTAGCGGCGCCGGCTTTAAGCAGGTCCTTTGTCCGCAATTGCTTTACACTTTCAATCATTTTTTGGTCTATTTTCTCTAGCTCAGGAGATTCACTCACCACTTCCACCACCTCATCGTTTACAGTAATTTTAGCTTGTAGTGTAAACTGCTTCTTTTTAAGTACTTTGGCAAAATAAGATTTTATATATTCATACTCAGCCAACACGTTACTATTTTCTACTTCAAATATCACATTTTTATCAACTTCTGGTACAAATTGCTCGGTGGTAATAAAGCCATTTTTGAAATAAGCATCCTTAAAATAAACTTTTATCGTCTTTACAAATATTAATTGTTTTTCAGACATACCAGCAGCTTTATTGCTACGCGAGTAATCTATATCCTGCTCTTTTACCTCAGCAGGTGCTTGATAATGAGGTGTTAAAAACTTTTGATAATAAGCGATTGCCTGTTGCAAAGTTTCCAGACCTCTTAAGTCCTGAAATTGAACATGGCGGATAGGCAATTTAGGCATTTGATTACAAAAATCATCAACCATTGCTTTAAAAAAGTAGTCTTTAACGGTTACTATTAGCCTTTGGGATTCTTTGTTGTAATATAATTGTTCTACCAACCAATATACTGCTGTATTATTTTTAAATGCAAGTTGCTCTAGGGGAAGATTTGTAGCTTTAGGGTGTACATGTAAGTTTTCATTTAAAAATAAGCCATTGGCCGATATTTTCACAATGCACTCTCGAGCCATAATTATTCAAGGTTCTACGCTAAATTACGATAATAAACTTGGGTAATAAATGCTTATTCGCAACATGTAAATTTACAATTTTTAAACTAAAAAAATATATTGCATTTGGCTTTAATTTGAAGTTGCATTTTTTTGCTATTTTAGCAGTATGAATTTGTTAAAATACCTTACTTTAAATGATGAAGATAAAAATATTGGGCTCAATATATTACATACCGGGCACAATACTGTAGAACCCAGTGAGGAATATCCTGTTCCGGAACATCCTACTGCTTATAAGTTTCAATGGGAAAGGGGTAGAATTCTCAATGAGTTTCAAATCAATTATATCATTGATGGGGAGGGTGAATTTGAATCACAGAGCGGCGGATATCAAAAAATATCTTCCGGAAATATTATAATTTTATTTCCTTCGGAATGGCATCGCTATCGTCCAAATTCTGAAACTGGCTGGAACGAGTACTGGATAGGCTGTAATGGCACTTATTTGAAAGAATTATCTGAAAAGGGTTGGCTAGATGTCAAATCTCCAATTTTAGATATTGGGCACAACGAGGAAGTCCTACACCTATATCAAAAAATTATAAACTTTGCCCGTGAAGAGCAGCCGGCAAGTCAAATGGTCATGGCTGGTTTACTTATTCAAATTATTGGCCTCAGCCATCAGATGCTGAGGTATAAAATGCTCAATGGCAGAATGGATCTTGAGCAGCAAATAAAAAAAGCTAAATTGCTATTGATGGAAAATAGTCATGAGCGACTTAGTCCTGAAGAGGTAGCCGCTAAATTATCCATAGGCTACTCACGGTTTAGAAAAGCTTTTAAAGACTTTACCGGTATGGCTCCTGGCCAATATCAAATGCAACAAAGGATAATTAAAGCTAAAGAAATGCTTTTGTACGATAGTAATGACATTAAGAATATTGCCCGGGAGGTAGGATTTGACTCAAATGTGCATTTCACGCGTGTTTTTAAAGAAAAGACGGGAGAAACTCCGGGAAGATACCGGAGAAAATCCCAGGGCAAAATATAACCTTCTAGTGTTGATGACCGCCTGGCCCATGAGCATGACCGTGGCTTAATTCATCGCTGGTGGCTTCGCGCACATCCAATATTTCTCCTTTAAAATTTAAAGTCTTACCTGCCAGCTGATGATTGAAATCCATTTTTATAGTATCATCATATACTTCCCGTACAATACCTTGTAACGGGTTGCCATTTTGATCTTGCATAGGTACTACTTTACCTTCTTGTAATAATTCATCTTGTACCTGACCTTCTACAACAAATATATCTTTCTTTAAATCAATAATCGCTTTAGGATCTACATCACCATAGCCTTCGTCTGGTGATACTGACATTTCATAACCCTCTCCGGGCTCTTTACCTAATAGTTGACGCTCAAAGCCAGGGATCATGCTTCCTTGCCCAACTAAAAAAACTAGCGGATTGTCTTTTCCTGTTTCTTCAACTAACTGACCATCAACTTCAAGTTCATAAGTCAATGAAGCTACTGTGTCTTTTGCTATTTTCATATTTAAAATGTTATTTTTGATTTTATGTACTATTTACTGCGGCTTTAATTAAAAAATGGCGTATTCCGAAATTAAAAATATAATAAGTAGATGTAAAAGTACATAAATACAGGCAATACCGCAAACACAGGACATATTTTATTGGTTTTTGAAGCCATTTTTTTACTAATTCATTCATTTTCAAACTTTTACAAAATATAAAAATCTAAATGTAATTATACCAATATTTTATTACATTTTTTTTACTCATAAATTATATTAATTATATTTTTACTTATTTATTTTATATAATGGATTTAAAAACATTTAAAATATACATTCCTCTAATATTATTATAGTTAAATTTATTATTAGCATAATTATAGTAAATCCTATCTTTTAACATAACACAATATACAACTTACATGCAGCAGTAATTATAATACCCAATAATCTTTCGATTAATCAGGTGTTTTTACTACTTTTAAGTGAATATTGGTAAATTACTTATATATCTTTATGAAAAGCTTAGCGATTACTTACATCTCCTTATTGCTACTTTTTGCCTCTTTCACCACTTTTGCTGATGGAAAGGAAAAAGCTTCTTCTCCTTTAGAATTAAAATTTTTCAGTAAAGAATTAACCTCCTCTAACCATCAATACAAAATAGTAATTTCAAATAAGCAACTTAACAATTTAAACAGTATAGTTATTGGATTACCTTGTGGCAAGATTGTCAATTTTACCAATAGTGGCAATTTACCGGTAAAATTTGATGTACTGGATAGTCGCAGTAGAATTTATGGTTTTCGATTATCCAATCATAATAAATTAAATTTAACAGATAAGTTGGAGGTGATTTTTGAAATAAATGCTCAAGGAGATTACTGTACTAATTTATTTGAAACATGGCGACCAAAAATAGCCTATAATTATGCAGGTAAGCTTTACCAACAGACCCTTTCAAATACAAACTCTGATATACCCTCTACTGTAATAACGCGAAATCTTCCTGCTGCAGTTGAAAATGAAAATTTGCATGTAGATGCTTATCTCGACCAAAATAATAAAGAAACAATATTTGATATATTAAGCAAAAGCAGTCAGAATATAAGCGTTGAAATTTATAATACACTGGGCATCAAAATCTCTACTATGTTTATCGGACAGGTAAAAAAGGGGATACGAAACTTTATTACATTTAAATACGACGTGCTGCCAGACACCAACTACATCTACAAAATATCTTGCGCCTCGGGCGATATGTACGGCAAAATCACCCTGCCTAACTAATAAAATTAGTACCCCTTTCTTTTTATAAGGCTTTTGTTGATTTTCAATTTTTGCCCAGGATATAACATTGCCAATATCAAAATTTTAATTTTGCTTATCAGCCTACCATCATCAGACTATATGTGGGTAGGACTGAAAGGGAAAAACCCATGAGCTAAAATGAAAATTTAAAAAATAAAAAAGACCACACTTTTTGAAAACCAGAGCAGGCTCTACACATTAATTCCATTGAGTATCTTAATCGATAAAAAACAGAAATAAACTAATCATAAAAGCTATAGTAAAACTGGTGTTAAACTTCCAGCATTCGATTGTTATTAAATACATATTTTACCCTGCCAGACAATGTTTGTCCCCAAAATGGAGAATTTATCGACTTGCTTCTATTGGTATCGTGATTTAATATCCATTTCTCATTTTTGTCAAATAGGGTAATATTTGCCATTTCACCCTCTTGAATTTTCGCTATTGCTAAACCTAACACGCGTCGTGGGTTGCTGCTTACCTTTTCTACTATTTGATCAAATGAGAACTTATCACCATGGCTTAACAACATTGGCAAGAGGGTTTGCAAACCGAGCATACCAAACTCGGCTAAGTCAAACTCAAGTTTTTTACACTCCTCATCATGTGGCCGATGGGCCGTACTAATTGCATCTATTGTACCATCTTGTAACCCTTGCCATAGAGCACCTACATGTTGCTGGGTACGCAGAGGGGGATTTACTTTAAGATTAGCATCAAAATCAAGCACAGCCTCATCAGTAAAATGTAAATTGTAAGCAGCTACATCACAAGTCACCTTCATCCCTTTTTGCTTTGCTTCCCTTATCATTTCTACCGATTGCCAGGTAGATACGCCGCTAAAATGAACCTTGCCACCGGCATACTCCAGCAATTTTAAATCCCGCGCTAAGGTGAGGTATTCTGATATGGCAGGAATACCCTTTAAACCCAAACTGGTACTAATTTTACCCTCATGCATCTGACCATACAGATTGAGCCACTTATCTTCCGGTTTTTGTATGAGCAAACCGTCAAACTTTTGTAGGTAAAGTAAACACTTTAAGAAAATATCCGTGTTCCAGATCGGGTATAAGCCATCGGAAAACGCCACTGCTCCAGCATGGTGCAGATCGATCATCTCTGTTATTTCTTTACCTTCATTTTCTATTGATACCGCACCTATTGGAAATAATTGTATAGCTCTTGTTTCATTGCCGGCGGTCAAATACCTCACACTATTCTTTTGCTGTATTACCGGGGAAGTATTGGGCAAAACAGCCAATTGGGTAAAACCACCTGCCGCGGCCGTATTGCATGCACTTTCTACATCTTCTTTTTGTTCAAAACCGGGGTCGCCAATGTAAGTACCCAAGTCGCACCAACCCACCGATAATGTAAGTCCTTTACCATTGATTATTTTTGATGCATTGTGGTAGGGTTTATCCGCTATGGATTTAATTACACCATCTTCTATCAAAATACTTTTAATCTTTCCATGATGGGGAGACTTAATATCAGCAATTTCTACTTCATTAATGGCAATCATATTACAAAAGTCTGATTAATAATATTTCGGTAAAAAGAAAAAATAGCGATAACATAAGTGCATATTTCCAATAGGGAGTGCCTATTCTATTGGTTCTCATTTCTCTGCTGAAGTCGTCAGCATCGTTGAATGTAAATATTTCTACGGCGTTGTTGCTATTAAAACTTTTTTGAAGATCGTTAGCGCTAATCTGCTCCATTCTACTTTCTGCTTTGGACTGATTAAAAGCCAATGTAGTTATTACCTGATCATTGGTCATTAATTGATAAAAGCCAGAAGAAATCTCAAATTTAGGAATTTCTAATAGCACTGTATTGCCATTCAATTGCTGAGGAGGAATTACCTCATTTTCAGTTCCTGCCAATCGATATATTTGTGATTGAATAGCTGAATCCAACTGTACTTTAATCACATTTTCATTTAATGAATAATATAAATTGTTTCTTACTTTCTTGCTTAGTGCTGCCATTCTATACATCAATGGTACAAATATAGCGTGCTTTGGCAAGGAGGTGAATTCTGTTTTGAGCGGGCTGCCAAATAAATATAAGTTCCCCTCTCCTATTTTGAAATCGGAAAGATAGGGGTCTTGATTTTTAAAGAAAAGTAAGGCATTGCTTCGATCGTTCCATTGAAGTACCTTTTTGGCTTTTGGCATTTCAAATGTTTCGTCGGTAGCTTCAAAAATATTTTCATAAAAAGGGTTTTGCAGCGGGGGGCTTGCCAGGTCTGACATTTCCTGATTTTGTGCAGCTACCACGTTGCGCCCACTAAGCCGGGTAATATAGGCAATGTCTGGTAGCGAAGCAGGTATAAAGCATAGGGAGCCTCCCTCCTGCACAAAATTAGTGATGAGTTCGGCCAATGCATTGTCAATACTGCCCAGGCTATTAAGCACGATCAAATCTACCTCATTAATCAAGCTATAATCCAGGTTATCAATATTGTAGCTAAGCAAATTGAACAATGACTGATTGGCATATACTTTATCAATATTGGTAATGGATCCTTCATTTTTAATTTCAAGCACTTTAATTCTATCACTCATATTGAGTGTAAAATAAAATTCATTGTCAAAGGTAACCGGGTAATCTTCTATACTTAGCCGGCACCTATTGACATTTTCCAGGCTAAAATTGAGCGGGAAATCGACTTTACCTTTACCATTAGCAGGGATATCAAGGGAAAGGTTGGCAGTTTGTACATCGTTTACAAATAATTTTAAACTCAATTCATTTAAATCTTCCTTACCGTTATTGCTCAAAACAACATGTAAAATATTATTGTCATTGATCATTAAAAAGGGATTTTCCAGGTAAATACTATCTACAAACACGTTGCTTGTTTTTTCATAATCCATAGGTACCATAAAGTAATTAAGATTGGTATCGATGGAAACCTGGCTCAAATCGCCAATAGTAGACTGTTGAAAATCGGAGATAAAATAAACATCGTTGCGCTTAGCAGCAGAAAGCTGAGGGTCAATCAATCTTTTACTTATTTCATCAAAATTGCGGGTAACGCCCGAGTAGGTAACCTCTGTGATCAGTTCATTAATTTCGTCTTTACTTTTAAAATTATTTGAAAATGGAGCAAAATCGTTGGTAAGCAATTTGTATTTTGCCATTGGCGGATACAGATTCACTATTTGATCTATATAATTTAATGATTGCTCAAAAGCAGACAAACCGGAGGCCACTTCGTTGCTCATACTATGGGAGTTGTCTAGGTAGATAAGCACGTTTTCATTGCTCAAATTCTTATCACTGGCAGGTATAAAAGGCTGTGCAAAAGCAAATACCAAAAATGTAATGAATAACAGCCGAGCTGCCAAAATCAAATAATGCTTCAATTTCAATTTTGAAGAACTAATCTTTTTCAAATTTCTCAAAAAGAAATTGTTAGAGAAGTAGATCCTTTTGGCCTTACGAAAATTGAATAGATGAATAATAATAGGAATGGCCAAGGCGGCTAAGCCGTACAAAAACTGGGGATAAATAAATTCCATTTATGCTTGCCTCACTTTGGTTTATGTTTAAGATTCTTTAGGAAAAACTCCAATCCTATCATTTTATTTCATTTTTTAAACAGCTTATACCGCTACGCGCTTCCTGATGATCGTTTGCTTACGATCAGGACCTACTGATACAATGTTTATTGGTATTTTCAAATATTCTTCAATAAACGCCACGTAATTGTGGAGCGCTTCCGGCATATTCTCAAAATCCCCTACCTGATCTAATGTCATGTTCCAGCCTGGCAATGTTTTGTAAACCGGCTGAGGACGATTTTGCAAATAGTCAAATGGAAGCTGATCTGTTTCTGAACCATCATCAAGTTGATAGCTGGTGCATACATTCAGCTGCTCAAAGTTATTAAGAACGTCTGCTTTCATCATAAAGAGCTGGGTAACGCCATTGATAATGCAGGCGTAGCGCAAGGCCGGTAAGTCAAGCCACCCGCATCTACGCGGCCTACCGGTAGTGGCGCCAAACTCGTTGCCCATTTTTCTAATTTTTTCGCCAATTTCATTTTCCAGTTCGGTAGGAAAAGGGCCACTTCCTACGCGAGTACAATATGCCTTAAAAATGCCAAACACCTCTCCTATTTTGTTGGGGGCTATGCCCAATCCACTGCAAGCACCGGCTGCAGAGGTACTTGAACTGGTTACAAATGGGTAACTGCCAAAATCTACATCAAGCAGGGTACCCTGTGCGCCTTCAGCTAAAATGGTTTTATTGGCTTTCATGGCATCATTGAGCAAGTAAATTGAATCTAATAATTTATAGCTTTTCAAAAACTCAACGGCCTCCAGAAAAGGTGCTTCCTCTTTTTCAAGGTTGTATTCAAACTCAAGGTAATCTAGTTTCTCGGTATGTTTTGTTACCAATGTCCGGTATTTTGTCATAAAATTTTTATCACAAATATCACCAATTCGCAATCCTAACCGGCCAATTTTATCTTCGTAAGTAGGCCCAATACCTTTTAGAGTAGAACCAATTTTATTAATTCCTTTGCTATGTTCGTATGCCCGATCAAGCAAACGGTGGGTAGGTAATATTAAATGAGCCTTGTTGCTAATGTAGAGGTTTTTTCGTACATCTAATTTATATTGAGCCAGGTCTTCAATTTCTTTTTTTAAAATGACAGGGTCTAAAACAACACCATTGCCAATGATATTTTGTATGTTTTCTCTAAAAATGCCGGATGGAATTTGGTGAAGCACGTGCTTGATACCATCAAACTCCAGGGTGTGGCCAGCATTAGGCCCACCTTGAAAACGAGCAACCACGTTGTATTGTGGTGCCAGATAATCTACTACCTTACCTTTGCCTTCGTCTCCCCACTGTAATCCCAACAGAATATTTACTTTCATTGATTCTAAAAATTTTTTAATGCTTCTTCTTTGCTATCTACAATTTGAAAAATTGAATTAAGTTTAGTAATTATTAACAACTTTTTTACTTGTTCCGAAGGTTTTATTAATACCACCTCCCCATCTTTGTTTCTAAACTTCGTAAGTATCGTAATTAAAACACCAATGCCACTGCTATTGATAAAGCGAACTTCTGATATATCTACCGCGCAATTGATGACACCTTCATTGATTCTATCATTTACCAATTCCATTAAATCAGGGCCCTGGTTTTCACCTATCAAATCACCTTTTAAATAAATATAGAGAGCATCTTGTTCTACTGAATAAGTATAGTTCATTTTTTTTCCACGGATAATTTAGCCTGACAATCACCACAAATGCCATAAAGATTGAGCGAGTGATGTACAATTTTATAATTTAAAAGTTCACCTACCATGGTTTGGATATTGTGTATGCGAGGGTCGCAAAACTCTACCACCTTATGGCATTCGGTACAAATTAAATGGTCGTGCTGTTTGTAGCCATAAGATTTTTCGTATTGCGCCAGGTTTTTACCAAATTGATGCTTACTCACCAAGTCACATTCTACCAGCAAGTCCAGCGTGTTGTAAACCGTAGCCCTACTTACCCGATACTTCTTATTTTTCATGCTGATGTACAGCGATTCCACATCAAAATGCCCATCGCGGGTATAAATCTCCTCTAAAATGGCATACCTTTCCGGCGTTTTACGCAGCCCCTTATTTTCTAAGTAAGCGGTAAAAATTTTTTTAACTTCCTGAAAAGTAGATTGATTAAAGGCCATATTGATACTCCATATTTTTATACTTTACCGGCGAGTAAATCCAGGCAAAGATATTCAATATTATCAGGTAATAAAAGGATAATTATTGAGTTCTGGCAGGTTAAATTAATTTGATACATATGTGTGGATGATAAGATTACCATAAACTTTTATAAAAGCTTGGGCTCTTTAGGCGCCTTGTCAATTTTTATTTACTTATTTTTTCCGATTATAGTTCTTCTTGTCGTCTATTGATCTTCTGCCATGGCCTGCACACCACTGGTCAGCATGTCTATCCGGCCGGCGGTTACCTGCAGGCTGTCATTGATGAAGATGCGGTTGAACTTGACCGGCATGCGGGCATTG